>ERZ772807.473-NODE-473-length-24827-cov-53.987082_pt1 | contig 24827 bp, 34 predicted proteins | sample MGYA00511472_ERZ772807 | MGnify/ENA primary metagenome ERZ772807 (study PRJEB29015, sample SAMEA2737947) | human oral metagenome | biome: human oral; feature: human-associated habitat; material: dental | place: China | collected 2039 ... | reverse complement strand
ATAGCTCATTTCAGTAGAGGAAATGTTACCTATAATTACATCTCCGCATCGACAGATGATAGACCAGCGCCTAGACCTGGTGAGTATGCAGACACATATGTAAACTCTAAGCCAGAGCCAGAAATTGGATATTGGGGCGCACCAGGACTTAGGGCGCTTGGCGCTATATGGGCCCGCAAGAAGGTTGCGGGCAAATATGAGATTGAGCCAGTGGGCACAACAGCTCGCATCAAGCCAAGCACCCCTGAAGTTAAGGTCAAGTATGGAATCGTAGCCAACCAGACAAGGGCTCGTATCACAACAGCTCAGCCGCGTGTTATCTATAAGGAGCCCGGCAAGGTCTATATTTTACCATCAACAGAGGTAGCGAGAGTTAAAATAAGCCAGCCGACGCTAAATTATAAAGCTCCGCCCAATGTAAATGTTGTTGGCAATACAACAAAAGCCAGAATAACAACCAACCTGCCGTCAATTACTTTCAGTTCGAAGCACGCCATCATAGCCGACGAGACTGTTGCTCGTATCGAGCTGCCGCAACCAACTATTGTATTCAAGGATGTTGAGCGATATACGTTTTATGTGGATCCTGTGACGGCTCGTATACGCACTACGGTGCCCTCTATACGCTTTAAGCGCGTCCAGATCAACCCTGACGTATGGAAAACACCACAAACCGAAATAGAACACGAGTGGCGCAAGCTACCGTATACCAGCGAGGCTACAGGCGCTTGGAGACAACACGAGTATGTCCGTAGCAACGATCAAGTTTGGCGCAATAACCGCAAAGAGGACGCGTCACAGTGGAGAAAACCAGTATCTACCACAAGAGATGAGCAAGAGTGGCGGCGTGTAGTGTATGATTAGAGTAAAGGAGAATAAGACATGCTGACATTTTCGCAACTAAAACAAGATGTGATTAGCCTCATCAACGTAGATGAGGATAACATCACAGAGGTACGCAAAGCCGTATCAGATATAAACACAGGAATAAAGCTATTCCAAAACGCTGTGAGACGTTACTGGGTGCGCCAGGAGCGTGAGACTAACCTAATTCAAGGTAAGTCACTGTATCGCTTCCCAAGGGACATGGTACGGGTTGTAGACGTGCGTATAAAGGATGGGGATAGCTACTATCCTATCACTCCAGTGCACAATATCGAGGAATGGCACAAGATTACGAGCGGGCAACCCACTGGAAGGCCGGAATGTTTCATTATCAAGAACGGCACAGAGATGGAATTGTTTCCAACACCATCAGAGGATGTGCCAAGCGGCATGATTGTGACGTTTGAGCCTCGTATGCAGGACTTGGGGCTGGCAGATAGAGAGGCTAGCGTATCTCTAACGGAGAACAGTCCACGAGTCACGGCTTCACAAGATAGTTTTGTACGCAGTATGGAGAATAACGGGTGGCTACAGGTAACAGACGGCAGTGATGGCAACTGGTACAAGGTAGCTAAGGTTGTAAGCGCCCGCGAGATACGCCTTGAGACGCCATATCAGGGCCTCACAGCTACGACACGGGTCAAAATAGGTCAATGCCCGCAGTTCCCCGAGGAATACCACCAAGCGCCTGTATATTACGCCGCACAACAATACTTTTTGATGCGTAAAGACCTAGACAGCGCCAACATGTACAAGCAATTGTTCGACAATATGGTGCAAGAGTACAAGACAGTCTACGGTATTACTACAGGCTCTGGTTTTATCCAGGGTGGTAGCAGTATGATGGGGCGAGAGCGGATCACTGATCCAGTAAGGAGTATCTGGTAATGGCAGCAGGCAACACAGGCGATACAATCATCAGCCAAACATCGTTTTATGGCGGATTTGGTACTGACGGTAAGATTGGCATCAAGAATAGCTACGGTGACTCAGAGTGTTTGGACGGCCGCAAGAACCCGAGCCGGCTCTCTGTGCTTCCTGGGGCTCGCAATCTAGGCGATAGTGATGTACAGAGCCTCATTGTGAACATGACACAGACTCCAGACGGCGTACGGTGGGGTATCGGCAACGATGGTACTCTCTATAAGATCGACGTAGACAATAACGTGACAAGGGCCTCTACGTGTCCTGGGTGGACGCAAGGTACATTTGGTGACCTTACCTACTGGAGGCTCAAGGATGCTATCTACATCACTGGGAATGACCGTATTTATATGTACACTAACGCTACCTCGCCTAAACAATCACAGATAGACGTGATCACGCCCAAGGCCAGCTCGTATCCTACGGTAGCGCAGATCCTCGTGAAAGATCGTGACGGCAAATGGATTGGTGGTGGCACGAACCGATGGAGCAGTATCAACGGCCGGCCTCAGAGTGATGGGCTACCTACCTCTATTATTGAGAATGAGGAGAACACGTGCATATTCCTACCTGATCAGTCACCAATGACCCGTATATCCGTGCGCTTCCACGCTAAAGGCAGTGGCCAGGTATACCTTGTGGTGCATGACGCGCAGAATAAGGAGATTGCTCACGCCACGAAAAACGCTAGTGAGGTGCAGACGGGGCAGATTACGTACTTCGACTTTCCAGAGACCAAGGTTGGTGACTACGCCAACTTCGGCACAGAGTACCACATCCACATGTACGCTAGTGACGGCAACTGGCGTGTAGAGACGTATGAGCAGGACAAGATGTATGGCCTACACTTCCAGTACTTCGCCTCACTACTCACTAGCACGACACGCAAGAGCCACCCGATCATCAACTGGGGCGGTAGCAAGCTGTTTATTGGTAACGACCAGTACTTAGTTGACTGGCTTCCTTCTGGCCTAACAGAGGTAGATGAGACTGAATTTAACCGTCACCGTGTGATTGTCGAAACAGGTATGGAGGTAACCACCCTCACCAGCAATGACGAATACGTTGTGCTTGGCTGTGAGAAAGTGAGCACAGTACCCGGTCGCTCGTTCCAAGAGGGGATGCTCGGCTTCTGGGATGGGTTTGCAGATGGGCTGAACTTTAAGATAGATACGCCAATGGGCGAGCCAAAGAGCCTATTTACCTACCAGAACATCACGTACACGATTATTGACGGTGCTATGTACGCTTACACAGGCGCTAAGCAGCTCACCAAGGTGCGTACACTCAACGACAGCCATAGCGAGTACACAGAACGACGCGATACCACAGATATTTACCCTCACTGTATGACAGTACGACGCGGTATCATGCTTTTTGCTTTCCCAAGTAAGACGAGCCTCTATACGATGAGGCACGGTATCTACTCATGGGGAGCGGTAGACAAAAACTATCCGGAGTCCTTCTACTACTCGTATAACATGCCAGAGACGCTAGGTAACTACAACTCAGACGACGTAAAGTACGAGCTAGGTGGTTGCTGGAACTTTGGAGATACGTTGTACTTTAGCTACCAGACCAATACGAGAGAGGGGCTCAGGTCGAACCTAGCTGTCGTAGACAACGACAGCAAACCAGCTAAAGAGTTTAGCTACCAATCACTCATGTACGATGGTGGCGTGCCGTGGGCCGACAAGCAAGCTCTCCGTATGGGCGTAACGTTCCGTGCGTTACCTAAGGGTGCTACGATTATTCCTAAATACAAGATTGACGCCAAGCCATGGGTATACGGCAAGAAAACAGCCACAGAAGGCGACGTAAGCGTCCGTATGGAGATAAACAAGCGATTCAAGGAAATTACCTTTGGCTTTGATGGAACGACCACAGACGCCACGCCAGAGCCTCCTACGATCGTTTCTGTGCAACTTAACGCCCGAACACTCGGGGAGGAGATGAAACTGTAATGGCAGACTCAGTATACAACCCTAATACCGCTAGCCTTGAAACGTCATTTTCTCAGATTAAAGAGACGAAACTTACCACCAAGTTTGAGGAGATAGACAACACTGTGGTAGGGAATATAGCTCAGCAACAGCAGATTACACCACGCCAAGTACGCACAGGCGAGACACGGGGAGACACACAGCTCCGTGGGCTTATCAAGGTTGAGGATCGATCGGGACGTATTGTGGCTATGTTCGGGTACTCTAAGGGAGCTTTCTAGTGGTAAAGATAGATAGGCGAGACTATGGCTTGAAGATAGCCATGCCTGGGTATGATGTACAGACAGCTCCAGATAATAAGCTACTCTTTAACTCGTCATTCCCCATACTGCAGGCTAAAGTACTAGCTATATTAGGGATTAATGCTTTGCACACATTGCCGGGCGCGCTACATACAGCTAACTTTGGTGGTGAGTTTCTAGAAGCGAAGAACACTGGCTTCTCTACTATCTACAAGTTCAGGTGGAGGCATGGGTTAGGTTATGTGCCATTCATGATGCCTATTGATCCGTCATATTTTGGATCTGGGTCTCCATGGTATGTTGACGAGCAATACATCTATTACATCAACTCAGTGCCGCCGTTCTATAACACGACAACGGGCGAAAGAAACCCTATTAACCTTATTTTCTGTAGCCCTACCCCTGTTACTGACGATATAGAGTATCCGTATATCGCTACGCCGCTGTCGTTCTCCAAAGAGCACATAGCCTATCTACACGATTACGGGATAAAAACATCACGGTATGGCTTTATAGAGAAGAACAAAGAGTTGGCCTTTGGCGATGCTTGTATAGATTTGCGCTTGCAACCCCAGATGATACTCGGAGTGAAGACTAACAAAGAGTTTGGCAATAAGGCTGGTGATATAACATACTGGGCACCCAACACACTTGATATGACTGACGTGACTCCGTATGGCTTTGTGCAGAGTAAGATAGATATTGGCAACGGCAACACTGTAATGGCGTGGAGTATGGTAGCCAATAGTGATCAAAAGAAGTGGATAACAATGGATGTTGGCACCAGGTCGTATAAGCTCACGTACAGTGCAGACGATCCATCGGCGGCACGAGCCTTAGTGGCTGTGCGCTCACCAATGGTGTCGCCCTCAAGTGATACAATATACATATGACAAGAAACGATCATGGATATAGTAACTACGATTACGGGGTGAAAGTACTAGACCCTGTTACAAAGTATGAGATATTCAATGCAAAGTACCCAATATTCGGTTCAGATATTACCAATAAAGTGCCCCAGATCGTTACTAGGCGTGTTGTTATTACAAACTCTAGCCATATATTCAACGAACCAAACCACCCGAACCTTAACTTCAACTATTCAGGAGAGTGGACAAACGTACCTATCATGCAGTTCCAGGACGTAGACATACTCAAAGTACCGCACGGGCAAGGGAAGATCCCTATATTTATGTCTATGGCTCGCTCTCACTTGGTAAATCGTATGTATGCCCGCTGGTTCCAGGCTGATGGCAACTTTACTGTTGAATATAACATGCTCGTAACACCAGCAGCACCTGGATCTGGTTACTATTCAGAGGATGTGCCATTTATGCCGACACAAGGGCGCGCACTTATTGATCCTATATCAGGAAAGGCTTTTGATTTTGTTGTGCCACTTGGCAATGGCAACACCCGAAATATCACGAACAATTTTGTGCGGTGGAAAAACCTGCGCATTTTCGCCGACAATGAGAATATTTACGCTAGAATGTCTCTCGGCTCATGGGTTTCGCATCGTTCATCACGGTGGGGGCCTGGCGCTAGCGCGGTGCATCAGTTTATAAAGTTATGGACAGACCTAAGCGGCTCGTGGTTCGATTTTACATTCTACATTTTCCCTTATGATCCTAAAGATGACATATTTGTGAGGTAAACATGGATTTACAACAACGATTAGCAGACGCAACACGATATAGAGACCAAACACGTGAATCGTGGCACCGTGCACAGCGTGAAGCAGACGCAGCTAAGGCATCATACGACGCGGCAACTGCTACTATGCCAAACTTTGGCGATGAGTTTGAGAAACGTCGCAAAGAATATCTAGAATCTGATGAAATACGCAACCTCAAGGCTGATGTAGACGCTTCCAAGGCCAATGTAGACCGCACAAAGATGATGATAGACAAGCTGCCGGAGTCTATTAGGCAGCAATTCGGTGGTACTGCTATTACACAGGCTCAGCGAGACTTAGCCAAGCAGCAGCAGCTCCGTGGCCTCAGCCAGCAGATGGCTGGATACCAGGCCACATACATGACGACCAATAATACATACCAGAAACGTGTTGAGGACGCTTTCAACCGCTCTATAGACGTAGCAAACAAGCATTACGACTCTATCTGGGACGGTATTAGGCGACGCTACAATGACTGGCAGACAGCCTTACAGAACGTCAAGGCATGGGACAAGATGGATACTATTGCCAACCGTACTCTTCTCTCTGTTCAGTCTGCTATTGATACGTATAGATTCCAGCAGCGCCAGATGGCAGAAGAGAAGGCCTATATTGCTCGTATGAACGCGATTGATAACAGCTACATGTGGCGAGGCATCACGACTCAGCAGCGCCTTATTAACGAGCAGGCCGCCATTAACGAGCGCTATATGCGTGATGAGGCTAATAAAAAGCTTATTGTCCAGAATTACCGGGCTGGCAATGGTTCATTTGGTGAATTGCAGCGTAAGTACTCGTAACACCAGGCTTATCTACGCCTAGCAGTGTTAAATTAGAGTAAAGGAGAATTAAATATGGACTTTGGAGCAAGAATAGCAGACGCGCAAGGTACAAAAAACGCCAGCAAAGCGGCTTTTAATAATTACCAAGCCCAATCCGACCAGGCAAAGTCGAATTACGACACACACCTGCAAAACAGACGGACGTATGGCGATATTTACGACCAAGCGCGCAACAAGTACATGAACACTGACGAGATAAATAAAGCTCGCGGTGTTTACACCACTGCTCGTGACGCAGTAAACCAAATCAACACCACCATCAATAAGCTACCAGAGAGTATCCGGCAGCAGTATGGCGGTACAGGCCTTACAGAGGCTCAGAGGCAGCGTGCATTACAGGGCCAGCTTGGCAATATGCAGAACACGCAAAACTACCTCAACACTAACTACCAAAATGCATCGACTGACTACAACGAGCTTGTAAACCGTGCGATGAATGAGGTGAACAATGTGGCAGCCGGCAACTACAAGACACAGGAGGACACCACGAATATCCTTCAAGGTATCTGGAACACCTTGCTTGGCCAGCGCAACAGTGCCTACAGTCAATACCAGCAGGATGAAAACGCTCTTGCTAATATCTACGGTGCACGAGATAACTGGGAACTTAACCAGCAAAAGATGGCCCTTGAGCGATGGAAGGAGCAACAGGCTAACGCACGACAGGCAGCAGCTAACGCGGCTAACTTTGGCCTTCAGAAGTACATGCTTGACCGACAAGACGCCTCTAACGCATCAGCTCGTGCCTGGCAGGAGAAACTTGCAGCTGCTCAAAACGCAGCCCGCGCTGAAGCTAGCCGTCTTGGCCGTGTACAGGCTGATCATAACCGTATTAACAACCATAACTACTTTGGCGACATTGGGCGCAACCTCTCGCAAGGTTTCCAGAACGTAGCTAAGTGGGGGCCACTCGCACTATTTGGCGGCGGCTCACTGTGGGGGAGATAGAGTATGTTTGATTGGTTATTCGGTAAAACAAAGGATCAAGCACTTGCTAAATACCAGGATGCCGCTGATCAGCAACAAATCAACCAGAAGGTTAATGACTTTTACAAGGAGCAACTCAATGGCATCTACAATGACCCGGCCAACGCAGGGCTGCTTGCAGATATGCGTAAGACTACTCCAGGGTTTGATGACGCCTGGAAAAGCCAAATGTCATCCCTAGACAGTAAGAGTGAACAACTGAAAGGAGCCGCTAGCGATGCTAACGCTGAACTTGAAAAGCAAAAGAAGAAGCAAAAGAACAATGTATTTGGTGACGGTCTTCTTGGTTCCTTTCTTAACCCTATTGCTCAAACAGTCGGTGCAGTAAGCGACCTGGCCACTGGTAACTACAAGGATCGCGACGTGGGTAGTGACCTGGCGGCCGCAGGCGAGACACTGCTCACCGCTCTACCTGGCATTGGTGCCGCCGCTAAGGCTGCTAAGCTCGGCAAGGTAGCTGAGGGCCTAGGCGCGGTTAATAAGGCTCTGTACACAATTCCTGGATCGGCTGCTACCGGTGCTGCTATGGGAGGCCTAGACAAGATCCGTACAGGCGAGACAGATGACGCGCTGAACGGTGCGCTGCTCGGTGGTGTCATGGGAGGCGCTATACCGGGTGCTATGAAGGTAGGTGGTAACTTTCTCAAGAACCGTGGCGAAAAGGCGTTTATCCGTAACTCTATTGGTTCTGGTGTCGACCCAAATGTTGCGCTAGAGACAATGCCATCACGGGCGCTATACCAGGAAGGGCTACGTAGTCTTATTCCTAAGAGTGCGGTAGGTAAGCTAGCCCTTGGTGGTGGCGCACTGTACGGCGGTTCTCAGCTCATGGGCGCTCTCAATCCACAACAGGGCGTTCCTGATGAGGATGAGCAAGCTAACATACTAAATGAGCTATATAAACGACGACAAGGGGGTATGTACTAATGTTCGGTGGAGTATTAAATAAACTGTTCTCGAAAGGGGCATCTAAGTACGGTGACGACATTGTCGCCCGGCTTGCCACTAACTATGGGGATGATATTGCTCGTTCAGCTGGCAGTGGTGTGCTCAATAACCTTATGCGGAATGAGGCAGACGATATTGCGGCTAAGGCTGTAGCCAGTGCAGCGCCAGAGGTGGTGGAGACTGTATTACCCAAGGTGGCTAATGTGGCTGATGATGTGGTTGAGTCTGCTGTGCCTAAGGTGGCCAATGTAGCAGACGATATTGTTGAGGCTACAACACCAAGCCTTGCCAACGTAGTTGATGATGAGAGCGATGATATTGTCCAACGGCTCATCAACCGACCAGAGCAAGATCCACGTGCGCGGCAGCTGGCAGAGGGTGTTGACCCTAAGAAAATCGTGAACGAAGCTATCAAAGACAATGACACGATGTACAACGCTACAAACGCCAAGCTTGCCGACAACAATACTGTAGGCGCTAAACTGAATAACATTGGTCAATCAATTGAGGATGTGGGCACTAACCTACGCAACAACGAGATTATCGGTGCCGTGAAGGATAAAAAGGTACTTGAGCGCGCTCCAGACGCTATCAAGTTTGCAGAGAAGTATGGTATCCAGCCTAACCAGTACGAGGATTACGCCGGTATCGCAACAGGCAAGGATGGGCTTTTCTCTACATTCCAGAACAATGCGCTGAAAGACTCTCAGATCAGTGTATTAATGCCGAAAGAGGCTAGCACGAAAGCGCTCAAAGCTATTGATGAGTCTATCGCGCTTGAACCAGCTCAGAAGAAGACGCTCAAAAAGATCATAGAGTCGGCAGATCAGCAACCACAGGGTAAGATCCTGGATCGTCTAGCAGAACGTGGCGAAAACCGTGCGGCAGCTATTGGCGAGGCTGACATTTACGATATGCACAAAGCTATCCAGGAGCTTGAAGGTAAAGCCTATGACATGACTGGCAAGGGGGCCAACGCAGCCCGTAAGATCATCCGTGATTACACCGGCGAACTTAAAAAGACTATCAACGAGGCATCTGCTGACGTGTACAAGGACGCGGACAAGATTGCAGACTTTCTGAAAGCGGCAGAAGGCGCAAACCTCCCACCAAAGATGCTGCAGGATGTGGCTAAGAAGCTACGTGACGGCGTGACCTACTCGGACGTGCGAAGTATGCAATCTCCGTTTGTCATTATGGGACAACTGGCTAAAGAAAAGAAAATGGCTCCGCTCGCTGGTGGGGTAATGGGTAATGGTAACTTTGGTAACCCAATCCAGCAAGTTGCTCAAGAAGTTATTGGGAAGCCACTGGCATCTACCACTGGCAAAATACTCCAGCGTGGCGGCCGTGCGCTCCAGTTGGCCTCGGATAACCCAGAAGCTCTCGTGGGCGGTGTCGTAGGGAAAGCTAAGAACACAGCTAAAAATGCAGCTCTAGCTGGTGCGGGCCTTCTCGCTTTAGGTCAACTGAACGGGCAAAACGCCGACGCAACATCTCAACTATCCGGAAATTCCGGACAACTCGGCGGGGCGCAGAGCGCTCAAGCTCAACAGAAAGAATTGCAGCAAGCTCAACAGCTACAGGCTATGCAACAGTTGATGCAGCCATCCAAGTTCGCAGGTAAAGATCGTGACCAGATTGAGCAGGCCTACATGGCAGCGGCGGCAGACAATAATCCGAAGGCTGTGCAATTCTACGCTTCAATGCTCGAGCAGCTCGACAAGAAGGACGCGATGAACCAGAAACAACTCGCCGCGCTCCAGAAGGCAAGTAGCAGTAAAACGTCGAAGGATGACCAAAAGAAGGCTGACGCAGCCAAGAAGGCAGCTAGCATCGAGACTATGTATAAGCAAGCCGGAGGCGCACAAGGCCCTATTGGCGTACTGAACAACCTTCTGAACAGTGCAACGCTCGGTATGTTCAACCCAGGCGCATCAGCTTATGAGGCTAACCAGCAGGCATTGGCAGTAGCCTTAGCCCGTGCAGCAGGCGACAGCGGGGCTCTATCTAACCAGGATATTCAGGGATACAAGTCTATGTTGCCGCTCACTACAGATAGCCCACAGGCCGCAAAGCTGAAATTGCAGAACATTTACGCGCAATTGGGCCAATAATGGCCACGGTTATCACTGAATAGTGTCGTAAAATCAGATTAGTAATAACTATAAGGAGACGGAAGCAATGAAGTTTTCAGAAACAGTGCAAAACATCACAAAGGACGAGTTTCTACCTCGCGTTGTTGACTTTGTTAACAACTCGAACGTTTTGACCGCTCGCGTGATGAGCAACACCAAGAAGTGGACTGGGCCAAAGGTTCAAAGTCCTACACAAACTAAGAACAGCACGACTGGTAAGTCGATTACTGACATGGAGCAGTTTGCTGTTTCTAACACCGACAACGTTAAGAACCTGAAGTGGGAACCAGCCACCGTCGTTCAGAGCGTCGTTGTGAGCCAGCTTGAGAAGGCTGTCAACCAAGCATCGAACGACAACCAGGTTGTCCGCTTGGTCGCTCAAAAGCTCGAGGAGGCTCAAAACAGCCTCGCAAACCTCATCGGTACTCAGCTTTACGGTACCGGTGCCGGTAACGACCTTGATGGTCTTGGCTTGATCGTTGACAACGGTACGGCATCTACCACTTACGCTGGTATTACCCGTGCTAGCCTGCCTTCGGTCAACGCTGACGTTACGGCTGCTGCTAACGGCCTCTTGACTCTCGGCCTCATGTCTAAGGAGTTTGACGCTGTGTCGGCTGCCGGTAGCGCAAAGCACAGCCCAACGATGATCCTCAGCGACAAGGCAACTTGGAGCCTCTACGAGGAACTGATGGGCGACAAGCTTAGCGTCCAGTACAACGCTATGACTGCTCGCGGTTACAACCGTGTTAGCGGCGGTACTCCAATGGGTACTTCTGTGCCTGCTAGCGAGTTGCACGGCTCGGCTGGGTTCGTATCGCTCGACTTTCGTGGCAAGCCATGTGTGGCAGATGACAAGGCTCCTGTGGGCAAGATGTTCTTCCTCAACGAGAACTACCTGGAGTTTCGTGACCTGACCATTCCTGGCCTTGAGCGCGTGAAGCAGAAGCAGGAAGCTATCGATAGCGCTATTAGCGAGGATCAGCCTACCTGGATGCAGTTCCGCGGTTTCATGAACCCAACGAACCAGCTCGCAGAGATTGGCGCAATGGTTGTCTCGGGTAACTTTATCTGTACACAGCCTCGTCGCCAGGGTGTTATCACAGGTGTCACCAAGATCCGATAGTCTAGTTTCTAGGTTATCCAAGAGCCCCACTCTGGTGGGGTTTTCTTGTTGTAAATAAAACTCATAAAAGTGTTGACTCTATTCTTTAGATGGTGTACTATATAGACATAGCAAACATAAGCAAGAGAGGAGAAATACTTGCATGGCTAAAGAAAGTAAAACCAATAAGAAGAGTCAAGACGTAATCTTTGGGGCAAACGAAGAGATTCGCCGCGCTGTAGACAAGCTCTATGTAAAAAAGACGAGCGCTATCATGACAGCAGCGATCTTTGCAGTGATGCTCTCGCTGATCGCAGCAGGTGTAGCTTTCGCAGCTGGCCTCAATACAGGCCGCGCACAGGTCGAGAAGTACAATACCATCAAGGTTGTGACGAGCGAAACCGCGGGAAAAGAAAAAGCCCAGTAGCGAAGCCGGTTGTTAAAGTAGAGCAGCCTCCAGTAGTTACAGTGGCACAGCCAGCTAAGACAGGATGTGACGCTGTGCGTGAGGAGGCCTCGAAATACAGCGGGTGGGACGTAAACACTATGGTTGCTATCGCTACCGCCGAGAGTCATTGTAGGACAGGCGCAAAAGGTGACCAAACACTAACATTTACACAAAATAATAGGGTATACGGGTACAGTCTAGGAGCCTTCCAGGTAAGGATACTCCCAGGACGAGAACATTGCGACACGTTCGATGTAGGGACTAACGTAAAATGCGCGTACGATGTGTGGAGGTCACAAGGGTACAGAGCATGGTCTGTCTACTTAAGTGGTAAATATAAAGAGCACCTATAGTGGGTGCTCTTATCTTTGGGTTTATGTTTATTTCTATATTAGGCCGCGTTTCTTAGCTTCTTCTGGATAGTACTCGATAAAGTCATCGTTCACTGTCCCATCTGGATTATGCGACTGGATTAAGTCAACCGCATAGTCCTCGCGCTGTCTGTCTTTGTTGTTTGTGTCTGCAATGCCCGTGACAGTGCTTGAGACGCGCTGTGCTTCGTCTTTGGGCGTCTCACGGTAATATATACCATCTATGATCACACCCATCTATTTCACGTCCTTCATAAAGTCTAACGGGTCTTTTTCTGTTTGTCCTGTCTCATTACGCCATTGAGCGTTGATCGTCACAGGATCAGCGGCTTCAATGATGCCGCTCCTTTTGTTTGTGTTTTTATTTTTGTTTAGGTATTGTTCCTCCGCGTCTGCATATCTCGCTAACCGTGAGAGCCCAGACCGGCTTAACACGGATGATACCGTCGATTCACGACGGATGGTTAGCAATGAGACTAGGAGGGCACAAATTGAAATGACAAGGGCTACAATATCCATTATTCTTGATCCTTCTCAAATGGCAGAGCCACATTAATCGATAGGAGCTGCGCAGCGACACTGTGACTGTTTACAATGGCCTCCTCGATGGATTTAGCACTATCTACGATACCAGCCTTCAGAACGTCTGTATGGTAGGTCTCAGCGTAAATATCATAGCCAGCCTTTGGCGTGTATGGCTTGTCCTCAGTCGTTTCCTTGGCCATGCTGTTTACGAGCATCGTGTAGGGCTGTGTGAGGTAACTTGGCATGTTTGTCGTATCATACTCGTACGCGTCGCGTAGGAACGTACCACCGCCAGGCAGTACACCGTAATCCTTAGCGATCTGTGTGGCTGCTACAGCGTCTTCAATACGAAGCTTCAGCTCTTGCCGTTCAACCTGTGTAGCCGCGCCAACACTAATCTCTACGGTCTTGCCGTTCAAGGCGTCACGCCGGTAGTCATCCTTAATGCCTTCGATATACTTATCTAGCTTCCCACGGTTACCTGGGCCAGACAGAATAGTCTTTGTAGTGGTAATGTGAGCGCGCTCAACCTTACCAATATTGGTATCCGTAAAGTCTGATACGCGTGGCGATACGAAAACCTCAGCACCAGCATAGGCTGCTACATCACGAAGGAATAGTTCGCGGGCTTGGCTCGATGGCTCAACTACGACGATATTTAGCTTACCGTTCATCTTATTGGCAGCGAGCGTCTCTAGCGCCTGGCCCGATACATCAGCTACGAGCACAATGCTCTCTGCGCCAGCCTTGAGAACAGCATCAATGATAGGCACAATGTCATCGTTCTTGCTGATGATACGAGACATGACAATAACGGTTGGGTTGTCATATTTAGTTTGGATAGATTGCATATCATCTGCAAATGCGATAGACGACATACCTTTTTTGAACGTGAATCCTTGGACGATTTTGCTCTCGATCTTATTCTCGGGTGTTTCTACCACTGTTACTGCGCCATTAGCGCCGGCATCATTGATAGCGTCAAATACTAAATGGCCGATAGCCTCATCACCTGATGATGTGTGCGCGACGCTATGGAGTAGCTCATCTGTAGCTTTGAGCTTAGTGTCTTTAATAGCTTTGATGATAGCCTTTTTGTTTTGTTCAATTTGCTTCTGTACGGCTCGTGGTTTATCCTTCGCCATCTCCTTAAAGTAGTTGTAGACGAGGTATGTCATCACAATAGTAAGGGTTGTAGAGTCACCGGCTGAACGGTTCGTTTTTTCACTAGCCTGGCGGACAAGAGAGATTGCCATATTCTCTACCGGGTCTGCTACTACCAGGCGACCAATATTAGTGATACCATCGTGTGACACGAGAGGCTCGCCAAAGCGATGCTCGATCATGATATTACCAGAGTTTGCGCCGTATGATGAGTAAGCCACATCGAAAGCTTTCTCAACTCCCATACTGATCTTTTCTCGCAACTCAGCGCCACGTATTACATTGCGTACTGATGTTTGTTTAGGCATCCAGAGAACCCCCATTCACAGCGTCTACAGGGACGAATATGAACATCTTGCCATCAACCTCAATCTCTTCACTGTCATTATACTTCGTAAAATATATTTTGTTTCCAAGGAATTTGGAGAGTGTCTCCTCTTTATCTGTGGCCACACCGTCAGGGTGAATGTAGACAGCCTTCAGTGTTCCGCTCGTATGGCTACCATGCTCCCCTTGTGAGATAGACAGGCTCGAGCCGTATTTATTAGTTACCTCTACCAGGCAGAAACCCGGCATGACGTGTAACTGTGTACTCATGTTTGTGCTCCTATTTAGTTATTGCTTGTGTGTCCATTATAGCATTAGGGCAGAAACCAAAAAAGAGGCCGAAGCCTCTATCTTGGTTTAGGTGGTGTAGGCTACACTTCGCACCAGAAATAGTGGCCAGCTGGCACAGGAATCTTAGCGTAAGCCTTGATACTAGATGTTGTTGTAACCATATCGTCAAAATCGTTCGGACGGACCTGGACAGCAGCGTTAGCGGCCACATCCTCTACAAGAGGATCGCGCAATGACATAGTTTTGCCAGCGATACCATCGTACTCATAGAACCGGTTGTTAAGCAAGACAATGCCATCCTCAGACATCTCAATCGTTGAAACATCCTTCAACTCAATAGCACCGTCGCCAGCTTTCGCAGCTGAAGCAAGTTGGGTATTTTTGTTTGCGAGCGCACTTTTCATACCTGTCCCGTAAGTAAGGTCTGCGCTCCCCGCTTGTGCGTAGCGGAATTGCCGCCCCTCATCAGAAAAGGCAACTTGTCCGAGTGTAGCACGCTTGATTGGTGATGTTTCATTGACGTCCTGTCCAACAATCGTACCAAAATTCGTTAATGCCATTTTAATTCTCCTTTTAGCATTATATTAATACTATCTACAGCATAACATGAAGGAGGGGCGGATCGCCCCCCCCCTATTATTTCTAGCATTGTTCTAGAAAATTTGATCGTTTTGTATTTGTTTTTGTCTTTCTTTAAAGTCTGTCATGTTCATGTATTTGTCTATTTGGTCTTTCGCGTCGTCAAACCCTACCGCGAATGTGCACCGATAGCCACGTTCGCTCAGACGCTTCATGTAGGCGTACTGCTCAGCGAAGTGCTCGTTCGCCCAACTGCCATCCTTCTTCATGAGGCGCACACCTTCACGCTTCAGCTCCAGGTATAGACCGTGATACCATTCACCTGCTAGCTGTGCTGGCTCTGCGATGAACAGGTCTGGATAGCCTCTACCCTCCTGCAGCGCCTTATGCTTTATAGCCTGCCCCATCGTCATCTTAACGCCGGCGCTAAAGTCTGTACGGAATATGACGCCAGGATACTGTAGCTTTAAATAGTCCACCACCATCTGGTGGATGGTGGACTCTTTTACGGTTTTAGCTCTCGCCACGGTACATACCTTCTATGATCATGACCTTGAGCGTTTCAAGGACGGCTAGGTCTTTTGTGGCCATTACTCGCCCAGATAGGTCGTCTCGTGGTACAGCCTTCTTGATGCGGCCGTTGTATCGAGGGATGATGGATAGTACTGAATCGTTCATTGTAATCTCGTAGCGACTCTTTTCCTCTTTTACATCGAACTTGTCGTTTTTAAGGAGTACTTGCTGGATGTTGTCTGAAGCTACGAAGGACAATTCTGCATATGGCGTAGCTTTTCCGCCCTTCCTACCAGCGATTACTGCGAGCTTAGGGTTCTTGCCAAAGCCCTTCTTTACCTTGGCGGCCCCACCCAGCTTGCCAATCTTCTTGTAGTAATCATCGCCGTGGGTGAGGCGTTTGTCGTATTTACTTGGTTCCATTCGATATTTCCCTACATCTTTACCTGTTTAGTGATAGCGCTGCGCACACCGCCTGTGTATTGCTTAGCTTGCATACTATCTAGCCGGCGGTTGATGGCGTCCACAATAGCCTCACGGTCGCTAATCTCTGCGAGCATCTGATCTTTGTAAGCTTGTAGCTCCGATTCCGGCAGGCCATCTACTACCTCTTGCATCTCGAACAGTGTGTCTTGGATAGGCTCAGTTTCTATTGTACCAAAGTCCTCGTGCGGTTCTGGGTTGTAACCCTTCATTGCTTCTCGTGGCAACGCCAGGTTGTCGATCATCATGTCGTTACCTTGGCCGATATGTTTTTTGTATTCTGTCATACTTTCCTCCGTTTGGTGTTTACAGTGTCCGCGCAAGTGATCGCTCAATGTGTCGAACTGCGCCCACTTGTCGTTTGTTTCTTGGTTTAGTTTTGGTGTGTTGTAGTTCATTTGTTTTCCTTTCTTTTGTAATAATCTACTATCTTTGTGCCGTTCATTGCTTCTCGACGGTATAGGGGTGTGTTGTTGTATATCTTTACCAGCTCTAGCACAGTGTTTTTGATTATATCAAGCATCCTGTCGCCGCCGTACACTTTATAGCCGCCGTTTACTTCATCAATTAAGACAGAGCCGTCGTGTGTCCTAGAGTATATACGTGTCTCGCCTGGTATCAAAACGTTGATTCTGTAATTGAGCATTTCAACGGCTTCCTTTAGCTTTTCTTTGTTTCATGATAGCCTCCCCAATTCGTCTAGTATTTTATCTTTGAATATTTCAACAGCAGCATACACAAGAGTAACTCTGTCGTCGTCAAATTCTTTAACAAAAGCTGCTGTCTTAGCCTCTACTTCGTCCATGTCAATTTCGACACTCTCCACCAGCTCTTGTACTTTGTATTTAGTTAGTAGCATCTGCCGTTTCCTTTGGTGTGGTGTTAAGCTTGATATATTCAATCCAGTTGTCTACCATCTCTTTGTGCTGTTTTGGCGTCTGGATCTTTATTTGGTAACAAATCGGGTCGCCATACTCGTAGTAGTCACTATCGCTATATGTCTCCCATGTTTCGTCGTTAATCTTTTTCCACTCGTTCTCGTCGAAAAAAACAAACTTTTCAAATTCTGCGTGCACCTCTTCAAATGTCGGCTTTTTATTAAATGAAATGACATGATCTACTCTCGGTATCTCATTATCATGCTCGCTGTATTTGCTCAGTGACGAAACGATATACTTACTCATACATTGCTACCTTCGTTGCCAAGATACCCATGCGCTCACGTGGTGTTAGCCCGCCTCGCATACCGTACTCTACGTCGCCAGTCATCAGTGCATCTGCTAGGCACTCACCCTTAACTGGACACTCTGCGCAGATCTTGCGTGCGTCGTTGTAGTTGTTGTACCCGTTGTACTCATCAGCATACGCTTTGTTTACCGGAAAGAACGCCTCCGGGTCTGTTTGTGCGCACAGTGCGCTGCCTCGCCATTTATTGTGCACCTGGAAAATTCCCTTCGTCATCATTAATGTTTGTCATATTCATGCCTGTGCAAAAAGCCTTAGCTTCGTCCAGATCACTCTCCATTGTCTAACCTTCCAAATAGTCTATTTTCTATCATTGCAACTGCCCAGTCTGTGGCAGCCGTTGATGGGGTGTCGCGATTCTTGTGTTGCTCTTCCAACATATCATACTGTGCTTGGATAATCCCCATCTCGATGAGGCCCATAATCTCCTTGGCTTTCATGCCGTTATTGGTTGATTTGTCTAGAATCTCTAGGATTTGTTGTTTCATGAGCTTTCTCCTCTCTTTGCTTATGATTCTATTTTACTCCAAGCACTAGCTCAAGTCAACACTTTTTTACTAAGTTGTTAAAGAACTTTCAACAGAGGTAGCTATTAGTCTCGCAACTTCCACCGCCTGATAAAGCGACCGTTCATCTCTAGCCGTGTGCTGCGCCCCCACCCAACACATTCAAAGTCTAGCGTGCGGAACACACCGCCAATGGTATTATGGTGCAAAAACTTCGGCAGTGGCTTTTTCTTGAGGACATCCTCGATTGTCACATATTGTTGTGTCTTGAGGAGGCGGCGAGCTGTAGCCCGCGCATCCTCTAGCCATTTGATTTTCTCCGCTTTAAATATATCGTTTACTGTTCGTTCCATAGTCATTCTTCTTTCTAGATATATAGGCCCTGTAGGCGCTGTAATGATTTTGCTGTTGGATCACTATAGAGTAGATCACCCTTGCCAGTGAGAGACTCAGCTCCTACTTCATCTAGGATAATCTTACTGTTGATCGAGTTTGTGACGCTAAAAGCTATCTTGGTTGGGATGTTTGCCTTGATGAGGCCTGTCACAACGTCTGCCGATGGGCGCTGTGTGGCCAGGATGAGGTGTATACCAACCGCCCGTGCTTTCTGTGCTAGCCTAATTATAGACTCTTCGGTAGAAGGTGGGCTATTCTCGTTCACGCGCTTCACAGCGGCTTTGAGAGCTGCCTTAGTAAGCTTGCCTCCAGTTAGTGTTACTTCATCAAGGATTGCGTCCTTGAGACCTTCGTAATCCACGTTAGATAATGGGTTTTTCTTGCTTGTCATCATTAAGTCTGCAAACTCGTCTACTACTACGATGATACGTGGCATTTCACCTTCGTAGTCTGCAATGTCTCGTACTCGCTGCTTGCGTAACTCCTTGTATCGCCGTCCCATCTCAGCTACAAGAGTGTGGAACTTGTCCGATGCTTTTTTGGGGTCGGTGATAATATCACCGTCTAGGTGTTCGTCACCCTCGTATATCGCAAGTTCAACTTCTTTAGGGTCAATCAGCACAAGCTTCATTTGTTCTGGCGTGAGCTGCTTCGTGAGGCAGTCTAGGATCACATTGATCATAACAGATTTACCAGCACCGGTTTGGCCAGCAATCAGGAGGTGAGGTGTCTTTACAACGTCACAGTAGTGAACCTTTCCGAAAGCGTCCATACCGATAGGAAACTCGAACGTGCCAGGCTTGAGGTGTTCATCTGTGAGAGGGACTACCTTGCGCTCTTTATTTGGTATTTCGATGCCTACAAGGTTTGTACCTGCAATAGGAGCTTCAATACGTACAGACTCGCTCTCAAGGGCAATAGCAAGGTCATTGGCCTTATCTGCGATACGTTTCATGCTTACACCACGGTTAGGCTGCATTGTGTATTTGACTACCTGCGGCCCTACGTATGTATCACCCATCTTACCACCGATACCAAACTCGATGAGCTTGCGGAGGATTTTCTCCTCGTCTGTACCTGTGCCGTCATCGATGACAACGTTCTGTTGCTCAAAGGTATCAGCTACTCGTACTTGTCGCTTGATCTTGGCCGCATCAAAACCTTCTTGCTGGTTGGCAATAATATCCATACTGTTCGCGCCGTTCATCCGATCGTTCATGTTAGGGAAGAACTTCGACCGATCATCATTCACATACTCAAATACGTTGGTGATGATTTTCTTTGCGATAGGTGCGAAAGCAAGCACAGACTGGCGATCAAACGCTACGTCCCGACACTGTGGCGAGCCATCACGATTGATCGTTTTCTTTATTTCCTTAAAGACTACCTCTGTTACTTTCTGATTATATTCCGCTTCTGCTAATACGAGATAGATGTATGCCTGCATAAGGTACTTGTAGCTCTCCTCGTCATCAGGGCTGTAAGCCGTAACCGTTTTGTAGTCAATAAGCCGCAGCCCGTTGTCGCGTACCACCATATCGATCACACCAACCATAGGGACGTTAGAGATATTAGCCTCAAGGCGCTTCTCTACGTCTACTACCTCATCATAGTGGGGTGCTTCCTCAAAGTATTTGTTCACGAGGCGGGTGTAGTCTTGCATCATCTTCTCACGGCTACCAGTCTTGCCAAAGTCAATCTCGGAGTCACTCACATAACTCATCTCCTCTAGGCCTGCCTCAATAGCAGCCTGCACATGACCACCATCCTTGTCGTAGTAAGTCTCCATAGCCTTATGGAAGCTCGTCCCCACTACGAGTGATGGCGTCTTAGGGTTGTCATAGATCTTCGCAATGTAGCGCTTCTGAAACTCAACCTGGTTGTTTAGAAACGTCACGATTGCCGAGTATGACAAATGATCAACTCTACTCATCGTCGCTCTCCTCTCCGTTGTTAGCGTTAGCGGTTAGTTCCTCCTCTACGTAGATTCCCGCAATATCGAAGCCTGCACGTAGAGCATTTGCCTCCGCACACTTGGTAAGCATCACGATAGGCATCGTTTTCCAGTTGCTGATAGGCTGGCCCTCGCGGTTAGTACGTACAAACTCATCGTGGTAGGCTGTGTAACGTGTTACCTCGATTGGTGTGCTCGTGTTGTCCCAGCGACCAAATACAGGAACTGTGACACTCAGGAGCTTATCCCCATCCTTCTTAACTTCTGCTGCGCCCGTGTGAGTGTATACACCGCCTTTCCGTGCTAGCTTGCGCAAGCCGTGGATGCTTACGATTGGCATCAGCTCTTCACCTCGCCGGTTTGAGTCCCAGATATATGTAGCGTAAATCTCTTTTTTAAACGGGTTTAGTCCGTATTGGTTAGCGATAGCCATAAACACCCGTAAGTCACCAATTGGACGCATCTCGCCCGTCTTGGTGAGCCCTAGGACGCTTTTGTGGAGGGTAGCGATCAAGCTCAGTGTCTGCTTTTCATTCTCTGTGTTGCTGATCATTCCCTTAGCGAGCGGGACGACAGGCTCGTACTGTTTTTTTAGCGCAAGCTGCAGGGCCCCTTTTTCGTCACGTTTTGTTATTTCTTGCTGTGTCATGTAAATTCTCCTCTCTTTGCTTATGATTCTATTGTAGCTCATATGACAAGCAAAAGCAAGAGGTTTTTGGGAGATTTTTTTAAATCTGCTAACCGGTGTAGTATACGCATAAATGCGTAGAGGTATACGCATAAATGCGTAGAGGTATACGCATAAATGCGTAGGTATATATATAACTAAAAGAAGAATATAAAAGAAAACTAACGCGCTCACTTCGTTCGCTTGTTGCGGCAAGCCGCGAACCGTTAAAAACACAACACAAAATTATTGATTATGTTTTTTTGGTGTGCTATGATTAGAAGTACAGGCGGGTTGTTCAAAGCAAAGCAAACAAGCATTTACGAGGACAACCACCGATGCCCGCCTATGCTCGGTGGTTATGTCCTCGGGACATAGGAGAAATAGGTATGGTACAGAAATATGACATTAACAGCTACGCTGTTCAGCATATGCTGACACTTTACGCAGCGCTGTTATGCAGCGACAAGAAGATAGCAAGCTTGGTGTTGAGTGTCTACTGCTTCCTGTTAATCAACTCAGAGCTTGAAGACGAGAAGCAGGGGGTTAAGGGTTACATTGGAAACAAAACTATGATAGCTGAAGCTATTGGCGTCGATAAGAAATATGTTGAAAAGGCCGTTAAGGTGCTCGAAGAGCTTGAGTGGGTGGTGAAGAATGGAAACAGAGCAATAATGGTTACGTATTATGTCGTGTCGCCGGAGAATGCTGTAAAGCTAGGAGAGAAGAAGGCTTATGAGCTTACATTCAGCAAATTGTGGTAATAAACAACACGGAGCCGGCTGGACTGGCTATATGGATGCAGATGTTCGGTATGACAGCCGACTGAGCAGCACAGCAAAGGTACTCATGGTAGAAATATCAGCCCTCACAAATAAAGAGGGCTACGCCTGGGCCACAAATCAATATTTTACTGAAACATTTGGAATCTCAAAATCACAAGTGACTCGGATCATCAGGCAACTTGCAGAGTGCGGTTATATAAACGTTTACCTCAACCCTGGCGGTGACCGTTATATCACAATTACACGCAGTGACCGCCCCGTGCCTAGTGGGTTTAAAAAGGATTATACAAAAAAAGAAGAGCCCAAGCCCGTAAAAGATGAAATGCCAAATGAAGTTACATCAGCGGGCGAACTTATCTCAGACACTGATACAAAGGTGGATACTAGCGGTATCACTATGAGAAAATTGACCAATGCAGAATATTCTGAATGGATGAGTCGAAACGATAAGGTTGGCAATACTGATCGCCGCGGGAACGTTATTGACCAAGAAGTTTCTGATAAAATAGCGCTTGAGATTATTGCTAAATCGAATGCGAACTGTATCGATACTGCCGAGGAGCAAAAGCCCGTACGCCAAATAGAAGCAAAAACACAAGAGAACGATACGCAAGTTGTCAAAACTAAAGATAGTCCGTATGGTTCACTCGCTACATCGATGACGAGTACAAGAAAGAATTATAACCCCGCTGAAAAAGCTTTTTATGACGCGGCAAAGGCCCTTGGGGTAAGCATTGCTAACCACAATCAGGCGCGTAGCTGGGTTAAAGAAGTAGTAAGGACTAGAGGAATTAAGTCAACGGTAAACTACTTTGACTTTATGCGCCTAATCTTCCCTAAGTGGGAGTATGAGTATAAGCCAAACATTGATTCCGCACATGACCTTGCAATGAAAGCAGCTAAGATTGAGCAACTTATTCAAAGGCAGCAACGCGAGAATGCTCGTAAAATTAACTACGACAATATTGACTTTTACGGCTAGCAGCCTTACAATAGAATCATAAGCAAACAGAGGAGAAAATGCTTCATGACAAAATATCAAATCACAACCTATGACGGCACGGTACACACCATCGAAGGGAACACACAGCAAGAGGTGAAGCGTATGGTAGAGTTTTTCGGACTCATGCCAGTAAAGATGGCGGACGGCACAACCGAAATGTTTGCCAAGGGAGCTGTACAACACATGAAAATGATCAAGGACGACACTACACTCCCTCCAGAACAACGCCTAGCCATGGGTGACCAGAAAGATAATCGTAGCACAGGCCCAGAGGCTGAAGCAGCCAAGGCATGGCGTAAATACTGTGGTCATGATTTTAAGCTTATGAGCGACAAGAGAGAGCGCCAGAAGTTCTATGACAAGCAAATGAAGAAAGCAGGGGGAGCATGGACAAACTACCAACAATAGCTGGCATCTCTAGTAGCGAGGCCGCGCTAGACAACCCAGATGACAAAGATATATACGCAGAGACAAAAGTACGCCAGAAGCCGTATACACCAGATGAAGACCTTGAGTCTATAGGAGCCCTAGAATATGAAGAATAACCCTCTATCTCGCGCTGAGCAACGTCTTGGCGCGAGAGTCGTATCATTAGCCATTCAAGCAAACCCAAGCTTACTTCGCACAATGTATTGTCACAAAAATGATCTAACCCTATACCTGTGGCAAGACAATAAGTGGATACCAGTAGGCCCTCATCTAAACGTTGTAAAAAAGACTCGAAAAAGTCATAAGAAAGTATTGCAATCGTAAGCAACGGGGTGTATAGTAGAAACATAACCAAAGGAAAGGAAGGAACACAACAATGGACAACGTAACTTACAAGCTCGAGCAGATGGAAAACGATGGTATGATCGAGCAGATGCACCACGACTGGTACGCATTTCGGATCAAGAACAGCTGGGCACGCAACATGAAAGCATTGTGGCAGCGCTGGCTGATGAGCACAGTAAAATAAATATACGAACATAATCAACAATAACGGTGGGCAGAAAGAGGAGAACAACAATGTTTACTACAGCAATCGAAGGGTTACACGAGACCTACGAATACCACCAGGCTAGCGCGTTACGAAAACTATGGATGGACTTTATCACTACAGTATTCCTATCTGTGCTATTCCTTAGCTTGCTATATTCGGTATATTTAGCCCTATCAGGGTTAGTGTATCTAGCAACGGGGGTTTAGTATGCTAGCAGATATTACTGATCAATATTTAGAAAGTGATACAAAGGTAATTGAAGATATTATGGTTTACAACTCACGAGAACGAATCATTCAATTAATTCTGGAAGAGAAGGAGAAAAGTGGAGAGAGTTTATAGGGTAGTTTCGCTTCAGCGAAGTGATGGCAAGCAGTATTGGGAACCGGTATCTTGCAGATTGCTATAAGTTCGGTTGCTGATGACTATATCTTTTCCGTGTCATTAGAAGAGAGGAGTAAAACCGGCTCCGCATGGCACACCTTGAAAGAGAGAAGGTTTACAAAAGATAGCCAACTCACACTTAAAGAAATACCAACAAATAGGTATTACAATTATTCAGAAGCTCATAAAGAGTATCTGAGAGCTGTAGAGGCGGCCGACACAAATGATATAGCAAGTGTATCACTCCTAGAATACAGAAAAAAGGATGATACATGGTACACACTTACACGGCTAGAGCTTGAGCGTGAATACGATTCACCAACAGAGCAAGTCATGATAGACATTGGCACAGCGAGATTGAGTATGAAGACAACATCAGGCAAGCTACGTGAGATTGCAGAATTATCTAAACTCTTCAGAGAGACCAGGGAAGAGATTGAGCGCATCAGCAA
>ERZ772807.471-NODE-471-length-24895-cov-6.721739_pt1 | contig 24895 bp, 25 predicted proteins | sample MGYA00511472_ERZ772807 | MGnify/ENA primary metagenome ERZ772807 (study PRJEB29015, sample SAMEA2737947) | human oral metagenome | biome: human oral; feature: human-associated habitat; material: dental | place: China | collected 2039 ... | reverse complement strand
ACTATAATATATATAAAATAATATAAAGAAATTTTTTAAAGAATAGAGGTGATTTTATGTTAAAAGGTTTTAATTCAGGAGATATTTCTCATGAAATATTAGAAAATGAAAAAGAAAGAATTAATCAGAAAGCATTGGAAAGATTTTTAGAAGAAAAGTCTGAAGAAGAAAATAAGCAAGTTTCAACAAAGGGAATGTTATTTAATTCTAAAGATTCTACTGCTATGGAGAGAATACTTGGAAAAAATGATTTATTTCCAATATCTTATCTTCAAATAGGTTTAAATGAGAGTAAGTCAGTTTGTCGTATTTCTATTAGAGATAGCCGAGGAGTTGTTGTCGGATATGGAACTGGTTTTTTAGTTTCTCCTCATATTATTCTTACAAATAATCATGTTATTAATTCTTATCAAACTGCTTCTAATTCAATAGCAGAATTTAATTATCAAGATGATGAAAATTTTATGCCTTGTACTACATATAATTTTAGACTTGACCCTGAAGCCTTTTTTATAACTGATGAAGATTTAGATTTTACTCTAGTTGGTGTAAAAGAAAACTCAACAACTCAAAAACATTTAGAAGACTTTGGTTATTTAAAAATGAGTCAAAAACAAGGAACTATTTTACCAGAAGAATATGTTTCTATTATTCAACATCCAAAAGGTGGTCCAAAATCTATTACTTTGCGTGAAAATAAAGTTAGTAGAATTAAAGAAAGTTTTATTCATTATTTAACAGATACAGAACCTGGCTCTTCTGGTTCACCTGTCTTTAATGATCAATGGACTTTAGTTGCACTTCATCATGCTGGTGTGCCTAATCCAGAACAAAAAGATGAATGGATAGCTAATGAAGGAATTTTAATTTTTTCAATAGTTAATTATCTTGCTAAAAAATATAGTTCTTTAAAAGAAAATGAACAAACCCTTATAAAAGAAATGGTGCCAGATATTGAGTTACCTAAAGAAAACGATACTTCTTCTGATATAAAAGATGAACCTCTAGGTTATAATCCTTTATTTTTAGGAAAGGACTATGAAGTTCCTTTACCTATATTATCAAAGGAAATGGAAAAAGATACAGCTAAAACAGAAGATGGAAATTATGTTCTTGATTATATGCACTTTTCTATTGTTATGAAAAAATCAAGAGGACTTGCATATTTTACAGCTGTAAATATTGATGGTACAGATGAAGTAAAAATTAAAAGAACTGCTGATAATTGGAAATTTGATCCAAGAATTAGTCGTGAATACCAATATGGAGAAGAAGTTTATGTCAATAATGAATTAGATAGAGGACATCTTGTTAGAAGAACAGATCCAAATTGGGGTAAAAATGCAATGAAAGCTAATGAAGATACTTTTCATTTTACCAATAGTACACCTCAACATAAAAATTTGAATCAAAAAACTTGGGTTGAACTAGAAGACTATATTTTTAGAAATGCTGTTTTAAATCAATTTAAAGTTTCTGTTTTCACTGGACCAGTTTTTAGGGAAGATGATATGATATATAGACAAAAATATCAAATTCCAGCTGAATTTTGGAAGGTTGTTGTTATGGTAAAAGAAGATGGAAAAATTTCTGCTACTGCTTATTTACAAACACAAAAAAATATGATAGAAAATCTTGAGTTTGCTTATGGAGAGTATAAAACTTACCAAGTACCAATTAGAAATATAGAAAAATTGACAGGGTTAGATTTTGGAAATCTTTCTAAATTTGACCCTATGGCAAATATAGAAGCTACTGGAATAGTTATTACAAGTCCAGAAAGTATTAAATTTTAAAATATGGGAGGTAAAGAATGATAAATATGTATCAAGCCTACACTAAAAGAAAATTTTCAAAAGGGAAAAAAGAAGGAGAAATCATTGGAACTGGTTGGCTTCCTCCTTTACCAGATATGAGAGATTATGGAAGTGATCACCCCAAGATTATGAAGTTAGCTGAAAAATTAGGAATAGAAAATGATAAAAAAGAAGAAAAACTCCCTAAATCAGTTGATTTAAGAGAATGGTGTTCACCTATTGAAGATCAACTAACTCTTGGTTCTTGTACAGCAAATGCTGCTGTTGGGATTGTAGAATATTTTCAAAGAAGAGCACATGGAATTCATATTGAAGGATCTCGACTTTTTATTTATAAAGCAACAAGAAAATTAATGATGACAGAAGGAGATTCAGGAGCATGGTTGCGTTCTACTATGGGAGCTTTAGTTTTATTTGGAGTTCCTGATGAAAAATATTTTCCTTATACTCTTGATGGAAGTCATATTAATCCAAATTGGGATCAAGACCCGGATAGTTTTTTATATTCCATGGCAAAAAATTATGCTACTCTTCAATATTTTTGTCATGATCCCCATGGGAAAAAACAAACAAAAAATGAAATTTTAAATTCTGTAAAAAAATATCTTGCTGCTGGGATTCCATCTATGTTTGGATTTTATGGTTTTTCATCTTTTGAGGCATCTGATTTAGCAGGTTCTATTCCTTATCCAGGAAATGATGAACAGGCAAATTGGGGACATGCAGTTGTAGCAATTGGTTATGATGATAAGAAAAAAATAAAAAATACCCGTTATGGTACTGAAACAACTGGTGCACTTTTAATAAGAAATTCTTGGGGAAAATCATGGGGTGAAGAAGGTTATGGTTGGCTACCTTATGACTATGTTTTAAATGGCTTAGCTGAAGATTTTTGGTCAATTATTTCTATGGACTGGGTTGATACAAATCAATTTGGATTAAATAAAAATTCTCATTAAACATAAAAAAAGCAACTCTAAAAATAAAATAGAGTTGCTTTTAAAATTAAAATCTTTATAATTTTATTAAACTAATTCAATTATAGCCATTTCTGCTGAGTCACCTTTTCTAACAGATGTCTTAATTATTCTAGTGTATCCACCATTTCTTTCAGCATATTTTGGTGCTATTTCATTAAATATTTTAGCTACTGCTTCATCATCTCTTAAAAATGCAAAAGCATTTCTTCTAGCTGCTAAAGTATTTTTCTTACCAAAAGTTATCATTCTTTCAGCAAATTTTCTTAATTCTTTAGCTCTTGTAACTGTTGTTTCTATTCTTTCAGCTTTTACAAGAGATATAGTCATATTTTTTAGCATAGCCTTTCTATGATCAGCTCTTCTTCCTAATTTTCTATATGATTTATTGTGATTCATTAGTAGAATTTCCTCCTCTTTTCAAAATTATTCAGGAGATCCATTTTTTTCAAGATCATATCCTAAATCTTTCATCTTTTCTAAAATCTCATCTAAAGATTTTTTTCCCAAGTTTTTAATTTTTAATAATTCATTTAAAGATAAGCTTGCTAATTGAGATACTTCCTCTATCCCAGCCTTTTTTAAGCAATTAAAAGATCTTACTGTTAAATCTAATTCTTCTATTTTCATATCATGAGATTTATCATCAATAACTTGAATATCCATTGGTTCATCAATCATTTCTTCTATATCATCTCTTAAATTTTCCATTTTATTTCCTATTTCTAAGAATGGATCTAAATGCAATTTTAAAAGTTCAACAGCATATGATATAGCATCTCTTATTTCTATACTTCCATCAGTTTCAACATTTAAAGTCAATTTATCAAAGTCAGTCATTCTACCAAACATTGTATCTTGAATTTCATAAGAAACCTTTCTAATTGGTGTATAAATAGCATCAACTGCTATATAATCTACTGGCCAATCTTTTTTATCTATTTCTTCTGATACAACAAATCCTTCTCCTGTATCTACTATAAATTCCATATCTAATGTTCTATCAGTGGTTACAGTACAAATAACTTGTTCAGGATTTACTATTTCAAGTCCAATATCTGCAACAATATCTGCTGCTTTTACTACCTTAGGACCTTTTATAGAAAGTGACATTCTTCTTTCTCCAGAACTTTCAGCTTTTACAACTATTTCTTTAACATTTAAAATAATTTCTGTAACAGCTTCTTTAACACCATCCATAACAGTAAATTCACTTAAAACTCCTTCAATTCTCATACCTTTTATTGCTGCACCAGGTATAGATGAAAGTAAAACTCTTCTAAGTGCATTTCCCAAAGTATTTCCATAACCTCTATATAAAGGTTCTACAATAAATTGCCCTTTGTAATTGCTTTCTTTAACTTCTGTTATCTTTATTGCTTTAGCCTGCTTTTCTATTTTTAACATTATATCAACTCCTATCAAAAGGATTACATTATCTTGAATAAAATTCAACTATTAAAGATTCATTCAAATCAAAATCCAAATCATCTTTAGTTGGGTTTTGTAGAACCTTTCCTGAGAATGCAGCTCTATCTAATTCCAACCAAGCTGGTGGAGTTGCATCTTCTACTGCTAATTTAATTAATTCTACATTTTTTGAGTTTTCTATTACAGAAACTATATCTCCTACTTTCACTCTAAAAGAAGCTATATTTACTCTTCTTCCATTTACAGCAATATGTCCATGAGATACTATTTGTCTAGCTTGTCTTCTAGTTTTTGCAAATCCTAGTCTGTAAACTACATTTTCTAGTCTTCTTTCTAAGTATTCAATTAGAGTTAAACCTGTTACTCCTAGTTTTCTTGCTGCTTCTTCATATATTTTTCTAAATTGTTTTTCCATTACATTATATATAAATTTTGCTTTTTGCTTTTCTCTTAATTGAGTTGCATATTCAGTTGGTTTTTTATTTGCATTAGGTCTTATTTGTCTATTAGAAGATTTTTTAACCCCTAGGATAACTGGATCTATTCCTAAAGCTCTACACTTCTTCAAAACAGGCTGTCTATTTCTTGCCATTCTTTAATATTCCTCCTTTATATTTTATCAAATATACAATTACACTCTTCTTCTTTTTGGTGGTCTACAACCATTATGAGGCACAGGAGTTACATCAGTTATTTTTGTAACTTCTAATCCTGCTGCTTGAAGTGATCTGATACAAGCTTCTCTTCCAGAACCAGGTCCTTTTACTTTAACTTCAACCTTTCTCATTCCGTTTTCCATAGCAATTTGTGCTGCTTGTTCAGCTGCTATTTGAGCTGCAAATGGAGTTCCTTTCTTAGTTCCTTTGAACCCAGAAGTTCCACCAGATTTCCAGCTTACAACCTTACCATCTACATCAGTTATTGCAACTATTGTGTTATTAAAAGTTGAATGTATATGAGCTACTCCATTAGGAATATTTTTACTTTTCTTTTTTATCTTAGCTACTGTCTTTTTAGCCAATTTAAGCTACCTCCCTTACTAAGTCTTTAAATATCTAAAATACGATTATTTTCTTATAGGTTTTTTAGGACCTTTTACAGTTCTTGCATTTGTTTTTGAGCTTTGCCCTCTTACAGGAAGATTCATTTTATGTCTTAATCCTCTGTAACATTTAATATCCATAAGTCTTTTTACAGATAATCTTACTTCTTTTCTAAGATCTCCTTCAACTTTGATATCTTTTATGATTTCTCTGATTTTATTTACTTCTTCTTCTGTTAAATCTTTAACTCTAGTGTCAAAATTTACCCCAGCTTCTTTCAATATTTTTTGAGAAGTTGGTTTTCCAATTCCATAAATATATGTTAGAGCTATTTCAACTCTTTTGTTTCTTGGGATATCTACTCCTGCTATTCTAGCCAAAATTTTTCCTCCTCTTTTAAAATTAAATTTTAAAGGTTATTTCATATATTACACCACATTCTTCTTAGTGGCTAATACTTTCATCGACATGTTCCATTCTGCAATTATGGAGATGGTCCTACGACTCACCATGTCTTTACAGTACTTCATTATCTTAATCATATTAAAATCATGCTGTACTTTTTCTCTTACTACAAAATAAAAAATTATCCTTGAACTTGTTTATGTTTAGGATTTTCACAGATTACTCTTATTTTTCCATGTCTTTTAATAATCTTACACTTGTCACAAATAGGTTTTATTGATACTCTTACTTTCATTTTTTACCTCCTTTCAAAATCTAGTTTTTCTTTCTGTAAACTATTCTACCCCTCGACAAGTCATAAGGAGAGATCTGTACAGTTACTCCATCTCCTGGTAAAATTTTAATGTAATTCATTCTCATTTTTCCAGAGATGTGGCCAAGTATAGTATGTCCATTTTCTAATTCTACTTTAAACATAGCATTAGGTAAGGCCTCTACTATAGTACCTTCCAATTCGATAACATCTTTCTTTGACATTTTTCCTCCCATCGAATAGAAATTCATATCATTATAACATACCTAATAAAAAAAATCTACTGTTTTTTTTAAAATATAAAAAAATTTTTACTTTATTTTTCTTCTTCATCAAGCTCATCAAAATTAAAATTTTTAATTAAGGAGTGATATGTATGACTAGTAAAATTTTTATGGATTTATTAAATTCTTTAGGATTATTAGGCTTATTTCTAATTTTAGGAACTTTTTTAAGAGCTAAAATAAAATTTTTCCAGACTACTTTTATTCCTGCATCAGTAATAGGTGGTTTTTTACTTCTTATATTAGGTCCTATTTGTTTTAATGTGATAAAAATTCCAGAAGAATGGTTAAAAATATTTTCTTTAATACCAGGAGTTTTGATTGTTCCAATAGTTGCTTCTGTTCCTCTTGGATTAAAAAGTTCATCTGAAAAAAAATCTATGAAAAATATTTTACCTTTAGCTTTTATTGGAATTGCTATTGCTATGTTGCAATTTGGATTTGGTTTTTCTGCACAATATATTTTCCCAAACTATGATTTCTACAAAACTTTTGGTTGGGAATTAGGAATTGGATTTGTTGGTGGACATGGAACAGCTGGTTTATTAGGAAATATGTTACAAAGTGCCAATTTAGATTTTTGGGAAATAGCACAAGGTGTAGCTACTACTACTGCAACTTTTGGTTTGGTAGGAGGAATTTTAATTGGGATGCTTTTAATCAATATTGCTTCAAGAAAAAATTTTACAGCTATTCTTAAAAAACCAGGAGATATCCCTGAAAGTTTTAAAATAGGCTTTGTAAAAGATATTGAAAATCAACCTAAACTTGGAAGAGAAACTACTCTAACATCATCAGTTGATACTTTGGCATTCCATGCTGCAATTATTTTTGGAGTTTGTTTAATTTCGTCTCAACTACAAAGTTTTATAAAGGTACATAAGATACCTGTGCTTGATCAAATTTCTATCTGGGCTTATGCAATGATTATAATGTTTATAGTATGGAAACTATTTAATAGATTTAAAATAGATTTCTTAATTGACAGTAATACAAAATCAAGAATCTCTGGAAGTCTTACAGAATTTGCAGTTACAGCTGCTATTGCTAGTTTACCTATAAAAGCTGTATTCACTTATCTAGTTCCAATTTTATTTATAGTTATTGTTGGTTTCATTGTTACAACTTTATTCTTATTTTATATGTGTAAATTTTTTATAAAAGACTATTGGTTTGAACATATGATTGCTACTTTTGGTATGGCTACTGGTGTATTTTTAACTGGAATACTTCTATTAAGAATATGTGATCCTGATTTTAAAAGTCCTGTTTTAGCAAATTATTCTCTTTCATACACTATCACAAGTATAGTTTATTTTGTATTTTTAAATGTAATCTTGACTCTTTTATTAACTAAAGGACTTTTCTTTGGAATGAGTTTTACATTTATTGTAGGAATTCTATTTACTCTTGCGGCTATAATTTCTAGTAAAATTTTATTAAAAGATAAATAATATTAGAGGTATAAAATTTATGAGTAACTTAGACTTTACATTAATATGCATTGTAAAATTTTTTAGCAAAAAAAGAAAAACTCCTCCTAATTTAAGTAATGGTAATTATTATCCTCACCTTGTTATAAAAGGTGATACTGAATATTTAGGGGTATGTTTTATAGATGGAGAAGAAGTTATATTTGATAAAGAAATAATAGCTTCTGCTCTACCTCTATACGAAGGTGTAGATTATTCTGGTCTAACAGAAGGAACTAAATTTATGATAATGGAAAGCGGTAATAAAGTTGGAGAAGGAGTTATTGATGAAATTTTTCAACATATTCCTGCTAAAAAAATTTAAAAAATAAGAATAGGGCTGTTGCAAACTTATGAATGAAATAAAAAATAGTTCATTGTATAGATTAATTTGCAACAGTCCCTTATTTTTTTGGAATATAAAAAACCTCACAGTTTCTATAAAATTTTATTGACCAAAAGAATTTTCACAATTGAAATGGCAAACTATGTTTTATTTTTCTGTTTTTAAAGCATGATTTTGAGCAATAATATCTAAAAATACAAGTGGTTCATCTTTTTCATTACGAAGTCCATGAGATTGATTTGGTCTTGCAATAGTTACATCTCCAGCTCTAACCACTGTTTCTTTTCCAGAACCATCTATAAAGATTCCTTCTCCAGAAACAATAATATAAGTATCTTCATTATTTTTATGAGGGTGTACTCCAACAGATTCACCTTTATTTAGTGTCATCCAACCTATTTCTTTGATAGCATCTTCTTCAGTAGCCATATCTCTAGTAAAGGCAAATTTTCCATGTAAAGTTCCATTTCCTCCTGCTACTTTTTGTTTGTCCAATGTTATTAATTCTTCTTTTTTGTATACTTGTTTTAAAAGAATTGGATTTTTTTCTTTTGCATTTGCTACTCCAGTCATACAAATTCCTATAAACAATGTAAAAAATAGTAATTTTTTCATAAAATTCCTCCTTAAATAGTTTTTATTTTTTCTATAAAAATTTCAATTGTGAGAAATTCTTAATTAAATATTGAAAATCATCATATTTTTAAACCTTTTTAATTCTATTTTCTTATATTAACATTATAAAAACATATTGATTTTTTGTCAATAGAATGAAGTTTCCGTCTCCTCTCGGAGTTATATTCTCTCTTATCCTATACTCAAAAAATCTTTTGTTTATAATAGTTTATAAGGCTATTATCGTGTGACTTTTTAAATTTTAAAAATTTACATTTTGTTTTATCAAAAATCATATTGAACCTCCCATTTTCAATATATCGTCTACTTTTCATTAGAAAAAATAGTACATCTCATTTTCATTTTCTAATTTTTCTCCATAAATTTGAGTTACTACATTTTGATTTAATCTGTAAACTCTTATTAAATCTTCAGGTTTTGCATACCTATCAATTTTTTCAATAAGCAATTTATATTTTTCTCTTGTTAAAAGACATTCAAATGCTGATTTTTGGATCCTAAATCCAAACGCACTCAAAAGTTTAGATAATTGTGTTCTTCTTTTATTGGATATAATATCATAAATTATAATAACAGTAAAGCTATCTTCAAAAATTTCCTTTTCAAAATCTTCATCTAAAAAATCCCAATTATCCATAATATCACCTAATTAAAACTGGCTTATATATATCTGCATTATTACTTTCTAATGCTTTAATTAATAACATAACTTGGTATTCTATTATTCTTCTAAAACTCATTTTGTATGGAACTTCTGTTATATATGAAACTTCTTGTCTAAGACGCTTTTCAAATTGCTCTACAAACTTTCCACATGATTTTTTATTCAAAAATACTCCTCCACTTTTTTCATCAAAATCAAAATCTTCATAAGTAATTTTATTATTATTTAAAAGTGCTATTGCCATTGAATCAACTAAAATAGCTCTCCATTCTTCCATTAAATCAGAACAAAGTGCTGGATGTTTATGTCTATCTGAATGTAAAAAAGCAGCATAAGGATTTAATCCTTTTGTTACTAAAGTTGTAAATATTTCATAATGTAAAAGTGTATAACCAAAACTTATTACTGCATTAAATGGATCTTTTGGAGGTCTTTTAGTTCTTGTTTTAAAACTATATTTTTTATCTATAATACGATTTATTGCATTGAAATATAGTCTTGCTAAATAACCTTCAACCCCCATAAGTTCCTCTATTGTTTTAGAATCATTTATATCTTTTATAATTCCAAACATGCTATTTACCACACTTGATAAAATTTCACTTTTTAAATCTTTATTTGCCCGAATAAGTAGAGTTCTCTGATTAGTTGCCTTACCTTTAATAAATTTTTTAGCTATTGCTAAACAAAATTCTTTATCATCACTTTTTCTAAATTGCTCTCTTTGTCTATCTATGTTTATATTACTAGTAGATTCTAATCTTCCAAAATAAGAACCAGTTTTAGAGAGAAAAGTAACATGAATCCCTTTAATAAGTAAATTATGCATACAAGCTGTACTTAATTGTATGCCTCCAAATATAACAACATTATCAATATTTTCTATTGGAATAGATTTATAATCTCCATTTGTGTAAGTTATAAGTAGTCTGTTTTCTTTATATCTTAAAACTATTCCTTGCTCATAGATATATAGATTACTCATTAGTCTACTTCCTTTACTTTAATAATTTATTTATTTCTTTATTTATATTATCATTAGCAAAACCACAAACAACATCATAACCTTTTGTTAAATTAGCAGTTTCTTCTGTCAATCTAACTTTTAAAAAAGTCATCTCAAAATTATAATTTTTTTCATATTTCTTAAAAAATTCTTTATCATAATCTTTTATATCAAAAAATATAATTTTTGTTTTTTGCATGCTCCTACCTCCCAAAATATTTTTATAATCTTATAGCAGTTAAATTTTACCATATTTTTTAATAAATTTAAAGAAAAGTAAGAAGAAATTCACTTGATTTAGATAAGTAATTATTATAAAATAAAGTTATGTAAAATTTATATTGAAGGTGTAAAAATGAAAATAGGTTTAGTTTTAGAAGGTGGAGGAATGAGAACTCTTTTTACAGCAGGTGTTCTTGATGCTTTTCTTGATAAACATATAGAAGTTAACGGTGTTGTTGGTGTATCTGCTGGAGCATTATTTGGTGTAAACTATATATCTAAACAAAAAGAAAGATCAGTAAGATATAATAAAAAATATTCCAATGAAAAAAAATATATGGGATTTTATAGCTGGATAACAACAGGAAATGCTGTAAATAAAGATTTTGCATTTTATAAAATTCCTTTTAAATTAGATAAATTTGATGAAAGGGAATTTGAAAAAGCAAAAGTAGATTTTTATGTTGTGATGACAAATATAGAAAGTGGAAAACCTGAATATGTCTTAATAAAAGATGTTTTTAAACAAATGGAATATTTAAGAGCTACATCTGCTTTACCCTTTGCTTCAAAGATTATAAAAATAAATAATAAAAAATATTTTTAGAATTACGTATTTATCTAGAATTATCTAACTTAATCCAGCGAATTAATATAAATAAACAAATTCTAAGTGAAATAATTATTAATTTAGATAGTTCAGGAATAGAATTTAAATTATTCTAAGTATATTAATTCAATAAAAAAGAACCTGCTCTATAATTAACAAAAATAGAAACAGGTTCTTTATTTTCATATTTAACTTACTATCAAACTATCAAAAACTTAAAAAATTAATACCATCCTCTTAATTTCATTGCTTTTGAAATTCTTTCAATACTCTTCATATAAGCGGCATTTCTTAAATCTACTTTATATTCATCTGCTAAAGCCCATACATCTTCAAATGCTCCTGACAATAATGCAGCTTCTTTTTGTTGAACTTCATCAAATGGCCAATAGTAACTTTGCAAGTTTTGTACCCATTCAAAGTATGAAACTACAACTCCACCTGAATTTGCTAAGATATCAGGAACAACTACGATTCCTTTTTTGAATAAAATTTCATCAGCTTCAGGAGTTGTTGGTCCGTTTGCTCCTTCTGCAACTACTTTTGCTTTAACTCTGTCAGCATTTTCAGAAGTAATTTGATTTTCTAATGCACAAGGCGCTAAAACATCAACTTCCAATTCTAATAATTCAGCATTTGTAATATCTTTTCCATATCCTTTGTTTTCTGTAATACGTCCATTTGCTTCAAAATCTTTGATTACAGCTTCCATGTCAATTCCATTTTCATTATAAATTGCAACATGTGAATTTGAGAAAGCTACAATTTTTGCACCATCTTTGTATGCATAATAAGCTGTATAGAATCCAACATTTCCAAATCCTTGAACTGCATAAGTTGCACCTTTCACATCAATGTTTAATTTTGCTAGAGCTTTTTTAGCTGTCAAATTAACTCCGTAACCAGTTGCTTCTGTTCTTGCAAGTGATCCTCCAAATTCTAAAGGTTTACCTGTAAATACACCTTTTGTCGATTTTCCTGCAACTTCTTCATAAGCATCAACCATCCAAGACATAATTTGTCCATTTGTATTAACATCTGGAGCTGGTATGTCAACTTTTTCTCCGATAATTGGAGAAATTGCTTTTGCAAATCCTTTAGAAATTCTTTCTAATTCATCTTTAGAATATTCTTTAGGATCAATTGCCATTCCACCTTTTCCACCACCGTAAGGGATTCCTGCAACTGAACATTTAAATGTCATCCAAGTTGATAACGCTTTTACTTCATCTCTTGTTACACCTGGATGGAATCTAAGTCCACCTTTAAAAGGTCCTACCGCATTGTTATGTTGCGATCTATATCCTATAAATGTCTTAACTGTTCCATTGTCTAATTTTACTGGGAACGACACTTCCAACACTCTCATAGGATTTTTCAAAATTTCATAAACAGCTGGATCTGCATTCAACTTATCACAAGCTGATTTAATTTGCTTTTGTGCAATTTCAAATGGATTCAATGTTTCTTTTGCCATCTTTTCTACCTCTCTTTTTTCTAGTCTGTTTGATTTTCAACTTTCCCGCCGAAGATCTTCTCTACTTGTATATAATACTACAATTCCACATAAATTTGCAAGCATTTTTTCACTTGCATCTTTTATTTTTCATATGTAAAAAATACCATAAATTCAATTTTTATCGCATATTCTTATCAATCCAAATCCTCTAAAAAAAATTTATTTTTTTCTGCTTTTTTTCTGAAAGTTCATCCACTCGAACGCATTTTCAAATATCTCAAAACTAATAAATTTCTTATCAGTCTTATTATCAAACAAATTATCTATTATCGTATTTTATTAGATTTTTTCGATAAATTGATATTTAATTTTCAATTTTCTCTGTCATTGTAATAAAAAAATTCTTCAATTTCATCTTTTATTTGCAAATAAACAATTTTATCATTGGAAAATTCTATGATTTTTTTCACAAAAAATAGTATAATATAAAAAAGTTTTTAAAAATTGAGGTGAAAAATGAAATTAGAAAATTATATTTTTGATGAGAAAGCAACAAAAATTTTACGAAAATTAAATTCGAACGGGAATAAAGGATATGTTGTTGGAGGTTGTTTACGAGACATTCTTTTAGGTAAAACTCCAAAAGATATCGACATTGCAACAAATATGGAATATGATGAGATAAAAAAAATATTTTCTGATTATCCGACAAAGGAAGTTGGAAAAGCTTTTGGAATTTTGATAATTCATTATGAAGATGAAAATTTTGAGATTGCAAAATTTAGAACAGATATTGGGAGTGATGGGAGAAGACCTGATTCTGTTGAGTTTGTGAACGATATTGAAGATGATTTATTGCGAAGGGATTTTACGTTTAATGCGATGGCATTTAATGAAAAGGACGGACTTATTGATATTTTTAACGGACAAGAAGATATTAAAAATAAGATTATTCGATTTGTTGGAAAGCCGAAAAAACGGTTGCAAGAAGATGGACTTCGATTGATGAGAGCTTTTAGATTTATGAGTCAGTTGGGATTTGATTTCGAGAAAAATACAGAAATTGCGATAAAAGAAAATATTCATGTGTTAGAAAAAATTTCTCAAGAACGAATTACAAATGAATTAAATAAATTAATTGTTGGAAAATATGCTGTTAAAAGTTTTGAAAAAATGAAAGAATTAAAAGTTCTTGATTATGTTTTACCTGAGTTAAAAGTGATTTATGATTTTGATCAGAATAATCCGTATCACAAATTTACACTTTGGGAACATAGCATGAATGTACTTGATGGCGTGAGTCCTGAATTAACAACACGTTGGAGTGCACTTCTTCACGACATTGGAAAACCTGAAGCAAAAACTGTTGATGAAAAAACTGGATATTTTCATTTTTACAAGCATGAAATTATTGGAGCTTCCATTGCAAAACGAATTATGTCTAGACTTGGTCAATCAAACAACATAAGAGATGATGTTTACACAATTGTAAAAAATCATATGAAATTACATAATAGCCAAAGTGAAAAAACAATAAAAACATTGATTAGCAACTATGGTGAATTAAATACTAAAAGATTAATTGATTTAGCAATTTCTGATGATGGTGGAAAAGATCACGAAAATGACAGAAATGATAATTTGTGGAAAACTTTTTATCATATTGTGGAAAACATGAAAGTTCCTACGATAAATTCTTTAAATATCAACGGTTACGACTTAATGGAACTTGGAATTTATAATAAAGAAATTCAGAAAGTAAAAAAATATTTATTGAATGAACTTTTAGAAGGGAATATCGAAAATTCTAAAGAAGAATTGATTGAAAAAGTTAAGGAATATATTCTTAAAAATTAATTTTTTAGAAGAATATAGAGGGATTTCTTTATCATTCTAGAAAGTGTAAAAATTTTTGCGTAAATAAAATAGAAAAGTACTGAGTTTACTAGATTCATCTATTCATTTACACAAAATTCCGTACACACTTTCATTATCTTTGAAATAAAAATTTGAGAGTGTAAATTTTTTGTATAATCATAGTAATAGTCCTTTGAATTGGCATATTTAACCACATAATTATACAAACTTTTAAACACTCCCTATTTTTATTTCATATAATTTTTTATTTTATACAATTCAAATTATTTTCTTTTAACTTTCTTCTGAAAATTCATCCACTCAAACACATTTTCAAATGTTTTCCCTTTCAACTGAGCCTTCTCATTTCCACCTTTCCCAGTATTGCTAGGTTCAAACCCAAAAGTTATCTCATCCTTGGAATTTTTTATTTTATCTCGATTTTGCACACCTTCCACTTGATTATTCAAGAAATATATCCATGAAAAATGTCCAGGAAATCTAGAGTTTGGTTCATCTGTCCCAGTCACATTTTCATAATATGAATACCATGCATTGTCAGCTCCAGCTTTCAGCAAATCCCTGTAAGTTGGAAGTGAAAATTTTTGTGGCGTAACAATCCCATCATCTGCCGCCGCAATAAACCATACTGGCGTTTTTTTCATCTTCTGAATTTTTTCATTTGTTACCCACAGTTTTTTAGTTTCCACAAATCTTGAAACTGCACTATTTTTACCGCCTGCCGAAACTTCAAGATTATTTGTCTTATAAGTTCCATCGCTGTTTCTCGCATATTCGTGATAAGCATACGCCTCGCAAATAGGTACTGCTGCCGCAAAGTAATCTGGATAAGTAATTATCATATTTACAGTCATATATCCGCCGTTTGAATCTCCCGCAAGATAAATTCTGCTTGTATCAACATACGGATTATGTTTTACATATTCCTTGATTGTATCCATTAAAATTTGCGTGTATCTTGAATTTCCACTTCCATTTCCATTAGTTCCATCTCCTTCATCCATCCAGTAAGTTGGCGACTGCACAGCCAAAATAAATGCACCTTTTGTATCAGTTCCTCCTGTAGTAAAATATTTCTGAATTTCCTCTTTTGCAAGTGCCGAAGTTTCTGTACCTAAAATATCAATATCAGGATCTGTTCCACCTTCTCCTTGTCCGTGAAGCCAGACAATTAACGGCTTTTTTGCTCCCAATTTAAAGTTTTCAGGTTCATAAGCTGCCATTTCCAGTTTCAAATTTTCTATTTTTTTAGTAATCGGGTTTTTATAATTTCCAGTAAATGAGCTTCTATAATTGAATAATTCTGTATCAGTCGAAACTCTATTATTAATCACATTTTCTTTTTTATTAACTAAGTAATCTTTTCCATTAACTGTAATTTTCCCTTCAATTTCCACAATATATTCTTTTGTCCATTCATTAAAAAATTTCTCCCTGTTATACGTAAATGGTGTTCCTTCATACTTTAAAGTATTTTGATTAAATACATTCTCAAGTTCAAGTGTAACAACTCCAGTATCAAAGGCTTTTTCACCTTTTTTATCCGAAACATAAATATCTTTAACTTTTCGTTCTGCCCTATTTGTTTTTATTTTCCAATCATTTTTATTCAGATTTGTAATTCTAAAATCAGTCATTTCCAAAATAATTTTGCTTACAGCAGGTCCACTTTCAAACCCTTGTACAAAAATACTAATTTTCTTTATTCCGTCATAATTTGATAAATCCACAGTTTTTTCACTCACTTTCGCATTACCAATTTTCTTCCTGCTAATCCTTTTCCTATTTGCACTATTTCCAATTACTCCAGTAATTAAAGCAACAAATAATAGCACTACTAAATTTTTTTTCATAACTATCACTCTCCCAATTTTATAATTTTCAAAAAAAGCAGGAGCTATAAACTCCCGCTAAATTTATTATTTTTTTATTTATCAAGTTTTACAAATATATGTGTCAACACAAAACTTACTCCTGCACCTACAATTATAGAAATCAGGTACAATGGCAATTGGGCATTTAAGAATAACAAGATTCCTGGTAACACTGTTACTGCCATTCCTGATGCTTTCAATCCAAAAATTGATGCTAGGAATCCTCCTGCAGCTCCACCTGCTAATCCCATTAAAAATGGTTTACCTTTACCTTTTATTAAATTTACTCCATAAATTGCAGGTTCTGTAATTCCTAATGCAGCTGATAATGCTGATGGTAATGCCAATGCTTTTAATTTTACATCTTTTGTCTTAACTCCAACTGCTAAAACTGCTCCAAATTGTCCTGCAACTGCAGCTGATAACAATGGATTAAACTGGTTGAATCCATCTTTTGCAAGTAATTGGATTTCCAAGAAGTTAAATACATGGTGAACTCCTGTAACTACAATTAATTGCTGAACTCCTCCAATTATAATTCCTGCAATTCCCAATGGCAATGATAAAATCCATTCAGTAGCTTTTAAAATATAAGTTTCTAATGAATGGAACACAGGACCTATTATAAATAATCCCAATGTACTCATAATTAAAAATACTAAAAATGGCGTAAGTAATAAATCCAATGCATCTGGAATAACTTTTCTAAGTCTTTTTTCTAATTTAGCACCTATCATTCCAACAAATAATGCTGGCAAGACGGTTCCTTGATATCCAACTACTGGGATAAATTTAAAAAACATAATAGGATGTGCATCTCCTGAAGCCACTTGATAAGCATTTGGCAATGAACTGCTTATTAACATCGAACCTAATACTATTCCTAATACTGGTGAACCACCAAATACTTTAAATGCTGACCATGCAACTAATGCAGGCAATATTATAAATGCTGTGTCAGTTAATACTTGCGTATATAATAAAAAATTTGGATTTATACTATCAGGTGTTGTCCCTAATAATTTTAATAAGTTTTCATTTGTTAGCAATCCACGAAGTCCCATAAATAAACCTGTTGCAACTAATACTGGTATAATTGGAACAAAGATATCTCCAAATGTTCTTGAAATTCTTTGAACTATATTACCTTGTTTAGCCGCTTCTTTTTTCATATCAGACACTGAAGATTCACTTACTCCTCCAAGTCCTTGAACTGCCTCATAAACTTTATTTACAGTTCCTGTTCCAAAGATTATTTGAAACTGTCCTGAATTAAACATTGTTCCTTTTACTTTTTCAATATTATCTACCTTGTCCTTGTCAATTTTATCCTTGTCAACTACCATAATTCTAAGTCTTGTTGCACAATGTGCAAATGAACTTATATTTTCTTTTCCTCCAATAGCTTCTATCACTTCTTTAGCTATCTCTTCATAACTTTTTGCCATTTTCATCTCCTTTACAATTTTTTTAACAATAACATTAATTATACCTTATTTTTTTTAAAAGTCAATACTGCTTTTGAAAAAAACTATAATTTTATTTGAATTACAATAGTTTGTTAATTTTAAAATTATTTCATTTTAATTTTTTGTTTATTTTTAAGAAAATAAAAACTACTATATTGCTAATAAATACAGTAGTTTAAAAAAAATTAGATTTTTAGTCCATTTCAAATTCGATATAGACAGTTTTTGAAATATTTAATTTTTTTGGAGAAATTACGATATTTCTTCTTGCTGATTCATCCAAGAGTTCCTTGTCGCTTTTTTTCAGCTGGACTAAGTTAGTTTCATAATTTGCATGGCTGTAGTAACTGTAATTGTAATCTGTATATGGCTGAATAACTCCATATGACTTATCTGTTATTGTAACGGGATTTTTTAAGTTCAAGTCTGTTTTCCCAAGAATAACTTGTGCTTTTTTCAAGGCTTCCTTGTAGGCATTTTCATAAAGTTCATTTTCTAATTGCTGCTTATTGTCGATGTCGTATTCAATTTGTCCTGTTGTACCAATTCCCAATGTATTTGCTACATTTATGATATTTCCTAAATTTTTCAAATCTCTTGTTTCAACTTCGATTTCATGTGAAACTATCTGAATATTTTTTCTGTTGTTTGTCCGTTTTTCAAGATTAATTTCCTTATTGTCGTAACCTGCAATTTTTATTATTCCTGCTGGAATTCCAGCTTTATTTAATTTTTGCTGTATTTCATTAAATTTGGACATTGCATTTTGGTATGCCTCTTTGTTTGTCGCATTTTGTGATGTGACAGTGAAAATATAGGTACCATTTTTGCTTCTGTTTAAAGAATAAATTTTTTCTGTGGCAAGGACATTCATAAAGTTTTTCAATGTATCAAGAGAGATTCTGTCAACTTCTATTGAAAGTTTTGTCTGATATTCCTTTTTTCCTTTGTTTTCAACTACTGTGTCCCAGTTATATGATTCATAAGTGGAGTATCCTATCGAATTAATCTTATTATATTTTGTACCAGTCTGGGCAAGCAGTCTCTTGTATCTTTCAAGAATTTGTGAATTTTCGGCGCTTGCCTTATCCAGATTTTCATTTTCAGTCTGAATTGTAAGTCTAATTTTTGCTGAATTTGGTGAAATTTCCTTTTTTGAAACACCTCTAACCTGTATTCTTTTTCCAGTAACTTCGCCATCTGCAAATGATAATACCGAAAAAATCATCATAAGTAATGTTATTATTTTTTTCATTTTAAAATTCCTTTCTAAAATTTAATTTTCATTCTTTAAATATAGTCGAGTATAAATATAAAGTTATACTATTTTTGTTATTTCATTTCATACATAACTGAAATATTTTGCACAAGTTTTAATGGTTTTGGAGTATAATCAACTCTAGGTTTACCAGCTCTCATTGGCACAGGTGCGGACGCTGCCACTGACTTAGTCATCATTCTATCATTTGAATAATACTCAAGTTCTGCCGTTGGCGCCGCATTATAAGCCACACTCCAGTCCTGATCAATCCTGTCAATCATCTTTTGCTGAAATTCCACATCTTCACTCACGATAATCGGTGTTCCCAATTTCATCTTACTAGAACGCAAAATGCTTTCTGCCTTCTGTTTTGTCTGATTATAGGCATCTTTATACATTTCTGACTCAATTCTGTCTTTGTCTGACAAGTCAAAGTTAATTGAGCCGTTTATATTTATTCCATTATCATCAGCAATTGAAATTATTGTATTAAGTTCCTTTATATTTTTTGTCGTAAGCACGAATTCATCTATAACATAGTAAACATCTTTTTTTGTACCTTTATTTTCAGTATAATTTTCTTTTATTTGATAATCGCTCAAAATAATATCACTTTCAGGGATTCCAGCCGAAATCAGCTTTCTTCTTGAAGTATTAAGTTTGTTAAATACTTTATTTAAGGCTTGATCAACCGTTGTCCCGTTTTCATTTATGTTAAAAGCAAATGTATTTTCATCAAAATTTTTCTGAATGCTTTGCAAATTATCCCCGTCTTCCAAGTCAATCAATGCTGAAATTTTGTTAAAATCTGTATTTTTTACTAGCATTGACATTGTCACATCATAAGAAGTCGGCTTTTTATCAGTATTTTTGACAGTTTTATTTGGAACAGTTTTTACATCCAAAACATCTTCATCATCGTATTCTGTACCCTTTCTATTGTAAAATGCCTTTGTTTCGAGATTTTCAAGTGATATTTTTCTAGCTCTCAATTCATTTTTAAATTTCTCAACTTTCTTATTTACATCACTCGTTGCCTGATTTAAGCTGTTTCCTTTAACCTCAACCTTAAAATTAATCTTTGCTAAATCTGGCATAACTTCTCTTTCTGCGTTTCCAGTAACACTAATTTTTCTCACAATATTCTCATTCGCCCCAAACGAAAGAACACTCATAAGCGAAAAAAGTGCAATTGCTATCTTTTTCATATTTACCTCCATAATTCTAATTTATTATTTTTTAAAAATTCCTATCTTTTGTATAAGTATAACACACGTATATTAAAAGTAGATGAGGGTTTTTTTATTTATTTTGTTGGATTGTTTATTGCTGAAAATATTGCATCTATGCCTAAACTATGTTCTTCTAGTTGTAAAAAAATCTATAGCTTGGCAAATAACTTATTATTTTTTTACTTTACAGTCTTTAATAACTAAAATCAAACCAAATTTCGTTATAAAAATAAAGAAAATTAGAAGAATTACATAATAAAAAAATGACAAAATTGAAAAAATATAGTATAATGTATGATATTATTATAAATCCATTTCAAAGTAGGGATTGTTTTACACATCCAATTTAATTTTGGTTAAATCTGGCAGAATTTAAAATTAACAATTTAGTAGATAGAAATTTTTTAGAAAGGATGTAAGATGAATAAAAGAAAAATCGAAGGTGCAATTTGGTTTGCTGCGGGGATTATATTAGTATTGCTATTAGGGAATAAATCAAGTATGCTTAGTGATAATGCTGGAGAGAATATTTTTTCTCTTATATTGAGCGGTATTACATTATTTTTTGGAAAAATGACATGGTTTATAGCGGTAATGGCTATTTTGTATGGAATAATTTTATTTTTTTATGAAAAAATTGGTATTGATATAACACAAGGGAAAATAGCAGCTCTTATTGGATTATTTCTAAGCTGGGGAATGGTTTTAGTAAGGGACTCAGTTGTTAAGGGAAAATCTTTGGCAGATAATTTTACTGAAGCAGGAAGACAACTTTTAGAAATAGGATTTAGCCGTGAAAGTGGTGGGATTCTTGGAGCATTGCTTTCAATGCCGTTTTATAAAGTGTTACATTCTCAAGGGATGTTTATAGTTTTGATAATTTTAGTAATGATTTTTGTAATATGGTTAATTAAGGACTTGATTGAACTTGGATATGAAGTTTTTAAAGAGATAATAAAATATTACAAAAGTGATGACTATAAAGAGAAAAAAAGAAAATTAGCTGCAAAAAAATATGCAGAAAATTTGAAAAAAACAGACTATAAGCGTTACCAAAGGGAAATGTTAAAAGCCAAAATTGTAGAATCTAGAAGAGAAAAATTAAGTTTTGAAATTGCGAAAAAGCCAAAGGATAACTTTTTACAAAAAACAGAAGTTTATTCAAAAGAAGAATTAGCCGAAAAAGAAAAAGAATGGATTGAAATTTTTGAAGAGAAAGAAAAATATAAAAATTCTGAAAATTTGAAAAAGAATGAAAATGAGTCAACAGACAAAATAAAAGAAAATGAGTTGAAAAAAATTACAGAACCAACAGAAGGTATAAAGCAAGAAGAAGTTTCAGAAAAGCCTGAAATTAAAGAGGGAGAAGAGGAATTAGACTCTGAAAAGGAAACTTCAGATAGCTTATCCGACTCAAAAGAAGAAGTATCAGTTGAAAAGGAAAATAAAAAAGAAAACGATAGTCAGGTTGAGAAAGAAGTTGACAAAAGAGAACCTAAATTAGAGATAGTGACACCTTTAAGAAGAGAGGAAATATCTAAAAGATACAACTCTGAAAACATAGATCCGAACTTTCAGCAATTTCCAAAACTGGAAGCATTTGAAAATAAAGAAGTGAAGGAAAGGGAACTGGAAGATGAATTAAAAAAAGTTAATGCAATGTTTGATAATAATCAAGGCTATGATGATGTGGTAAAAAAATCTATTGAAGAAATCTTTAAGTCAAAACCAATGGACCTTAAAAGAAAACAGGAAATTGAAAAAAGCATAAGAGAAAATGTAAGACACCTTGAAAATGTGCTAAAAGAGTTTGGAGTTGAGGCCAAAGTTGTAAATTATGAATACGGTCCAACTATTACAAGATATGAAATAGTCATTCCAAAAGGTATAAAAGTGAGCAAAGTTACTGGTCTTTCGGATGATATTGCAATGAATCTGGCAGCTGAAAGTATTCGTATAGAAGCGCCAATTCCAGGAAAAAATACCATTGGAATTGAGACTCCTAATAAAATTAAGGAGCCAGTTCATTTTTCAAACATCATAAAAAATAAAGAACTCGATAAAGGGGAATTAAGGGTAATTTTAGGAAAAGATATTGTTGGAAGAGATAAATTTATAGATATCGCTAAAATGCCTCACTTACTGATTGCGGGACAGACAGGTTCAGGAAAATCTGTTGCTGTAAATACATTAATTTCAACATTGATTTCTAAAAAATCTGAAAAAGAAGTGAAATTTATAATGGTTGATCCTAAAATGGTAGAGCTTATGCCGTATAATGATATTCCGCATTTGCTTGTTCCAGTAATTATAGATCCGCAACAAGCCGCAATAGCATTGAGATGGGCAGTTAATGAAATGGAAAATAGATACAAGCAGCTTATGGAAAATGGTGTAAGAAATATAAAAACTTACAATGGATTAAGTTTTGTAGAAAAAATGCCTTATATTGTTATAATAATTGATGAGCTGGCAGATCTTATGATGGTAGCCTCTGGAAGTGTTGAGGAGTCAATCGCAAGAATTGCACAAAAGGCAAGAGCAGTCGGAATCCATTTAGTTGTAGCAACACAGCGTCCATCTACAGATGTTATAACTGGAATGATAAAGGCAAACTTGCCAAGCAGAATTTCTTTCGCATTAAGATCACAGATTGATTCAAGAACAATACTTGATACAGCTGGAGCAGAAAAGTTATTAGGTCAGGGAGATATGCTGCTGCTTGCAAATGGTTCTTCAAAGCTGGAAAGAATTCAGGGAGCATATATTTCGGATGAAGAAGTTAAAAATTTAACAGATACACTAAAATCTTCTAAAAAAGTAAAATATAGAAATGAAATCTTAGAGGAAATTCAAGAAGAAACAATTGACATTGATCCATTTTTTGAAAATGCAGTAAATATTATAAAACAAGAAAATAAAGTTTCTATTTCATTATTACAGCGTAAATTAAAAGTAGGTTTTAATAGAGCTTCAAGAATTTATGAGCAGTTAAAAGAGCATGGAGTTATAAGCTATGATGATCAAATAATAACTGATAATATTGATGAAATAAATTAAAAAAATAAATTTTGCAATATTAAATAATATTTGTAGCAAATCATTCTTAAAGTTGCTTGAGTATATTCAAAAAAAATGGTAAAATACCTTATAAGAATAAAATATAATAATTTTTACAATATATGCTCAAATTTAAGTGAAGTGACTGTAACTTTTAAAAAAGTTGTACTATAAATATTGAAATTAAATTATTATACAATAAAAAAACAAAAAATAAAGGAGATAGAATAAATGAAATTTTTTGACTTATTTAAGACAAATATAACGCCAAGAGGTACACGTGATATAGCTATTGATTTGGGAACAGCGAATACAGTTGTATATGTAAAAGGAGAAGGAATTCAAGTAGATGAGCCTACTTATGTAGCAATTAATAAAAAAACGGAAGAATTGGAACATATCGGGGAAAAAGCAAAAGAAATTATTGGAAGAACAGCTAAGCATACTGAAATTATTCGTCCATTAAAAAATGGAGTAATTTCAAATTATGAAGTTACTGAAAGAATGCTTGAAGAATTTTTACATAGAATCAAAAAAGATAAATTTCAAAGTTCAAGAGTTATAATCTGTGTTCCGAGCGGAGTTACACAAGTTGAAAGAAGAGCTGTAATAGAAGTTGTAAAAGATGCAGGAGCTAAAGAGGTTTACTTGATTGAAGAACCAATAGCGGCTGCGATTGGTGTAGGAATTGACTTGTTTGAGCCAAAAGGGCATTTGATTGTTGATATAGGTGGAGGAACTACAGAAATTGCATTTATTGTATCAGGTGGAGCAGCGTTATCAAAATCAGTTAAAATTGCTGGAGACCATTTAAATGAAGACATTATGGAATTTGTAAAAGATGAATTTAATTTGTTGATTGGAGAAAGAACAGCAGAAGAACTAAAAATGAATACAATAAGTCAAGAAGATCCTAATTTTGAATATGAAATTAGAGGACGGGAATTAGGAGTTGGATTGCCAAAAAGTATGAAAATAAAAGCATCTCAAATTGATGGGGCAATTAGAAAACATATTGATGCTATTATTGACGAAGTAAGGCTTACGATTGAGGAAATCGAACCTGAAGTAGCGGCAGATATTTATGAAACAGGAATTTTCTTATCTGGTGGTGGAGCTGGTATAAGAATCTTGAAAGAGAGAATCGAAGAGGAATTATCATTGAAAGTAACGGTGGGAGAAGATTCAATTCATGCTGTAGTAACAGGAATTGCAGAAGTATTGACAGATTTTAAAAAGTATAAAAATGTTATTATTTCACCGATGCATGAATATTAATTTAATAATATAGGATTAGGGGAATTTTCTGGAGAAACAAAAAAAGAGAATTCCCCTATTAATCCAATATTGAATTATTAACTTAAAAACAAATAAAAAGATAAAATGGTAGAATATGGAAAATTTTGAAAGTAAAAAAATTGAAATAGAAGAAAATA
>ERZ772807.470-NODE-470-length-24900-cov-7.853854_pt1 | contig 24900 bp, 32 predicted proteins | sample MGYA00511472_ERZ772807 | MGnify/ENA primary metagenome ERZ772807 (study PRJEB29015, sample SAMEA2737947) | human oral metagenome | biome: human oral; feature: human-associated habitat; material: dental | place: China | collected 2039 ... | reverse complement strand
CCACCAGCAAAGGCACTTCAGCCTATATTTTCACCCCAAAATTAGACTTTGGAGAATGTTGGGAGTTTGCCTACGAGAAACATTATGAGAAAGCTCGTGAAGCCCTTTTACTTAAACTGATAGACCTTTATAAAGCAGCAAACCAATGACAACCTACACCGTAACCCTACACCGTACCCATACCCTCCTAAAGCTCACCTACAAAAAAGGTGAGCTTTGCAAAATAGAAATCAAAAGCGGAGGGCTCAACAGCCAGCAATACCAACAACTTGGAGCTATCCTCCCCCCACAAGAGGAAGATATAGAACGCTACCAAGAACAATGGAACGGCAGTGTGTCCTACAGTGAGGATGTGTCCGAACCTTTAAGTCTTTATGGGAAGTTCTTAGACGAGTGGTTTGCCTTTTACAAACGCCTGTACGGCTTCCCTCCCAAGTTTACAGGAGCCGATGGAAAAGCTCTCAAGCAAATCATTAGTTACCTGCAACAAGTATCAGCCAACGACACTGAAGCCCTTGCCACGTGGCAGTATCTACTTGGCAATTGGCAGAAGATGGACGAGTTTCACCAAAGAAACACCGATTTAAAATACATCAATTCACAACTTAACAAGATATTACAAAATGCAAAACGAGGTAACAGTAGTGCAACAACAGCCTACAGCGATAATTTCAAGCGAGAGATTCTTCAAGGTTTATTCACCCGCTAACTGTATGTTACATAGCTACAAACTCAAAACCATAGACGATGCTATCAACCTGCCTACGCCCAGTATCAACGCCGTAAGGCGTGACTATGGAGCAGAGGCTTGCGACAAGTTCGTGATGGCGTGGCTCGTCTACCTAAACGAAATGCTCAATCTATCCCGTCCAATGAGTGAAGACCAAATAAGGCTTTGCAGTAGCCAAATAATGAACGATTACGGTTACTTAAAACTCACCGAGATTTCCTTCATATTCAAACGCATATTATCGGGCGAATACGGCGAGTTTTATGAACGTCTCGGCATTGATAAAGTACTTAGTTTTTTTCGCCAATACGACAAAGAACGCTTCACTTTTATAGATGAACAACGACAGCGAGAGCACTCCGAGTTTCGCTATCAAGAACGGGCTAATGAAACCCCTTTAGAAGAGTTTAAACGTCGTTTAAAAAAAGCCTACAGACTAATCTAAAATGAGCTAATTAGCAATTTTTAACATTCGCTAATTGGCTCATTTGCTCATTTGCTAATTATGTCATATCTTTGCACTATAAAATTCCTCTAATCACTTGTTACTATGAAAAGACAACGACACTTTACCGCCCGCCTGTACGCTCTTATCCGTGAGGAATATGAAAAGCTATCACAGCAACAAAAGTATAAACACGGCTATATTGTAACTACCTTGTCTGAAAAGTTTCTACGTTCAGAACGTACCATCGAAAATATCATCTTCAATAGGGTTTAATCTACAAAATACCTATTGTCTTCATCTTCCACCTGCAAGCGTACCTGTGTAGGCTCGTAATACTTCATTGCACTACTATCGTGCAATTTGCATTCAAAAGTAACCTGGTATAAGTTGCCTGCTGTACCCGTATCTACAGGCGCAAAAGCCACACGGCGCATACTGCTGTAGTTTTTACCCGATGTGCCGTGAAAGTTACCAAAAAGCGCATCTAAGCTCTTGGTAAATGCCAATGCCCCCTCTTGGTTATAAGCTCCTTGGAAAGTGTCTAAGAAAGTCTCGTAATATAAATAAAAATCTACTTGCAAATCTACTATTTGTACGAGTTCACCTATATCATTGGTTTGCGATGAGCGAAACCCGATAAATACAGCAGGCGTACCAAAAGGGTGCTCATCAGCTAAGAAGCCTACTTGGTTATGCCAAAGGTCTATCCAACGTATTTCGGGTAGCTTCTCACTGATACGTTCAGCGAGTTCTATATATAAATCTTGCCAGTGTTCCATCATTCAAAAGTTAAATTTTCGTCTGCTCTATGTATTTCCTCTATAATTAGTTTTTCCAATTGTTTGTCTAATGTATAGCTTTCTCCAATAAACTGTCGCTTAGGTATATGTATAGTGAGGCTTGTTTTTTTAGTAAGAGCCATAGCCTTATAGCTATTATTTTGGGTTTTATAGTACATCGCCCAAAAGTATTTTCGCATTTTCTCGGTTACCTTCACAGTTATAGTACCCCCCTCGTTGTGTATAGCTGCATAGTTAAGTTTTTCACCAGCTGAAATCACTACCCTTTCAGGCGATTGCTCGGCTATACGCAGGCTGTTTTTGAGCGTAAGCGATTGTTGTAGTGTTTTATGAGGCAACGCGTCTACACGCTTTACCCAAGGGATAAATGAAGCATCAGTGAAGCCCTGCTTTATAAATGATTGCATAAAGAAAGTCCGCGCCTTTTGGGCTACTTTGGGTGAGATATTTTTAAATATCTCCCGTGCCATAGTCTCGAAGTTAGGAGTCTGAAAGTTTGCCATAAATAAAATTTAAATCATTTTTATTTGCTATTTAAAAAATGTTTTGTACTTTTGCAGTGTAATAGGCTATCCTTTACAACTCGCGGGGGGAGGGCGCTCCTGCCGCTATCAGAGTAAAGCCTTGATGTTTAATTTATTAGACATTAAGGCTTTGCTTATTTTAATGACTTTAGCTTTTCAATTACTTTTAAATAGTCTTTTAATAACTCTTCTTTTGTGAAAGAAATAGCCTTATTTCCATTGATAAAGTACATTTCTTTCAAAAAATCAGCTCCTTTATAGTTCATTATCTTACCTTTCAGATGTTTTGTGATATCACTTGCTAACCAACCTTTAAACTCTGTGATATCATATACAATAGTTCCTACCCCTTGTGCTTTTGCGTACTCTAAATTCTTTTTGATTCCTGTATAGGATATAGATTCTTTTCTATCGCCTGTATTCCCTTTTATCTCATATTCGGGGTTCTTATACCCTTCAATAATTATGTGTGGGCGTATATTCATACTTACACCTAAGTTGTCGGCAATGACAATAGCACTTTTAAGGTTTTTAGCAAGGTCGCTTTCGTCTGCAAAGGGGCTTACCTTTACCACAGCCCCATTTTTAGCCTCATAAACTTCTGTATAGGGTGCTTTTAATTTACTTAGTTCAAAGGCTTTTTTGGTGTCGCTGTCGGCATCTAAGGCGAGGGCAAAGTAAGGGTGAGGTTTGCCCTGGTTAGTACTATCCTCTTTGAACACTTGCCCACTAATGCCTACATTACCACGAAACTCTTTAGGAAAGTCCTTATCACTAAGCTGAGGCATATCACCCGTACTTGCGGGTTCTGCTGTCTGTAGCACATAGCAACGGCAACGCCAACCATTGGGTGGATAGAAGTCCTTCCAAAAGTCGCTTTCAATAGGAGCAATAAAGCCTTCTAAGGGGCGGTGCTCTTCTCGCACTCTTTCGTCTTTTTGGGTACAGTACTTTAGGTTTGGGTATAGGTCTTTACGTTTTACATACTCCTGCCAATTAGCAGCGTGGTAGCCTGCTTGTTCGGCTGTTTGCCACTCTGCTTGAAGGTAGTTCTTGTTGTACTTAGGATTTAGCTTCTGTACTTCTTGTAGAAATGTTTGCCATTTTTTGCCTTTATCTGAACGTAAGATTTCATTTATCTGCTGTAGGAGTACATAGTTTTTTGCCCCGCTAAACTTATAGAGATTGCGCTGCATTTGTAGTACTTCGGGGGAGATAGCTCCCGTTTGCTTATTCACCTTGAAGTTATCTTTGCCAAAACCCTCCCACATAGCGCCATTGAGTTCTTTGTAGGTTTTTAAAATATAGCCGTCGGATAGTTCTCCTTTTTTGAGTGTGCCATTATACCTATCTTTAGCTATTTGCTCCATTACCTTTAGCCAACCTGTAAGGTCCAAGGAGTGGGTATCGTGCGCACATTCGCAGTGGCTATGCGTATAGAGTTCCTCTGTACGTAAAAGAGCTCGGCGCAGTTGCCAACGCTCGTTTAGGGCGCTATCGTATAGGCTTTTTTTTTTGAGCCTTCCACTGGTGGGAGGTTAGGGGTTTGGCTTTTTATACCTACTATCTTGAGTCCTGTAATGCTCTCTACTTGTTCGGGTTCAAAATCGTAATATACCCCTAATGTTTTCATCATTTCGCAAAGTTTTTCGGCTGTTAGGGGCTCTTCGTCGTCCCACTCAAAGCGCAAGTCTTTCAGAGGAGCATAGACAGGTGAGAGCTTCACTAATAGCGGTATGAGCTTCTTGTTTATGATGTTTTTCACCAAGAGTTTATCGCTTTGAAAACGGTAGGAAGCCAGCTCAAACTGCACTTCTACAGAGCCTACAAAGCCTTTCTCGTCGGTGAGACCTGTGCCCCCTAAAAAGCGTTTAGATATTTCGTTATCGGCACGTTTGATGAGAGTGTCAAAGACTTCGGCATTGTTGTTTTGTGAGATGTTAGGCACCTCAAACTTTTCATTGCCACGCCCTACCATAAAGGCGTTGCGTTTGAAATTGGTAGCCATTTCAAAGAGTTCGTTAAGGCGTGTATCGTCTTCTCTTTCTGTGGTGATAAACAGAGGAGGCACGCCGTACTTCTCAATAAAATCGAGCCACGAACCTAAGCCAAGTTTTTTGGCTAAGATAATAGGAGCTACTAAAGCATATTGCCCTAAATCGTTATAGTCTTTACCTACTTGGATATAGAAGTTGGCAAGGTTGCCTTCTTTGTAGGGTGTGCCCGTAGTGTCGCCCGCTTCCTTGAGAACTATACCCTTGAGTGGGTTGAAGTAGGCTTGCCCTATTTCGGTTACTTCGGTAAGTTCGCCTTTCTCATCGGTATTGAACAGCTCAATAAGGGTAGTACCTTGAAATTTACTCATCAGTACGAGTTTGATAAAGTCTTGAAACCACATCGTTTCCAAAAGTTCCTTAGCCTCCTCGTTGCGTTCTTTCTTAGCGTTCACCAAGCGAAAAGGTGACTGCTGTGTTTTGGCGATACGGCTTTCAATCACTGAGCCAAGATGGTTGTCCTGCTCTAAGTTGTCGTATAGTTGGCTTAGCTTTAGCTTTTCGGGGTTGTCGGGGTTAGTGGCGAGCATTACCCCCATTTTCCAATCTTGGAGGGTTTCCACCCGCAACATTTTGGCTTGGTAACTTATGTATTGCGAAGCGGCAGCGTTGGTGCGTCCTGCTAATGCCATTTTGAGCATAGCAAAGGGGGCACTGGCTACAAAGTAGGCTTGTACACGGTTATAGGCTTTTTGTAAGATATTCATTGGTTATTAGATATAAAAGTCATTGTTAGTAAGGTTACCATAGAGGAAACGTGCCGAGCTTCCCTTTTGCTCATTGGCAGGAGGTTTAGGCAAATCTTCTAAAATGTAAATGCCTTTGGAGAGCTTGTCCAACATAGCCTCCGCCCACTCCTTTTGTTTCTCGGTATTGCTATTGGGGTTGTACTTGCGATAGGCGTTGCGCGAGAAGACATCGTGCAACACCAAGAAGGTAAGCATACGCCCTAATAAATCATTATAGATAGGAGCATTAGGGTTAAATATTTTCTCCACATCGTAAAAGCGTTTTAAAAGCGTTTTAAAAATAGCGATATGTTCGGCTTCGCTATCAGTGAGGGCTTGCTCAAAGTCTTTGCTACTCTCATCAATTGCCCTCTCAAAGGCTTTGGATATAAGGTTTTCTTTTCGGATATAATACATAATTTCACCAGCGATTAAAGGTTTTCATTTTGCCCATTAGCACTTTAAAGCTATTGTTAGGCATATAGGCTTCCAGGTCGGTAGTACATATTTGGTGGGCATCAGGCCAGTCGTCGTGGGTTTTATACTGGGGTTCTATACTCTTGAGTTGTCCTGTCCCCGTTTGCATATCTACTGAGCCTTTAAGGGCTTCATTGTAGAAGACACGCCCATTCTGATAGTAAGGCTGCATACTCATAATACGGTCTATCTTACGAGTCTTATCCAAGGTACGCTTGGTAAGGTTGAGGGTAATGCCTGTTTCCTTTTCCACCTCTCGAATGGTTCGCTGTACCTCATCGTTCCAAAACTGGGCTTCGTACTGCCAATGTACCACTACCCCTGCAGGTAGGTGCTTTTGAAACTGACACATCCATTCTACAACAGTCCGCATTTTTGTCTGCCTACAAAAGGTGTCAATCACGTAGAACTTACGCTCTCTAATACCCTGTACCACTACCGCATTGTAGTCACTGGTGGCATTGCCTGCGTAGGCAATATCCCAATGCCCGATGATATACTCCATAGTGCGAAGTTGGGGGAGTTTTACCCATTGGAATTGCTCCTCTTTAAAAATCACCCCCTCAATGTAGGGACTATTGTTATACTCGGCATTAGCAGCTAATTCACCTATGCCGTCTGCACCATACACCAACTCATAGAAGTAGGTATCATCATATTTACCCACCCACGTAGGGGCGTAGGTTACAGGGTCATAAGCGTTTACTTGGTGTACCTTCCACTTAGGGTGCTTGTCCTGTAGCATTGTTTGTATCATCACGGGGGCAAAGCGGTTATTTGCTTGCACAAAACGGCGATACTTGCCGTCCATAGTAGGAATAAGAGCGGTATCTATCCACTTTACTACCTCCTCTTGTCGGCGTGGGTTCTTGTTAATTTCCTTATCCTCCAAGTCGTCAGCTACGATAAAGGTAGGGCGTTTGTTTTTCACTCGTAACCCACGTGTATTTTGTCCCATACCAAGGGCTTGTCCTATAAAGCCCCCTTTGGTGATAAAGAAGCCGTCTTCCCAAGTGCCCAGCTGTTTTTGCTCACCAAAGTCGGCAAGGATACGCGGGTTGGCTTCAAACTCTGCCTTAATATCCTCCAACAGCTGCTCGGAACGTTCATAGCTATTACCAATAATCACCAAGTACATAGGTTCGTCTTGTAACCACAGCCAAAAGGGCAGAAATATATCATTCCACACCGATTTAGCAAGCGCACGCCCCCATTGGCAAAAACCTTTAAAAGTAGGGTTCTTTTGTACCATTTTAGCCCATTCTATTTGGAAGTCAGCGCAAGGAGCATCGGCATAGTGAGGGAAGTAGCGTTCCACCATTAGTCGCGGGTTATTACGGCACGCCTCTATATTTGCCTTGCGCTCCTCAGCGGTTTCGTTAGCAAAGCGTGCCCCTGCACTTTTGGCAAAGGCTATCTTTTGTAAGTACCGCTCTTTGGCGATTTTGTCTTCTACTTTCATTGCTTAAAACTTTTTATCAGCAACCTCGTGCAGGTGTTCTTCTTGAAAATCTAAAGTAAGTATATAGAGTTTCTCATCTTTGAGGCGCAAGGCTTCGAAGATACTCTCCATTACCTCTATATATATCGAAAGGGTTATTTTAGTACCCTTGATAAGGTTCTCAATACGCTTATTCCACTTAGCAATAGCATCGTCAATCGAGGCACATTCTTTACGGAGTTCCAATAGTTCTTTCTGTAGGTTGCTTTCTTGGTCCTTATCGGCATATTTTAGTTCAGCTTCTTTTTCCTTTATCTGTTCAATCACCTGCAAACGACGGTCAGTAAGCGAGTCCACAACCAACTGGGTACGCTCTATACGCTCCTTGCCCGAATTAGCTTTAGCATCGCGTATTTTGCGCCATTCTCCCTCAGTCGCCCAACGGTCTACGGTACGCTTATTAACACTGAGTTGCCCCGCAATCTCTTCAGAAGATTTACCTTGCTCAATGAATAAGATACGTGCTGATTTTTTCTCTATTTCTTTTGCCATACTTCATTTTTAATAATGCAAAGTTCCACAATGCCCCTAATGTATGAAAATTGCCATTCCAAAATAGGTCGGATTTACTGCCTATTATAGGTCAGATTTACTGCCTATTTTGGTATACCAATTTGCAAGCCTGCCCCCTTCTTTGGAATTTTGCACCGCAGAGAGCCTTTGCAGGCAATTAGTTTTGAATAAACAATGAATAAACAAACAAAAGGACATAGCATAGCCAAGATAAACGCCCAAGCAGGAGTATTAGAGCTCAGCATTACGGGTGTAATATACTATGGGTGGACAGCCTCTGACTTTCGTTATGAGGTTGATAAAGCCCTTAAACAAGGAATTACTACAGCTACCGTATATCTCAATACACTTGGGGGCTCTGTGTATGAAGCCTCCGAAATTGTTAATCAGCTCAAGCGAATGAGTAGTGTAACCATTACCGCAGGTGCCTTGGTAGCTTCTGCAGGCACGTATATAATGGCACATTTCCCTGCCAAAGCCTACAAGAGTTCGCAGTTTATGATACACAAACCGATGACTTCCTTTGAGGGAAATATTGACCAGCTTAAAGCCGAAGAAAAACACCTCGAAAACCTCACCTCTCAATACAGAGAAGTCTATGCCAGCCGTTTTGGAAAAACCACTGAAGAGATAGACCAGCTATGGCAACAAGACTATTGGCTTAACGCTACCGAAGCTCAAGAATTAGGGCTCATCACCGAAATTACAGACGGAGAACCCGAAATAACCACAGAAACCATTGCAATGATGCAAGCCTGTGGCTGTAAGTACCTGCCTACACCCAACACTGTAACAAACTTAAAAAACATAATTCCAATGGACAAAAACGAGCTTATCTCCGCACTCGGTATGGCAACCAATGCCACCGATGAGCAAATCAAAGAGCGTATTGCTGCTCTCAAACAACACGAGGCGCAAAGCAAAGCTGAAAGCACCGCCCGTGCCGAAAAGTTAATCAATAAGGCTATCCTTGACAAAAAAATAGCCGCTGACAAAAAAGACTTGTACGTAGGCTTAGCTGTTGCCGATTACGACAAAACCGCCGCCCTCTTAGAGGATATAGAAGCCCCAAAACCCGCTTCTCAGTCTATTCAACATTCCAATACCGTTGCAACCGACAAAAACACTTGGACAATGAACGACTACCTCACCAAGGACCCGCAAGCCTTAGAAGAGTTAATGGTCTCTGACCCTCAAAAGGTGAGAGAACTCAACACTATGTATCAACAACAAAAAAACAAGTAGAAAATGCCAATTAAAAGCGAAACATTACCCCTAAAAAATGAGCTAGCTGTAACAGAGCTCATCACACAATTTAGACACGAGCACTCTTGGCTCGGTGCCGTAAAATCCAAACCCGAATGGGTAGGTAACGATGTTATCAAAATCCCTGTACGTGGTATTGCCCCTAAAGTGCTTATCAATAACACGGTATACCCCATTGCTTCTCACAAAAGAGAAGACGGTAAGGTGATTATCTCACTCAATAAGTACGAGACCGAGAATACTGAGGTAACTACTGATGAGCTTTACGCATTACCTTATGAGAAGGTAAGTGATGTACAAGTACAACATCGTGAAACCTTAGAAGACAAAACAGCTGAGCACGCTATAGTTTCTATTGCTCCTCAGAAAAACACCGACAAAACACCCGTAATAACCACTACAGGTGAAGATGACGGAACAGGACGCAAACGGTTGACAGCAAAGGACTTAATAGCCCTTAAAAAGAAATTGGACAAACTCAAGGTGCCACGTATAGGGCGCGTATTGGTATTGTGTTCAGACCACATCGCCGACTTGCTCATTGAAGATTTGAGTCTTAAAACCCGTTACCAAGATGCCAATGGCGGTAAAATAGCCAGCAACTACTACGGTTTTGAAATCTACGAGAGTACTTATGCCCCTACCTACCACAATGGCGAAAAAGAAGCCTTCGGTACAGTAGCTCAAGGCAAGGAGGCCTCTGTTGTTTTCCATAAAAACTACACCGTAAAAGCTCCTGGCAGTGCTGTGCGTTACGCTATTGAAAAAGAAAAGAACCCCAGTGGTCGTAGCAATGAAATAGGCTTTGAAATGCACTTCGTATGTGTAGCAATCAAAGACGAAGGTACAGCGGCTATCATTAGCGGTAGTTAATAAATGGGGTGTGCCCGTAAGCTCACCCCTTATTTTAAAAACTTTTTAAACCCAATTTAAACAATGGAAAATCCAAAAACATACGCACAGCTGTTAGTTATTGCCTTAGAGGTAATGCAAGCCAATGACCTCGACGAAGTCTATGCCACCGAAGACGGACAAGTGTTCTATGAAGAGAATCGTGCTAAGCTCCACGCTTCTAACATTGAAAGCAAGGTGTATAGCTTTGATAACAAAAAATCCAAAAAAAGAGCCAAAGGAGGTAAAACAGGAACTACTGAAGTAGAAGAGTTTAGCCCGCAAGAAGTACAAGCAGGCGAAGAGCCTACTAAAGAAGACGAAGAAACAAAAATTAAATAACAATGGGACAACTGAAAGGATTTACACTTAAGAAAGCAGAAGGAGGCTTAGGTCGCATAGCTTCTACCAAAGATAATTTGTTTTTAGTAGTAGCTGCAATGGCTGTAACAGGAACGCAACTCACTCACGGTGAGGCTAAGTCTATTATTCAGTTAAAGGATGCAGAGGCATTGGGTATTACTGAGAGCTTCGATGCAAACCAAAAAGTACTTACTCACTATCACCTATCGGAAATCTTCCGTTTAGCCCCCGAAAGCCAAATCATCTTGCTACCTGTAGCAGTAGGCAAAATGCAGGATAGTACGGCACAGATAGTAAAAACTATCCGTGCTAACAAGCAAATTAAAGGTGTAGGGCTCTTTGGCTTTACCAATGACCTTTCCACCATTGCCAGCGATGTAGAAGAATTGCAAACGCAAATCGTAGAAGCCCTAAAACCAGACGGTATTCTCATTGATTTTGTGCTCGTGGAGGGCAGGGGTAAAGAGGGGTTAGAAGTAAATAACTTTGCTGACCTCAAAGAAAAGAATGCCCCGCAGGTATCGGTAATAATTGCTCAAGACAAAGGTATTGCTGCTGTAGACGATGCCTACAAGTACCACGCCAGTATAGGTAGTGCACTGGGTATGCTATCCGTGCGCAATGTAAGCGAGAATTTAGGCTCGGTAGATATTGAAAACAAACCCGAAAACGCCAAAGGTGGCAATACCTACCCTCTTACTGATGAGGGTAAAAAACGCTACATCAGTGCGGGTATTTCCACAGGGCAAAGTGCAGAAGAACTTAGCAATGAGCAGCTGAAATTACTCAATGATAAAGGGTATATTTTGGCAGGACAATATGCCGATATGGCAGGCTTTTTCCTTTCAAACTCTCCTACCTGTGTGAGCAAATCATCTGACTATACCTATATTGAAAACAACAGGGTATGGAACAAAGCGGCACGTCTGGTACGGCAAACCCTATCACCACGTATCAAAAGCAAGCTCCCTAAGAACCCACAAACGGGCTACCTCAAGGATAGTATTGTTACCTCCTTGCAAGAATTAGCGGGAAAAGCTATTGAAAGACAAATGGTAGTAACTGGTGAAATTAGCGGATATGCCGTGAGCATTGATGCGAAGCAAACGGTAACAGAGGAAATGCCTTTAAAGGTGAAAATACGCCTTGTACCTGATGATATTCTACACGCTATTGAAGGAGAAATTGGTTTAACATCTAATCTATAACACTATGCCAAAGAATACCAATGTGATTAACCACTTCGGCAAACTAAAAGGGTGGAACAGTGTAACATTCAATCTTTTAGGACGCGATGTGGTAGGTATTACCGAAATTAGCTATTCGGATAGTACCAAGAAGTCAAATATTATGGGTGCGGGAGGCTTCCCTGTAGGACGTACTGAGGAAAATTACGAAGCTAAGGCTTCAATTACCCTGCTTGTAGAAGAGGTGGACGGTATTCGCCGTTCGCTTCCCAAAGGAACACGTCTGCAAGATATTGAGCCTTTCGACATCCCTGTTATCTATGAAGCTCCCAGCGGACTTATCATTAAGGATATGATACGCAATGCCGAGTTTTTGGGCACTGAAATGGAAATCAAACAGGGCGATGGCTCTATTGCTATCAAGTTTGAGCTGATCGTAAGCCATATTGACTGGGATATTTAATAACCTTTTAAAAGCTGTTTAAAAATGAAAAAATACACTGAAGCCGATATTGAGGACTATAAGGCAAAGTATCCTAATGTGGTGAGAGAGATTGCCATCTACCCATCGGGCACTACCTTTACCAAAGAGGGTGAGGCAAGCGAAGAGCCTGCTTACTTTTTAGTAAAGAAGCCTAATAAAAACCTCTTGTCCTTGGTAACTTCCAAAGAGTACCAAGAGCACCCCGACAAAGCCAACGATGCAATTGTAAAGAATTGCGTGCTTGCGGGCGATATGGAGTGGATGGAGAACGATGCTTCTATCTATATGGGACTTATCACCGAACTGAGTAAGCTGCTCAAAAGTTCAAAAGTTGCCTTAAAAAAAGTGTAGAGTCGTCGCTGCTATCCTTGGAAGCGTACGACTTTATAGAGGGTATTGACGCGCTGCTCTGCGCCAATGGGCAGCAGCCAGAAACAATGAATGACGCCCAGTGGCAAGAGCAGTTTAAAGCCCTTGATTTTAAAATGAAGTGCCAAGAGCAAATATTTTACCGAGCCGTGAAGCGCGCCTTGGTGGAGGTGCTCAACGAAATTAGTAAACAGTCGAACCCTTAACCCTATACCGAAGTGAATCACACCACTACTTGGACGTTTGAAGCCAATGACAACGTATCGGAAACCCTTCACGAGGCACAAGAGAATGTGCAGCGTGCCACTGAGGGTATGCGACAAAGTTGGCAATCCTTGGTGAGCAACTTGCGACCTATTGATTGGCAAGCAGCTACTGAGGGATTTCAACGCTTTACGGGACTCTTTTCCGCTTCTGCACAAGTAGGAGCAGACTATGAGAAATCACTTTTAGACGTAGCCGCTATTACAGGGATTACGGGGGACGACTTAGATAATTTGGGTGCAAAAGCACGCAACCTCGCTAAAGAATTTGGAGGTTCAGCTTCTGATAATCTTGCTACCTTTCAAACCATACTCTCACGCTTAGGTCCTCATATAGGCGAAAGCGATGAGGCGCTTGCCAAAATGGGAAGCTATGCCAATACACTTGCCAAAACTATGGGAGGCGATGTAGTAGGAGCTACCGATGCGCTTACTACCTCAATGCTTCAGTTCAAAGTAGACTTGCAGAACCCCATAGCAGCAGCTGGCGAAATGGAGCGAATGATGAACGTAATGGCAGCAGGAGCTAAAGAAGGTGCCGCCGAAGTACCACAAATAGCCCAAGCCCTCGTACAAGCAGGAGGAGCCGCTAAGCTCTCTAATGTAAGCTTTGAAGAGACGAATGCCGCCCTACAAGCCCTTGCCCAATCGGGCAAATACGGAGCTGAAGCAGGGGTAGGACTTAGAAACGTACTTATTAAAATGAATGCGCCCTCAGCCCTCTCCAAAGAGGCTACTAATATGCTTGCCACCTATGGGGTGAATATGCAAAAGGTCTCAGATACTACGGTACCTTTTGCCGAGCGTCTCAAAGAGTTGCAGAAAATAGGACAAAATACCGATGCTTTGGCTGCCGTATTTGGAGCCGAAAATATACAAGCTGCCCAAGGGCTTATCAATACTGCACAAGCTCAAGCAGAACTTACCCAGCAAATCAGCGGTACTAATGTAGCTACCGAGCAGGCTTCTATCGTAATGAGCGGTTGGAGTGAGTGGATGGGGCGTTGTAAAGCGTGGTTAGACGACTTGAAAATAGGTTCGTTCTCTTTTACAAAGGTGCTTGGTGTAGTAGGTGATAGCTTAGGAGGCGTAGTGAGCGTATTGGGTGATATGGGTTCTGCTTATTCAGGACTTGCTCCTGTACTCAAAGGAGTAGGAGCTTGGCTTAGGCAAACAGTTGTAGCACAAAAGTTATTAGTAGTGTGGACAAAAGTAGTTACTGCAGTGCAATGGCTTTGGAATGCAGCGATGACGGCTAACCCTATCGGTATTATCATCGTTGCTATTGGTGCTTTGGTGGCTGGTATTGTGTGGCTTGCTAACAAAGTTAGCGGTTGGGGTGAAGCGTGGAAACATACGTGGGAGGGTGCAAAGCTCCTTTTTCGAGGCTTTATTGCTTATATAGAAATGGGCTGGACAACCCTTATCAACGGCTTAATGATAGGGCTTAATAAGATAAAAGAAGGTTGGTACAGATTTAAAAATGCCGTAGGCTTAGGAGATGAGGCAGAGAACAACAAAATGCTCGCCCAAATCAATGAAGATACCGAAAAGCGCAAGCAGGCTATTATTGATAGTGCTAAAAAAGTACAAGAAACGACACTTGCTGCCAAAGAGGAATTTATAAAAGCGGGGAAATCGCTCAAGTGGAACAAAGAGGAAGAGAAAAAAGAAACTACCGAATCCCCTAAAGCAGGCAATCTTTCTGCAAGCTCGGCTATTGGAGGAGGTGCAAGTCCTAACCCTATCACTCCTACTAAAGGTGGCAAAGAAGGAGGTAAGGAAGAAACGATGAGCGTAGCAGGTAGTGGCGGGAGTAGCAAGACTATCACCATTAACATCACTATGAACAACAGCTTCCCTATTGATAAGACCATTGGTAGCAAAGAAAATGCAGCTAATGGAGTGATTAGCAAAATCAACGACCGAATGCGCGATGCCTTAGTAACCTTATAGATATGAAGGATATAGTAATAGACGAACATAACGACTTAGAGATTATAGCAGGCGACTTTACTCTTGGCGACAGTCTCCTGCAAGAGGTAGGCTTTATCCTCCAAAGTCAGCAGGGAAATTGGAAGTCCGACCCTTTGGTGGGAGCGAATATGGTAGAGCTGATAAAAGGAAAACAAAATCGTACAGCTGTAGAGAAGCGCATTAAAATACAGTTAGAGAGAGACGGCAAAGACTATGACGCTATCAAGAAACTATTAAAGCTGAATGTAGACAATGGATAACCGCTATAACATATCGCAACTCTTTAAGTTGGCTTTTGGCACTAACCTGCCCGTGTACCTCACCGTACCTATAGGCAAAGAGCCTGCCCGCACAGCTGAGTATGGCAGTATCCGCACCGTAGAAAGGGAGGAAGCTATGCGACTCTCCAAACTCGGTACGCCCATTGTCTTTCCGGTGAAGTTTACCGCAGGTAGCTACAAGTTCTACGACTACCAAAGTAAGATAGTAGAGAAGCAGCTACACGACTTTTGGTTACCTCCTGCTACTATGGTAGATTTTTCGAGAGTAAAGAATATCAGTCGGACAGATGTAATAGGAGGCAATGGCACCGTAAAGGAAATCTATGGCTTTGACGATTGGCAGATACGTATCCGCACCGTATGTCATAACGATGAGCTAACGGCACGTGAGTACGAAAAACGCCTTATAGAGTGGTCGGAGGTAATACAATCTATCTCGGTAGAGGGCGACTTATTTGGTTGGAAAAACATTCATAACCTCGTAATTGAAAGCATTGATATACGCAGCTTGGAGGGTGCTCCTAACATTATCCCCATAGAGCTGAATTGCATTAGTGACGAACCTTTTGAACTTATTTACCGCCTATGACCTTAGCCATTGAAGTAGCCATCACTTTTTACCCCAAGCAGAGCACACCCTTTAAGGTACAAAAAGTTTCTGCCATTGAAATTGAAAGTTCGTGGAAGATGCTTACCGATACGGCAAGCGTGGTGCTACCCCGCAATGTCGCTGATTTTGACAAGCAAAAGGTAAGGGAACTCTTTGCTGTAGGCGACAAAGTAGTGATACAAATGGGCTACAATGGTGAGCTCTTGCAGGAGTTCGAGGGCTTCATTACCCAAGTATCAGCAGACTTCCCTATTACCATTAGCCTTAGTGATGCAATGTGGAAGCTACGCCAGTTGCCCGTCAATTACGTGTCGGCAAAGGCAAGTCTAAAAACATTCCTCGCCGAAGTAGTAAAAGACTACCCTTTAGAGGTAGAGGATATAAGCCTTGGTGGCGTACGTTTTAGCAATACCACACTGGGTGAGGTGTTGGACAAACTCCAAAAAGACTGGTCTATCTACAGCTTTATCCGCGCGGGCAAACTCACTATAGCCAAGCCTTATTCGGATGTAAAAGCAGGTAATGAAATAAAACATTTCGACTTAGAACATAACTGCACCGAGAATAACCTTAAGTACCTAAGCAAAGAAGAGCGCACCATAAAGATTATAGGTACCTCCTCCTTTGGAAAAGGCAAACGATTACAATACGAGTTTGGCGATGAGAACCCTAAAACGACCTTAAAAATGACTTGGCACGTTAGTTCACAAACTGAACTTGAGAAGGAAGTAAAGCGACTATACGAGTTGCACAAGCGCGAGGGGTTCGAAGGGAGTTTTACCACTTATGGCACTCCCTCCGTACAGCACGGCGAGAAGATACGGCTTAGCTCTACCCTCTATCCTGATAGACACGGCGAGTACTATGTAGATAGAGTAAAGAAGAGTATTAGCAACGCCCAATATAGGCAGGAAATAGAAATTAGCGGCAACGGTGCGAGCCGCACAGGCAATTAATATTATGAACGAGATAGACGAGTTTGATATATTGCTTTCTGAAAAGATAAAGAAAGCTATCCCGCAAGTGCTACAATGGGCAACAGTAACCTCTGTAGATTGGCAGGAGAAAACCTGCGAGGCTACTGATTTAGATACGAAGCTACCGTTTTTAAACATTGCACTTGGTATAGGGGGAATGTATATCAAACCAAAAGTAGGAAGTCTTATCCTTGTGGGTATGGTAGAAAATAATGAAAGTCAGCCCTTTTTGCTCAATGCTCAAGAGGTAGATGCCTACGAGTTAAAAGCTAACAATTTTAAACTACACAACGAAACGGTAGATTTTAAAACTCTTTTAAACGACCTTTTTATGGAACTTAAAAACGCTGTTGTTCAAACACCCGCAGGCCCTGGCAACTTTGCCCCCAATAATACAGCGAAGTTTGAGGAGATTAACAATAAAATAAACGCACTATGGCACTAAATAAACAAGCCCTAAAGGAGGGCATTATCACCTTACAGCGGGATATGCTCACTAAAACAGATGCCTCAATGGAAGAGTACGCAGAACGCTTGGCAAGCCTTATTGATGCATTCGTCAAGAGTGGAGAGGTAACAGTAGGTGCGGGTATACCCGTAAGCACGGCAGGTACAGCCACCGCCCAAACGGGAGCAACGACAAGTGTGGGAACGGGCACAATTAGCTAAAAAACAAAATAACAATATGACAAAACTTAACTACATCTTACAAGGCTTTGGTTTTAGGGACTCTCACGACTTCCTACGCTCAGCTTTTGGTCATACCTTCTCGATGCTTTTTATTAAAATGGACGTTATACTATCATTACTATTTGCTACAATACATTTCCTATTTGGTTTCAACCACTTATTCCTAACTGCCTATGCGGTGTTACTTATCTTTGAATGGATCACGGGGGTACAAGCCTCACGAAAGCGAGGCGAAAAGCACGAGAGTCGCAAATTTGGGCGTATGCTCTTAAAAATAGCAACCTATTTAGTGCCTATCTATATACTGCATACCTTCTCGGCTAATGTAGAGTTTCCAAGTCTTGGAGGTTTTGAGTTCGACCCCTTTCACTGGCTCTATTGGGTAATGCTCATCGCCATTATATGGCAATTAGTAGTGAGCCTCTTAGAGAACTTAGAAAGCTTAGGCTTTCGCTTCGCTAAAGTACTGCTCAAGATAATCAATAAGAAGTTCTATAAGACTTTTGAATTAGAAGAAGAGCCTCACGGGCAATTAAATAACCAAGATAATGGAGATAACAGTCCTACATAATCAAAGCCTCCTTGACCTCGCCCTGCAACACACGGGCACAATAGAAAGCGTCTTTGAATTAGCCGAAGCTAATGCCTTAAATATTACGGATGATGTGCAGGCAGGCAAAATATTAGCACTACCCGCTGAAGCGTTCACTAACAAAGATATATTAGCCTACTACACCGCTAAGCACTTACAGCCCGCCACAGCCTTTACCAAAGAAGATGAACAAGTGTTTGAACGACAAGAAGGTATTAGTATATGGGCTATTGACTTAGATTTTATAGTAACAAAAGATTATTTTCTACCACAATAACTTATGGCAAGAAGTATTCAAGATATTCAGCAACTCATCTACGCCCAGAAGGCGCAAGAACCCGCATTGGAAAACCTCAACAGCACCTCCAAAGTAGCTATATGGCGACTGTGGGTATATATTATCTCGGTGGCTATATGGAGTTTGGAGAAGCTTTTCGATTTACATAGGACAGATATTGATAAACGCCTTACGGAATTAAAACCTCATACTGCACGTTGGTATAGAAGTAAAGCCCTTGCCTTTCAGTATGGTTATTACCTCGCTCACGACAGTGATAAATACAATAATCAATGGTTAACAGATGAGCAGATAGAGGCGAGTAAGATTATAAAATACTCAGCAGTGGTGGAGAGCAAGAACGAGGGTAGGCTTATAGTTAAAATAGCAGGTGAACACGGCGACACCTTGCAACCTATTACCGATGCCCAACGGCAGAGCTTTGAGGCGTATTTGCAAGAGATAAAAGATGCAGGTGTACGCCTATCAGTGGTGAACTATCAGCCCGATGTGTTGCACCTACAAATGAAAATCATCTATGACCCTTTGGTGCTCGATAGTAATGGACAAAGTATAGCTAAAGCAACCAAACCAGTAGAAGAGACTATAATAAGCTACCTCAAACGCTTACCCTTTAACGGTGAACTCGTATTAGCACACCTTATTGATGCGCTACAACAAGCCGAAGGAGTAAAGATACCGCACTTAGTTCTCGCCCAAAGCAAAAACATCACCAGCGGTGGAGGCTACGGAGCCTTTGAAACAATAGAGATAAGCAAGATACCCACCGCAGGCTACTTTACCATTGATAACTTTAATGATATAACCTACGTTAGCAATGTATAATTTAAATATCGACAAACTGCTTGTACTGCTAACACCTACCTTCCTACGCAAGCCGAAGATGGTAGCGTGGTTACGTGCGTTGGCAATACCCTTGCATAAACTGCTGTACGACTTTCAGAAAGCCCGCACAGCCGACCTATATAACCTCGCACACAACAGCCAAGTATGCTATTTGCGTAAGGCTCTTAATGATGAGTTTGACAAGGTGCAAAGAAATATTCGTATTGAGGACGGAAAACAGAATGCACGCCTCTATATCTACCCCCGCAGTTCTAACAAACCACTGTACTTAGGCAAAATATTCCTATACCAACGAGGTAGTTATATTGACGGAGGTGTAGACTTCGTGGTGGTACTCCCACGAAATTTAGAATACGACTTCTACAAGCTCGAAGCCCTCGTGAACTTCTATAAACTTGCTGGTAAAAGATGGACCATAAGAATTGAATAAAATGAATAAATTAAACCTAACCCACGAGGCAGGATATCCCTTCGATGTGAATTTCCTTGCCTTTATGCAAAACGCCTACACCCTCTTTAACCACTTCGGACACCTTGCTGGCAATAAGGCAATTATCTCAGGTTGCGAGGAGATAGGCAACACCATCACCCCTGGCACTGTCTTCATTAACGGAGAACTTTTTCCCTTTGAAGGAGGAGCGAAGAGTGATACCGTATTTATCAAAGAAGTAACCAACGAGGTAACCTTTGAAGATGGATTTTTGCGTCCCTTAGAGACTATCCGTACAGCCACTTTTGGTAGGTCTACCCCCGAAAATACTTTCAATTGGGAAGACTTTCAACGAGTTACTAACCTCCAAGATTTAGGCAAAAATAAAGCTGAAAACAAAGCCCTTAAAGAGTTAAAAGATGAAGTAGAAAAACTCAAAAAACAAAAACAAGCGGTGCCCATAGGTCTGATTGCCTTATGGGGCAAACCAGCGAATGAAATACCTGCAGGTTGGCGTGAATATGTTAATCTACGTGGTAAAATGCCTATAGGCTTAGATCCCGATTATGTAAAAACCAAAGACGACGCCCAAGACTATCAATTTAACAATTTATTAAAGTCGGGTGGCGAACGCTCTCATAGACTCACCATAGCCGAAATTCCTTTGCACACTCACAATTACAATGATATATATTATTCAGAGGCCTGGGGGAGTGTATATATACCAGGCAATATAGGATCAGAAGAAACAGACTATGATAACAAGGGATATGATATGACGCGTACCTCGGCAGGTACGGGTGGCGACCAGCCTCACAACAATATGCCACCTTACCGAGTAGTACAGTTTATTGAGTATGTAGGATTTTAATTAGAAAACAAGATATTATGACAACAATAGAAACATTAAAGCAATGGTTCTCTAATCTTAAAAAACCAACGCAAGAGCAGTTTTGGGCTTGGTTAGATAGTTTTTGGCACAAGAGCGAAAAGATACCAATGGAAAGCGTAGAGGGGTTGGATAAACTCGTAGAAGGCACGGCTTCAGCTGAACAATTGAATAATCACCTAAACGATAGCAATGCACACAAAGCTCTCTTTGACAAAAAAGTGGATAAGGTAGAGGGTAAAGAATTAAGTTCAAATGACTTTACTAATGAATATAAAGAGAAGTTGGACGCTCTGCACCCCACTGACACTTCAAAGCTATTACCCAAAGGAGGATACGAGGGAACGGCACAAGACTTAAAAAAACAGATTGATGACAAAGCTGACAAGAACCATAAACATAAATGGAGTGAGATAGAGGAGAAGCCATCTATTCCTTCTGAAGAAAATTTTTGGAAAAGTAATATTGGAGAAATTGAGATTTCTAATGAAAATAAAGGAGGAAGACAATCGGGTTCATATAATTTCTATGGGGGTCAAGGTATTTTACTAACTTTTAGAGGCGGTGGAAATATTACATCTTTAGAAATTTGCAAGAAGTATTCCTTAAATGAATATGTAAATAACCATCTTTTAGTGAGAACATCCGATGAAAATAATGAATTTCCAGATGAGGGAAAATGGAAAGAATTAGCTTGGTATTCTGATACTAAAAGGTTAGGATATATTGCATTTGAGTATCGTCCTATTGAACCTGGAACTACTTACGGAATTTCTGCTTCTGAAGAGGGTAACTTCGGAAAAACGTTGTATATTGAATCTCCTTGCTACATTAATGTAGACCCTTTGAAAGATACATTAGCTTGTCTGCAGTATTTTAAGACTTTTGATGAAGGAGAGATTTCCTTACGAAGTATAAGAATGGAAGTAGAACTTGTTTATCTTACAGAAGATACTATATGTAATGGGAAAACAGGAAGTAGAATATATCTATACGCTTGTAAAAATAAAGTATATATTGAAATCATAAATCTTAAATAGAACCAAATGAAAAAAAGCACCCGCAACATTCGTTACTTAGTGGTTCATTGCTCCGCTACACCAGAGGGCAGAGACCACACCGCTAAGGATATTAACCTTTGGCACAAACAACGAGGCTTTAATGAGATAGGCTACAATTACATTGTCCGCTTAGACGGCACCGTAGAACTCGGCAGAGACGTCAATAAGATACCTGCCCACGTTACTAACCACAATAAGGATAGTATTGGTATCTGCTATATAGGAGGTATTGACAAAAACACACTACAGCCTAAAGATACACGAACTCCTGCACAGAAGGAAGCCTTAAAGAAGCTCCTCAAAGAGCTCAAAGCTCTATACCCCGACGCTGAGATTTTAGGACACAGAGACTTCCCAGGTGTAGCCAAAGCCTGCCCTTGCTTCAACGCAAAAGAAGAGTATAAAACAATTGGAAAATGAGAAAGTTACTTACATTACTATTAGCGTTTCTCGCCCTTGCAGGTTGCAGAACCAAAAAAGTAGAAACCTACACACAAAGGCAAATACAGAAAGAGCACTTTATCACCAATAAAGATAGTTCCCAGTTCTTTGTTCAGCAGTCTCACAAGTCTGAATGGTCTAACCTGTCCGCCACGTCTTTCGAGATTGAACTCGAAAACGACAAAGACAGCGTCGGGAATGCTAAAGAACTCACCTATACCCGCACTCGGGACGGCAATAGAGAGACTATAAGGGTACGCAATGGCAAGGTGAAAATTAAAGCTATCAGAGCCCATTCTAAGAGCTTACAGCAGGCTGATACTACTCTTTATAAGCAATCTTACGCAAGTGCTCAAACTGAAGTTCGAAAGCACGAAATACAGCAAGCTGAGCAAATACGAAAACACACCCAAAGTACACCATTAAGGTATATTCTTTGGTTGTTATTGCTCGTAGTCTTAGCTTATGTATATTGGAGATACAAGTGTTTTAAGGAAAAGATTTAAAACTTAAGTAAAAAACGAGCTACTTCATTGCGAGGTAGCTCGTTTTTTTATCTGTATAACTTTATGTTATTTACCTATTGACCACACAGTGTAGCTATTGGCGGGTACTTGTATGGTTACATTGCCATCGCTATCGGTAACAAAAAATAAATGACTATTACCAGAGTAATCTATCAGGGTTTTGTTTTTCCAATGGGTGGTGATAGTACGCTTGGCAGGGAGAGTGCTGTTGTTGATAAAGAGCACTAAGCCCGGACTTTTCTCGTTGCCCAGACGTGAGGCTACATACTCTGTATTAGAAGCTAAGTGAAATTTCTCTTCGCCTACTGCCAAACTGCGGTTGATGAGCATTAGCTTTTGTAGCTTGGCTTTGAAAGCCTCATTTTCGTAATCGGAATAGAAAATACAAGGGTAGCCACTATGAGTAAGGATATAGGCATACGCCATTAGTTTTTTGTCAGGCGCAATGGTATTATCGGCAATGTTGTCTTTCTCGGTATCGTGGTTAGCTGTAAAAGTGACAGCTTTCTCGGTGCGCAAGGTTCTAAGCATTGGGTGGGTATCGGTCATTAGTTCGTGCATATCTTTATTGCGGTCTAATGCCTTTTCGAGGGCATAAAAACAAGCAAAGTCGAAAGCACTTGCACCGCTCTCGTCTACCCATTTTTTAAGCGTTTCGGGGTTGCCGTCCCACAATTCACCTACGGCAAAACCACCTACTGCTTTTAGCCAATCACGTACTACCCAAGCCCCAAAGCTCTTCACATAGTCGAAACGCCAACCGTCAAACTTCATTGTATTCTTGTAATACTTTGCCATTGAATTATCTTTTTCCCAAAGTTCTTCACGTACATAGGGTACTTTATGCGAGAGGTCTTGTTCTCCGTAAAAGTCAGCTCCTTCGTCAGAAGTTGCATATTTATTAGGGTGAAAGCACTCATAGTTGCGGTTAAATCTTCCAGAAGCATTACCGTGCGTCTCGTCAAAAAGGGTGTAAGTTTCCTTATTGCGGTAAGGGTTCCACTCTTTGCCTCCGCCATTGTTATGCCCTATAACGATATCGGCAATTACTTGCAAGCCACTTTCGTGGGCTTTGCTGATAAGGTTTTCGAGTTCAGCGCGTGAGCCGAAGCGGGTTTTTACAGTGCCGTGTTGGTTATATTCGCCAAAGTCGAAATAATCGGAGGGGTCGTAGCCCATAGAGTAGCCTCCAGAAGCGCCTTTGGTGGCAGGTGGTAGCCAAATGCGGTCTACCCCGTTGGCTTTCCACTCAGTGAGTTTTGGGGTAATAGTATTCCACCATTCTCCGCGGGGTTCTACGTCCCAATAGAAGGCTTGCATCATCACACGGTTGCCGTTGTCTATTTTAGTAAGGTCTAAGGGAACTGTATTTTGGGGTTCTGGGTTGTCGTTGTTGCTTTTTTTATCGCAGGAAAAGGCGAGCAATCCTGCGAGAAGGTATATATAATATTTCATATTTTTGGTATTTAAATGATATAATACAGGCTGTCCGACACTGTCGGACAGCCTGTATTCTGTTATAATTTTTCTATCTTGTAAGTACCTTCTTTGGTTTTTACATCAAAAGAGAAAGAAACGTTGTAAGTGCCTGCATTCACTTTGATGTTATTTCCACCATCTTTAAGCTTACCACTAAGAGCGGTTGCTGGGTTATCAGTGCTATCAGCACCGAAGTTTGTACCCCATTGGTTATTTAAACGGATTTTAATTTCTCCGTCCTTTAGACTAACATTTTTAGCTTCCCATTGGTTAAAAGCACCATTGTAAGACAACTTGATGTCTAAATCCTTATTTTCGTCCCAACCATTAGCACCGCTACCAACTATACCCCAAGAGTATTTTTCGATACTATAAGTAAGGGCTTTTTCGTTGAAAGTAATCTTATAAGTACCTGCTAAGACAGCAATATTAGTTCCTCCAGACACTAATTTACCGTTACTTCCACCGTAATTAAGATCCCACTTATTATCTTTACGGAATTTGATGCTACCAGTTTTTAAAGTAGCATAGGCTACTAATGCACCATCGTCACCTTTCCACATTTTAATATCTAATCCTTTATCTGGATCCCAACCGTTAGCACCATCACCAGCTATTCCCCAATCACTTGGTTTGATTTCATCAAGGAAAGGAGTTACTTTCAATTTATGCTCGGAGGTAAGACTGCGTTGGTCGCTGAGGACTAATCTTACCGCTACGGTAACTTCGGTGGTTGTTCCTGCTGTAATTTCTAAACCACTTATAAGATAGTCATTTAACTCTTTACCTGTGATAGTAAGAGGGGATTTCTCAACTGAAATAGATTTCTCCTTTTTTCCATCTTTTCTTACAAAATTAACGGTATATTTAGGAGCAAGGTTTATGTTGAGGTTTTTGGTTTCCCAAGAAACAGTAAGAGCTGTTTGGGAGACGGTGCCCTGTGTAAGTACTACGTTGTCGGTAGATAGGGAAGCCTCTATTTTGGCATCGGCATTAAGGGTAGCCTTTTCTTCGTCTTTTTCGCAGGCTACCAATGAGATAAGCCCCATACATAGTACTGCTGTTTTAAGTATATTTTTCATAGTATTCTCTTTTTAGTATCCTGTATTTTGAGTAAGGTTGTCATTAGCGGTGCGTGCATCTTGAGGAATAGGATATAAGTTTCTATAATCGGGCACTGCTACACCTGAAGCAGCACCTCCTT
>ERZ772807.466-NODE-466-length-24956-cov-5.903658_pt1 | contig 24956 bp, 23 predicted proteins | sample MGYA00511472_ERZ772807 | MGnify/ENA primary metagenome ERZ772807 (study PRJEB29015, sample SAMEA2737947) | human oral metagenome | biome: human oral; feature: human-associated habitat; material: dental | place: China | collected 2039 ... | reverse complement strand
TGAGGGTTAAGTCCTGATACGGTAGCGCCACATTTAAAAGTAAATCGGCGCCCGTTTTTTTGATGAGCGCGACTACGGCGTCGGTATCGTCCGCGTCGATCTGGGCGGTGTCGATAGCGACGCCCAGGCGGTCTTTGATAAATTTAGCGATCGCGTCGCACTTGCTTTTGGTGCGGCTTGCAAGGGTGATTTTTGTAAAAACGTCCGCGTTCATCGCGCATTTTACGGTCGCGACTTGGCTCACGCCGCCCGCGCCTATGATTAAGATATTTGACATTTGAGCTCCTTTAAATTTTAAATTTTGCTGCAATTTTAGCAAATTTAAGATGAATTTTAAGAGGCGGGCGCAATTAATCATAAAGTTTGGCATAGCTAACGCGGAGCGCAAGCCAGCTCCAACAAGAGTGCCGAAAGCGGCGTATGCTAAAATTTCACCTAGATAGCGGCATGCCGATTGACGGCGGCACGAGACTAAATTTACCACATTAAATTTACCGCCTTGCATCGCGCTATAAAATTTTAAGCTTTAAAGGGCTAGTTTAAATTTAACATCCCGCAGCGAAGCGCGGATAATTAAAATTTAAAGTTCATTCGCTTCGCTGCTAAAATTTATCGCGCTATTTTCTCGGCGCACGACAAAACCGCATACCGCGGCTAAATTTAGCGCTTTAACGAACAGCGGTTTAAAAAGTAGCAAACGGGGCAAAATCCCGTGACGCCCACGATAAAGGGGACGAGTCCGACCAGCCCCCACCAGCTGCCAAACAACGGCTTTTGCGATCATTATCTCTAGCTCTTATTATCCTAGTTTTTTACTTAGCATTGCGTTTTCTTTGCACGCATTAATTCCTAAAAATTTTATAAAGCGAGCAATGGCAGCAAACCGCCATCTAGCGTATCATCTTTGAGCTCGCCTTCCTATATACGCGCCTTGGTTAAATTTAGCTTCGTTTAATTATCTTTTCTTTTGCATAAAAGTGCGATCCAACAAAATTTATGTGCCTAAGAAATAAAATTTTATGCGAGCTCGACTTAAAAATTTCGGCAAGCGTAAAACAAGGCAAACTCGAAGGCGGGCGGGCAGTAGGGTAAAATTTGCGTATTGAAGGATAAAAATTTACACGCAGCTTTAAATTTGAAATCGCGATAAATTTTAACCGAGAAGAATTCTATCGTTGCAGAAAGTTTGTCTAAATTTAAACTCGCCATGTGTTTTGAGCGTCTAAATTTACGCGCTGTGACAAAGAAGCGTAGTGCGATATTTACGATCAAGGCGGCACCGATCTTACGCTGTACCGCTAAAATCAAATTTCGTAGCGATAAATTTTGCCGAAATTTTCATCCAGAGTATAGCTAAACTCACCGCCTGCGTAATAAATAGTCTCGCCGCTCTCCAGCTCGAAGCGCTGATATACGCGCAGCACGACCTCGTTTTCGCTGATGCCTTGGACGTGGATAAAAATATCGCTCTTTCTGCCCGCAGTCATCGCCATTTGGTAGAGCTGATTAAATAGCGCGTATTCCGGATCTTTCTCGGCATCCTCTTGGGATAAAAAGCCCTCCAGCACGCCCAGCATCTCGGCGCGAAATTCCGTCCTGGCGCGCGCATAGGCGTTTTGGATATTTTCGATCTGGTTGGTATCGAGTAAATTTAAAAGCGAATGTTTGCCCACGTAAAGCGTCGCGCTCGATGTGATTTTGCCGTCCTTGTCGGTCACTAGTCGCAGAGCTTTCTCTACGCGCCACAAGGCCTCTTTTAGTTCGAGCCCGCTTTCAATTTCAATTTTCATCATAGATCCTTTATCAAGAGTGCGGAATTTTAGCGTGAAATTTTAAATTTTAAAGACAAACTTCGCGATCAGATACGCCATATACAGCATCAAAACTCCCACGAGCGCGTCGATTATGCGCCATGCTCTGCTGCTTGCAAAAAGCTTCGAAAGCGCCCACGAGCCGTAGCCCAAGCCGAAAAACCACGCAAACGATACAAACATAACTCCCGCGTAAAACCACGGCTTTTGGGCATCTGCGATCGTAGCGCCGAGCGAGCCCACGACCACGACGGTGTCTAAATACACGTGCGGATTTAGAAGCGTCACCGCAAGAGCTTTGGCTACGACGGGCGCCAGCGGGCTATTTGCAGAGTTTTGGATCTTGGCAAAATGCGAGCCTCTGTAGGCGCTAAAAAACGAGCTTAGCGCGTAGCAGAGCAGAAATATGATCCCGCCTATGCCTAAAATTTGGGTAAAAAGCGAGCCTTGCTTAAGAGCGCCGCCGATTAAAAATATCCCTACGGCCGTAAATACGGCATCGCTTAGCGCGCAAACCATGCAAACAGCCGCGACGTGGTTTTTCGCAAGGCCTTGGGAGATGACGAAGATATTTTGCGCGCCGATCGCGACGATGAGCGAGAGCATCAGCGCGGCTCCTTGCAAGAAAATTCCGATCGGCAAGGAGTTCAAGGCTGCACCTGCCTACTTATTTTACTTTCGCAGGCGGAGCTTTGCATCGCCGTATCGGTAGTATCGAAACCGTCTGCTGCCGCACTTTCAGGCGCAGCGTCAGACTTGTTATCGTCCGCAGAAATTTTCGAGGCGGAATTCTCAGCGCCTATGAAATTTTCGCCCGCGCTGGCGCTATTTGAGGAAGCGGCATTATTCGGCGCGGCGGGGCTTTGTTCGTTTAAATTTGAAGCGCCCTCTAAATTCTGCGCGCTGTTTAAATCAGCGGCGCCGCTAGAATTTTGCATGGCGGAATCTTGCGTAGAGCGGGAATTCTGTGCGCCTGAATTTTCACCTAAATTTTGTGCGTCGCAGAAACTTTGCGCATCGAAATTTTGCGAAGCGGAATTTTCATCGTGAATGTTTTTAGTTTTAAAATTTTTACCGCTACCCGCGCTTTTTTTAGAGCTCTTAGCGCCCTTGCGAACTTTTGAGGCGGTTTGCTCTTCCTCAGAGCTTTGCGAAAGACCCGCTTTTTCGCGCAAAATTTTACTCAGCTCGTAGATCGAAATTTCAAACGAGCCCGGCAGCGTGGCCTCCGTGTCGCTGTAAAATCGCAAAAAATTAAAGCGGTCCTGCGCCTGCGGCATTTTTTTGAATACAAAATTTAAAAGCTCCGTTTTGTTTCTGCCTGCGACGAAGGTTTTGGTGCCTAAATTTGCGATATCTTTGTATTCGAAGCTCTCGGAATTTGCGCCGCGCACGATAGTAAGGGCATCCTCGCCGATCTGCAAATAATTTTTAGCGCCGAGTCTGAGCGCGCAAAAAAACGCGCAAAATGCCGCCACTACGGAAGCGAAAAGCGCCGCGCCGCCAAAGCCCGCGTGGTAGCAATATCCGCTAGCGAGCGCCAAAATCGCCGATCCCGCCAGCGTCATCGCTACGGGCTTTTTATTCTCTTTTACTATCATCTTCCCTGCTTAATCAGTTGTCTTATATATTCGTAAATTTTAAAATTTAGCGCATCCATTACCGAGTCTTTAGAGCCCGGATTTTTGATGCTTTGGTAGTTGAGGTTCGTTACGTAGTCCTTCCACGCGCCCTTGTTTTTAACGCTTATGTAGAGGCTAATCTGCGAGTCGTAGAAGTAGTCTCTGTAATAATCGTCGTCGTCCCAAGGATCATAACCGAACGGCATCCCCCAGCCTACGCCCACGCCCGTATATCTGTAATATCTGCCAAATCCCATACCGAAGCTAAATCTCGGATTATCCCACGATCTGCGCGAAAAATCCGCCTTGCGAAAGTAGTTGAGATTGCCGCCGATTTGGACGTTCGCCGCGCTTTTATTTACGACCTTAAATCCGTCCGCACGCAGATGCTGAATCACTACTTGGGTTAAATTTGAATCCGTCGTAGAGGTATTGGTGAAATTTACGCTTATGAGTTTATCCTGCGGAAATTCCATAATGTGAAGCGGCTCGGAAGTGCGCACGATACCGCTATTTACGGGTACAGTTTTAGAGCAACCTGTAAAAATCAAAAACGCCGAAATGACCAAAAAAAGTGAAATTTTATTTTTCAAGACAGATCCTTTCGCTTAAGATTTCAAATCCTAAATTTGAGTGATTGTAGCATAAATTTAAAATTTTAATGTCAGCAAGAGAGGATTTTTTGAAATAACTTAGCGGCAAATAGGCAAGAGCGAAATTTTTAAATAAAATTTTGCGCCGAGCGACCGCTAAATTTAAAGCCGTCGCTCGGTTGAAATTTCTGCGAAAGGAAGCGGAATTTTAAACTGGGGCGTTTAAAATTCCATAATCTTATAGACTCACGCCACGCGTAAGCACGCGCTTGCGATAGACATCGGAAACTCTGCTCGCGTCGCCCACGATTAGAGCGTTTGTGCAGCATATTGCCGCACATATCGGAACCTTGCCCTCCGCGATACGGTTTTGGCCGTATTTATGTAGCTCCTCGTGCGAAAACGTAGGCTCCGGCCCGCCCGCGCACATAGTGCACTTATCCATCGCGCCTTTGATACCGAAAGCTCCGTCTCTAGGGAATTGCGGAGCGCCGAACGGACACGCGTAGAGGCAATATCCACAGCCGATACATTTATCTTTGTCGTGTAAAACGACGCCGTCGGTTCTGATATAGAAGCATTGAACCGGGCAAACCTGCGCGCAAGGCGCATCGGTGCAGTGCTGACAAGCGATAGAGCTTGAAACCTCCTGCCCCTCTATGCCCTCGTTTAAAGTGATAACCTTGCGCCTATTGATCTGCACGGGAACCTCGTGCGCCGAGCTGCAGGCTACCTGGCAACCATAGCAAGCGATGCAACGCTCGACATCGACGTAAAATTTTAATCTTGCCGGCATTTTATCTCCTTATGCTCTTTCTAGTCTGCAAAGACCGGCGTTAAATTCCGAAATTTGCGTATTTATGTCAAAGCCGTAGTTCGTAATCGTATTTGAGCTCTCGCCTCTGATATATGGCTTAGTGCCCTCAGGATAGCGCTCGCTTAGATCCTCGCCCTGGAAAATTCCCGCGAAGTTATACGGCATAACAATACGATCAGGCGTTACGGCGTGCGAATAGATGCACTTGACTTTGATCTTCGTGCCTTGCGGCGAATGAATCCACATCATCTCGCCATCTTTGATACCTTTATCAGCGGCAAGCTTAGGATTTACGTGCGCAAACATCTCCGGAGTAATCGCCGAAAGATACTTGCTCGTGCGCTCTATCATGCCTGCACCGCTTAAATTTACAAGCCTTAACGAGCTTACGATAGTAGGGAAGTCCTTGCTCCAATCCTGCTTTTTCTGCTCGGAGATAAATCTCGTAAAGACGCGGAAATTTCGTTTTTGATCCGCAAAGGTCGGATATTTCTCCACCAAATCCCATCTAGGCGAGTGGATCGGTTCGCGATGCTTTGGAATTTGATCCGCAAACTGCCAAACCTTCGCTCTTGCTCTTGCGTTTCCGCAAGGGCAAATTCCAAACTCGCGGCATTTTTTAGCGATAATGCCACTATAATCGGTACTCCACGTAGGCCCCATCTTGGCTTTTTCATCCTCGCTTAGTGTGATGCCTAAAACCTGTTCGATATTTGCCTTAGTAATCTCTGCATGACCGCCCGAAATTTTTGATCCCGGAAGTGTAATGCTCTCGTCGGCTAGCTGCGAAACGCCGTCGTGTTCTAAGCCGAAGCGGTTTCTAAATCCCATACCGCCATCGGCATAAGGCTTAGTTACGTCGTAAAGAATCGGCGTGCCCGGGTGTTGCGTATCCCAGCAAGGCCATGGAAGCCCGTAATATTCGCCCTCGACCTCGCCACCTATGCCGCGCAAAGTATCGGGATCAAATAGATGCCAGTTCTTCTGCTGTCTGCGAAATCTAGCTGCGGTGCGTCCGTTATTTCCAATACTTTGAGTATTGCGTGCGATCTCATCGGTAGCGTCGTCAGGCCAAACAAAATCGTCTTTAACCTGCTTAAGCTCGCCATCAACGATGCCCATCTTCATGCCGCGAACGTATTCGTCGTAAAAGCCGAATTTTTTCGCGAATAAAAACATTACCTCCTGATCCTCTTTGCTCTCAAATAGAGGCTTAACAATCTGAGTTCTCCACTGGCCGCTGCGGTTTGTAGCGCTTAGATGGCCTTCGCTCTCAAACTGCGTAGCTACCGGCAAAACATAAATTCCATCCGGTCTATCGTTTAGAATCGCTACTTCGTTTAAGAACGGCTCGGCGACTACCAGCATATCGATCTTACCTAATGCTTCTTGAGTCTCTCGAACGTGAGCCATAGAAGTAATTCCTGTGCCTTGCACCCAAAGAACGCGGACATTGCCACTACTTAAAACGGGCTCGTTTTTCAAAACGCCCTGCCACCATTTAGATAGCGAAAAGCCCTTTTCGTTGCGCCAATTTATCACATCTTGCTCGATGCTCGGATCGTAGTGAAAATACTCGGTAAAATTCGTACCAGGCACTTTTTCACCCTGCTTTTCGTGCGGCTGCTTAGTAGAGACGGCAAATCTTTTAATAAACTGCTCGTAATCTACGCCCCAGCCCTTGCAGAAGTGCTTCCAAGCGTTATCGGCTAGCCCGTAATACGCAGGCAAGCTATCGGAGAGATTGCACATATCGGTAGCGCCCTGAACATTATCATGGCCTCTAAGGATGTTGCAGCCGCCGCCTGGCTTGCCCATATTGCCTAGTATGAGCTGCAAAAGAGCCAAAATTCTAGTATTTGAACTTCCGATCGAGTGCTGCGTAATGCCTAGAGCCCAGCATAAAGTAGCGGGCTTTGTGGTAGCAAACATCCTCGTAAATTCTATCAGCTCCTCTTCCTTGCAGCCGGTGACATTGGCTACCTCTTTCGGATCCCACTTTTCAGCCTCCGCCTTGATCTCCTCTACAGCGTAGGTTCTGGTTTTTATTAGCTCCTTATCTTCCCAGCCGTTTTTAAAGATTAGATGCAGCATTCCGTACACAAACGCTATATCGGTTCCCGGACGAATTCTAATATACATATCGGCCTTAGCCGCAGTTCTAGTAAAATTTGGATCGACGACGACGATTTTCGCGCCGTTTCTATCGCGAGCTTGAAGAGCATGCTTCATAGCCCCCACGGGATTTGCAACCGCGGAATTCGCACCTATGAAAAGGATCATTTTAGAATTTTTCGCCATATCGCCTACGTGATTTGTCATAGCTCCATAACCCCAAGTATTCGCCACACCGGCGACTGTTGCGCTATGTCAAATTCTGGCTACGTGGTCGTTGCTGTTCGTACCCCAAAAGGCTGCAAATTTTCTAAAATAATATGCCTGCTCGTTGCAAAATTTAGCCGAACCTAGAAATACCACACTATCCGGACCGTCCTCTTTGCGGACTTGAAGCATTTTATCGCCGATTTCGTTAACGGCTTGCTCCCAGCTGATGCGCTCCCACTTGCCGCCAACCTTTTTGAGCGGATATTTAAGACGCATTTTAGATTTGGTTAGATCGATTTGATCGATTCCCTTACAGCAGTGACTGCCCTGCGAGATCGGGTGATCTACTGCCATATCTTGGCGAATCCAGGTATTGGTGCTCTCATCCACTTGAGCCTCGATACCACAGCCTACGGAACAGATCGAACATATCGTTCGCTTCATAACAGAACCTGGAAATGGGTTTTTGATCTCTTGCTCAGTAGCGGCTCTTAGCGTATTATTTTCGCCAAACGCAGCTACGCTGCTCGCTCCTAAAGCGGCGAGTTTCAAAAACGATCTCCTTCCGATCGCATTCTCACTCATGAAAATTCTCCTAGTAAGCTACTTTATAGTATTTTTTCCACGCTTCACTCTCCCAGTAAAGCACCTCTTTTTTCGGTGATTTGCCACGAACGGTATCGCCGTAATCCTGCTCGCTTTTTGCTAGCGCCTGAGACGCGGCAACGCCCACAGCGCCTACCGCGCCGATTTTTAGAGATTTTTTAAGAAAATCTCTGCGTTTGTTTTCCATGGTTTTCCTTTGTGAAGAAATCGCTTTAAATCTTTTATTGTAGTAACGCCTGTTACAGGATTTAAGTCTAATGAATTATAACGAAAAGGCAGTGAGATGGAAATTAAATTTTAAGTTACTTTTTAAATTTTATTTAAAATTCAAAATATAAAGTTCTAACTAAAAAACTACTCGCAAAACTCGAGCTTGCGAGTTTAAAATTTAACCGAAATTCTGCTTTCGCGTTAAGATTTTCGTTAAAAATTTTATTTATCAATCCAGATTAAAAATATCTTCCGGATTGGTAAATTTATTTTGATAGCCGCCTTTTTTGATCGCTTCTTTAACGACGCTGCGATCTTTCTTTTGCGGAGCGGCAAGCGCTAAAAGCGAGCGCTCAAGCGCAAAAAAGCTTCTCATTAGTGCGCCTAATGATTTGAAAAAATCCGCCCGCACATGCCCGCACAAAAGCTCGCTAAACTCATCCACAAAGCTGTTGGTGACATTCGTAAAAAGCTCTAACGCCAGCGCTTCGCCGTCTTGCGCGCCGATGAAATTTTTAGCGCATTGCACGCTCGCGGTATTTTTACCATCCTGCGGACCTGTAAAATTTTTACTGCCATGCGAATCTACAGAATTTTTTCCGTCTTGCGCCGTCAAGCTCGCGCTATTCGTAAAATTTTGCTCGTTTGCCACGAAATTTTGTCCGTTTAAAACCGCGCTGTGTTTTGCAGCCGCGTCGCGCAGCAGAGTCGAATGCAGGTAAAAAATAAATCCCACATAATCCTCGCACTCTTTGCAAAGCTCCATATTACGGCGAAATTTACTCTTTTTTAGCACGTCGATTACCGCGACACGCATACGCCCATCGTCGCGTCCCTCGTCGTAGAAGCTCGCACTCATCGGCACGTTGGCGTATGAAAAATCAAAAAGCACGGAATTTTGCTCGCTTTTAAACGCAGAAAAGTCGAATTTCGCTAAATTTTGAAATTCCGCCTCATCGCTAGACACGATGGGCGAGCTACGTAAAAACTCCAGCTGCTGCTGCCAGCGCTTAAATTTCGTATCCGTTTCATAGAAAAAAAACGGAATTGCAAAAAATTCGTAGTAGTAGCTTCTTGCTTGAAGTAGATTCGCATCCATTACATTGCCCCTTTTCTAGCATCTTCTATCTGCTTTTTTATCATTATTTTCGCCTTGCAATCGCCGCAGCAAAAAAGAGTCTTCATCTTTTCAGGCTCGTTTGCAAAATGCGCACCCATCATATCCGCGATCTTCATCACGGCTTTGCTCGTCGCAAATTCCTTACCGCACTCGATGCATTTGAAAAGCTCGTCTTTAGCTAGCATTTTGTAATTAAAAAATCCCGGCTCAAGCTCCACGCCGCAAGGCTTAAGCTCGATCGTATCCTTTTCGGCGCAGCTTAGCACGCAGTAGTTGCACATCGTGCAAAGCGAAGCGTTGAGCTTAATCGAATTATCGCTGTTATCGGCATACAGCGCGCCGGTATTACAGGCGCCCACGCAGCTAAGGCAGAGCGTGCAGCTTGCTTCGTTTATGTTTACTTTGCCAAATTTTAGCAACTCTCCGCTTTTTACGGCGCCGAAGCTGCCCTCGCCAACCATTGCGCTTACGCGTTTGGAAAAAATTTCTTTCTTGCTAAGGCCCTGCTCGTTTATCGAAAGCCCCCACGGCTGCGCGCTTTGCGCCTGCTTTAGCGCCTCTTGCAGCTCGGTTAAATTTCGCGCTAAAAATACCGCGTCCTTGCCGTAGATCGCGCGCGAAATTCCATTGATAAGCTCCACCGCTTCGCGCGTGCCCTCGCCCGCGTCCGCGCCGTAAACGATCACGCTCGAGCCGCTTTCTTGCATCGCGCTTAGCAAATTTACCTCATCTATTTGCTTGCTTCCAAAAATTCCAAACGGCAGCACGCCGCACGGAAGCTGCACTGCGGGTGCGGACTCGATTTCGCTCTCTGCGATGAGAAGCGGAATTTTGCCTGCATAGAGCTTTGCGATCTCGCCAAATACGCTTTGGGGCAGCTTGGCAAATTTCAGCGCACCGCTAGGGCAGACGCTCACGCACGCGCCGCAACCGATGCAGTCGATATGCGAAAATACTAACTCGCGCTTTTCGTCGTTTTTCAAAATCGCCACTGTAGGGCAAACCTCCACGCACGGCGCTCGCAGCTCATTTCGCCTGCCTTGATACTGACAGATCGCAGGATCGAAGATCGTGGAATTCTTATAATGATAAACCGGGCTTTTGGAATTTAAAATTTCTAAAATTTCATCATCTTTTAGCCCCGAGATCTCGTAGCAGCCGCTTTGTCGCAATTGATAGGGCGCTGCGCCGCTAATCAAGAAAAAATCTGCCTCAGTCTCAACCTCATCCCGCTCGCTTAAAATCGTAACCGCAAGATCGCCAATCTCGCCGTAGACGAACTTTATCTCAGCCCTGCTTAACGCGATCACCTTAAATCCGTGCTGCCTAAGTAGCCCCACAAGCCCCTCTCGCGGCTCGTCACAGGCGAGAATCACGTTTTTGCCGACGGGCTTTTGATAGTCGCTATCTAGCGCGCCGTCGAAGGCAATATCTTTGGCGCGATACAAAATATCTACGTTTTTAGCAATTTGTAGCGGCTCATCTGCGGAATTTTCTATATAAAAATTTATCTCGGGCGCATAAATTTGCGCTTTTAATTTAGGCGAATTAGCGACGATAAATTCCTCGTTTCTCACCTCCTCTTCATCGCCGCAAATTTCGATATCGTCGCTTAAGACGACATCTTTTAGCCCCGCGGCGTAAAATCCATGTTCTTTCATAATCTATCCTAAATTGATAATTAGGCGGGTTTTACTCTTATTTTCTAAACAGCTTTTAAATTCTGCGCTTAAAGTAAATCGAATTTAAATTAATAATTCTATAGATAAAGCAAAATCAAAGCTTTAAATGATAAAATCGCCTAAATTTTAAGGCATCGGGGTCGCAATGCAACGAATCAAACTACCAAAAATCGACAAAATCGCAAACGCGCAGGAGTTTCAAAACTGCCTCCGCCCGCAAATCATCAAAATCGCGCAAGAGCTCATCGAAGAAGCACGCAGGAAGGCGCTGCAAGGAGGCGAGCTCGCAAGCGAAAGCGAGATCATCGCGCGCATCAAATCGCGCTACGAAAAATTTCAAAATCTAAGCCTTAAGCCGCTCATTAACGCAACCGGCGTCGTGCTGCACACAAACCTCGGCCGCAGCGTCATCAGCGCCGAAATTTTAGCCCGCGCGCAAAAGATCATCACCTCGTATTCAAATTTAGAATACGACCTATCCGAGGGCGCGCGCGGCAACAGATACGACTACATAGCGCTTTTGTGCAGCGAGCTCTTCGGCGCGCAGGACGCGCTCGTGGTCAATAACAACGCTGCGGCGGTATTTTTGGTACTAAATACCTTCGCGCGCGGACGTGAAGTCGTGGTAAGCCGCGGCGAGCTAGTCGAGATCGGCGGGAGCTTTCGGGTAAGCGAAGTGATGGCAAACTCGGGCGCAAAGCTTGTGGAGATCGGCACTACGAACAAAACCAAGCTGGACGATTACGAAGAAGCGATCAATGAAAATACGGCGATCTTGATGAAGGTGCACCGCTCAAATTTTAAAATTTCAGGCTTCAGCTCTAGCGTAAGCGCTGCGGAAGTTGCGACTCTCGCACGTCTCGCCTCGCAGGCAAAGAGAGAATTTTTAGCGCTTAGAGCGGCAAATTTTAAAAATTTAGCAGATCTTTGCGGCGGCTCTTCGGACACGGACGGCGAAATTTTAAATTCTGCGCCGAATGGTTTAAGCTTAGCGGCAGGCTCTGCGAATGCTCTAAATTTAAAAAGCGACGAGCTGTCCGTAAAGAGCGAGCGTTTTTATGAAGGCGGCACGGGCGGCGAGAGCGAAATTTCTAAAATTTACCCCGCAAAATTTAGCATGAAAAAAGAGGAGAGCTTTAACGAGATCATCGATTACTACGATCTTGGAAGCGGCTACGTAAGCGAGCTGGGATTTGGGCTTGGCAAAAGTGAGCCATCTATTTTTGAGCTTTTAAAAAGCGGCGTGCGGCTGCTTAGCTTTAGCGGCGACAAGCTTTTCGGCTCCGTGCAGTGCGGCATCATCCTAGGGGATCGCAAGCTCATCGCGCGCCTGCGCAAAAACCAGCTACTGCGAATGCTGCGCGTGGATAAGATCACGCTAAGCCTGCTTGCCGAGACGATCAAGGCGTATATAAATAAAGAATTTCACCTCATCACGACGATAGATCAGATCCATCTGAGCCTGGACGAGCTGCGTGAGCGAGCGGAGCTAGTGCAATCGCGCATCGGCGTAAAATCGCAGATCGTGCCTACTACCACCTTTATAGGCGGCGGTACGATGCCCGGCGCCTCATACCCTAGCGTCGCGCTTGCGATACTTGACGGCGCAGAGCCGCAGAGCACGCAGGCAAAATTTCGCGCTGCGGGCATAATCGGGCGGATCGAGGATGATAAATTTTTGCTCGATTTCAGATCGATTTTAAAAAGCGACTTACAAGATTTAATAAAAAAGATCGGAGAAATTTATGAATAGCGTAATCATCGGCACCGCAGGCCATATCGATCACGGAAAGACCGCGTTAATCAAGGCGCTAAACGGCTTTGAAGGGGACCGGATGCCGAGCGAAAAGCAGCGTGGTATCACGATCGATCTTAGCTTTTCGCATCTGCGCTCGGGAGACACCAACGTCGCTTTCATCGACGTTCCGGGGCATGAAAATTTAGTAAAGACGATGATTAGCGGCGCGTATGCCTTCGACGCTGCGATGCTGGTAGTCGCCGCGGACGACGGGCTGATGCCGCAAAGCAAAGAGCATATTCAAATTTTATCGCTGCTCGGGGTAAAAAGCGTGATCCTGTGTATCAGCAAGTGCGATCTTGCTGACGACACGCGCAGATCCGAGGTCGCGACGCAGTGCAGAGAATATATCCTCAAATTTAAGAATTTGCAAATTTTAAATACCTTTTTTATCAGCATAAAAGATCCCGCAAGCATCGCCGAGCTGAAAAACTATCTCTTTAATATCAAGCCTGCGCAGCGTCAAGGAGGCGGCGTCGTGCACTACTACATCGACCGCGTCTTTTCGCTCAAGGGGCTCGGCACCATCGTAACGGGCAGCCTCATTAACGGCGCGATTTCAAAGGGCGAGAAGCTTTACAACTGCGATCTGGGCAAAGCTTTTAACGTCAAAAGCGTGCAGATCCACGATGAGGATACGCCGCTTGCGCAGGCTCCAAACCGCGTCGCATTGAGCTTAGATGCCAAAACGAGCGAGCTGCAGAAGGGGCAAATTTTAACCAAAAAAGGCTTTTTCCGCGGCTTTAATGAAGCCGACTGCACCTTTAGCGGCGAAATTTCACACAACCAAGACGTGCTGTTTTGCGTCGGAAGCAAGCAAAGCGCGGCAAAAGCGCTCATTTTAAAAGAACTTCCTAGCGGCGAGAAACTCGTAAGTTTTAAATTTGACAAAACGATGTTTTTAAAATTCGGTGAGCCCTTCGTCTGCCTGGCAAACTCGCGCGTAATCGGCGGCGGGCGCGTGCTAAACGCCGTAGTCGAGCCGCTAAAAAAGCAGAGCAAAGCCGTGCTTTTAACCGCACTTTTGAAACGAAATTTCACCGAAGCGTTTAAAATTTTAAGCCTCTTTCACAAGCATGGATTCGGGCTATTTTCGGCGTATCAGCGCTTCGGGATGGAATACGACGAAGCGGTAAAGATCGCGCGCGGCATAGAAGGGACGTATTTTGACGAAGCAAATTTATGCGTTTACGATCTAAGCGCGATCGAGGACGTAAAAAGCCTCATAAAATTTATCGTCTCAAAAAACGACTACGCGATCTTTTCGCCCGCCTCGATCGCCCTAAAGCTCTCGTGGGCTAGCGAAGAGCTCGCCGCGCGCGCGCTTAGCGAGCTTGAGCGGAGCGGCATCGTCTCCAAAAAGGGCGGAGTTTACGTAAAATCGGGGGTGGATTTTGACGCGCTCAAACAGAGCCTGGAGAGTAAAATTTTTGATCTCATCAAAAAGGGCGGCATCGCGCCGCTTGCGCCGTATAACATTTACGACGAGCTGGAGATCGACCGCAGTAGCGGCGATGACGCGCTAAAGAAGCTAACCTACGCCAAAAAGGTCGTCCGTCTCGCGCACAATCTCTTCGTCGAGGCCGAAAATTTAGCCCTGGCGATCAAGCGCCTCTACGCGATCATCGAAAAAGAGGGCTTCGTAAACGTCACGAACGCCAAAGAGGAGCTTGGGCTTAGCAGGAAATTCGTCATCTGCTACCTCGAATACCTCGACAAGATGGGAAATATCGTGACGATCGACAATAAACGCTATTTGAAAAAGTAAAAATTTAAAATTTTGCACTACAATGCGCGGAATTTTTTGCAAAGGAAAAAAATGAAAAAAGCTATTTTAACTTCAGTTGCGCTCGCAGCGAGCCTAAACGCGGCTTTAAGCGACAGCGAAATTCTATCCATCTACGGCGGCGCGCCTCAAGGCATCGAAATAAAGGTCGCCGAGCGCATCCCACTTAGCGAGCCAAAGGGCGTCGAGGCGGTCGTTTTAAAGATTTCTCAAGGCAATATGTCGCAAGAGGAGATCATCTTCACCCAAGGCGATCTGATCTTTACCGATATCATCGATCCTAAAAAACGCGTAGTCTATAAGGAGCAGATCAAACAAGACCGCATCGCAGGACAGCTAAGTAAGGTCTTCAAAGCAGAGAGCAAAGACAATATCATCAAGCTAGGAAACGATCCTAAAAAACCTACGATTTTGATGCTGACGGACGCTTTGTGCCCATTCTGCCGCAAAGAGATGGCAAGGATCGAAGAAACACTAAAAAATAACAATGTCGATATCGTCATGACCTCCGTTCACGGCGATGACGGCCACGCAAAATCCGCGCTCATCTACAAAGAGATCAAAAATGCTAAAACCGACGAGCAAAAGATAGCGGTTTTTAAAAAATATTACGCCGAAGATAACAAAGCGGGTGCCAAAGACGTAAGCGCTGCCGAGCTAAACGCTGCAAAAGCCCTAGCTGCCAAATACTTCGGTGCGGGGGTAAACTCGGTGCCTTACATCATCGAACTAGACAAGCTAAAATAATCTCTCTTAAATTTTGCGGAGCGATCCGCAAAATTTCGCTTCTTTTACCCAGTTTCGGCAATTCCCAATCAATCTAAATTTTGCCTCGAAAATTTGAATGCCCCCTTGGAGTTCTTACAATTCCGCTGCTTTTAAAAATTCTGCAGTTGTGCCTAGTATAGAATTTTAAAATCTCTTACGGATGAAACTCTATCCGCAAAGTCTTAAACGGGCAAAATTTTATAATTTCAAAAAAGTCCTTAAGCATCCACGCGAAATTCCGAGGCAGCGATTCTATCTCGTCGCTTCGCATCCAAAACGGCGCGAAAATGGTCTTACATGGAATTTCAAAGTAGAAATTATGCGAGTAAAAATCTTACGACCTAAATTTTAAAATTTCACAGCAAAGCCCAGGTAAAATTTAGCCGCAAATTTCATAAAATTTTCGCTTTGTGGCAAAGAGGAATCTGTAATCGTGCTTCAAGCTGCCTATCTTGGGCTGCGTCCGATTAAAATCAAAACTCCACGTCAAAAGCGGCTCTTGCCAGGCTATTTTTGCTCTCGCTTAGCTCGTACGATGCGCTGAGTCCGACGCTTTGAAGGATCTTATATTTCAGCCCGATCGCGCCGTTAAATACGCCGCTAGAATAATCAAGCCCCTCGACGTCGTATCTGTCCGAATACTTTCTGCTTGCATGATACGAATCGCCGCTAAATCGATGCTCGTACTCAGCATTTGCGAATATCTGCAGATCGCCGAAAGCCTTGATCGCGTAAATTCCCGCGGTGCCGTTCGGCGCGGTTTTTGAAGCGGAGCTAAATTTAAGCCTAGAGATCGCATCCTCGTTCACCCTAATCGCTCCAAGCCCCAAATACGGCTTAATATAGCCGTTTTCAAATAAAAATTTATATCCTGCTCTCGTGCTGAAATCCCAAATTTGCGATTTGTATTTCGCGCCGTGGATAGCGCCGAATCCGTTGTTGGTTTCAAATTTATGATCGTTTGTCGAATAGGTTAAATTGACCGCCAGATCCACATTCTCGCTAAAATCGTATCTGCCCGCCAGACCGAGCTCGTAGGATTTGATGTTTTCTTTGACGCCGTCGAATTTACCCTCGTACCAAGCGTCCGATTTTTGATACCCAAAGATCACGCCCAGCGTAAGATCATCCACTCTCTTGGAGGCTCCGAGTAAAATTCCGTCGCTCTTGTGATCGTATTTGACGCCGCCCGAGCGGTCTTTGTAATCCCCGCCGTAGTTTCCAATCGCGCTTACATTTAAGTTAAACTCCTGCCCGTCAGTGTCGGTTAAATTTTTATAAGCGGAATTCCTTGCTAGCTTGGTAAGATCCAGATCGACTTTCGAGCGCGGCATCTCGATGCCTACTCGGTTGCCTCTTCTTGCGACCTGCGAAAACAGGCTGCCGTTTTTAGGCGTGAAGTTATTGATCGCCAGCATCAGCGCTTCAAAATAGGTAGGCAGATCGTCGTATCCGCTAGGATAGGCATTCGTATCGGAGGTGATGAATAGATTTGCCGCGTTGCGCTCGCGAGATAATCTTATGATCTCGTCGTATTGATCTGGTCTTGCGTTGTATATGACGTGCAAAATTTTAGAGGAATTTGCGGGGTCTTTTTCAAACTCAGAGGTTCTAGGTCGATAGTGGTTTATATACTCATCCGCGCTCACCTCTTGCAGCATCCAAACGTCCGCATAGGGAGCTATGGCGTCGCGCACGCCCCAGCCGTTGTTTGCCAAAACGAGCATTCCCGGATATTTAGTCTTGATATAATTGTAGATACTCTCCATATAGGCGATAGTTGCGGGATTATTCTCGGTATTGACCTCGTCGATGAAGTATCCTGCGATATTTTCTCTGCCGTAGAAATTTACGAAATTATCGATATCGGCATAGACTAAATTTAAATTTCTAGTAGAATTTTTAGTATAGGTATAGCCTAAATTTGATATGCCCGCCGCGATATTTCGCTTCATCTGAACTGCGTCTTCTTCTCTTCTGACCAGATATTGCGTAGTCTGATCGCCCGGTATAGCCGCCTCGTAAGAGCCGAAAGCCACATAAGGAACCAGCGCGCCGCCTATATTGGTAATGCCGTTCCAAAACTCGGCATTTACGCCGCTATTGCCCGTCCAGCGAAATGCAGGCATCATAACGCGCTGATTATTAAGCCTGCCCGAATATGAGCCCTTTTTAGCAAAGCCTCTTGCGTACTCGAGCTTGATACGAAATGAGTTTTCATACTCGTCGCTCGCGTAGCTATCGCTAGCTGCGTCGCGCCTGCTTAATTTCGCGCCCAAGCTATCCGCAGCGCTCATTACGTCGGAACGGGAAGTGTTGTTGGAAGGTGATTTTTGCGCGTTTGCATAGCCCCAGGAATTCTGCTCGCTCGCATAGCCGAACCCTGCTGCACCGATAAGCGCAAGAGATACGATTTTTTTCAAAGACTTTAGCATTCTGCACCGCCTCAAATAAAATTACCCAAATTCTTAAATTTCGACAAATTTGCAGACGCGCTTTTAAAATTAAAAGCTTTGTCGAAATTTAAAAATTTAGCCGCCTTAAGACGGCCAAATTTTAAAGCTTATTTTAATGCCGCTTTTGCCTTCTTCGCGACGGTTGCGAAAGCTTCGGGGTCGTTCATAGCCATATTTGCTAAAATTTTTCTATCAAGCTCGATGCCCGCTTTTCTAAGTCCGTTTATAAATTTAGAATAGCTGATGTCGTTTAGCCTGCAAGCTGCATTGATGCGCACTATCCAAAGTCTGCGGAAATCGCGTTTTTTCGCGCGTCTGTCACGGAAGGCGTAAACGAGGCTTCTCTCTAGCTGCTCTTTGGCCTTTCTGAAATGTTTGCGTCTTGCGCTATAAAATCCGCGCGCAAGCTTTAGCACCTTGTTGTGACGGCGGCGTCTAACGATGCCCGTTTTTACTCTTGCCATATTAATCCTTTCTTAATCGGCGTCCCTTTGGGGATCTTGCCCTAAAATCCATGAATTTAGGGGAGTTTGAATGACTTTCGTCAAAAACTAACTTCGCACTATTTGCAAAGCATTTTTTTAACCGCAGATACGTTCGTAGAATCGACGTATTGGGCCTCGCGCAAATTCCTCTTGCGTTTTTGAGACATCTTCGTCAAAATGTGGCTGCGAAACGCCGAGCCTCTTTTGATCTTGTTTTTGCCCGCTTTAAAACGCTTGACGGCACCGCGCACGCTTTTCATCTTTGGCATGGTCGTCCTTTTTTTAAAGTGAATGGGAAGTATATAATAAAGTTTCTTTGAAAAATTTGAATTTTAGCAAAATTTATGAAAATGCAAAACGTTGCATCGAAATTGATATAATTATTGTCCATAGCAATATTTTCAGACTTATATTGTTTTTATAAATTTAAGCAGTTGAATAAAATTTTTCCTTTTTAATACAATTAAAACTATAAAACTTACTATTATTGAGCAAAACGCATAGATGCCAGGCAATATATGAGATATAGCAATAAAACAAATACTGCAAAAAAATTCCGCACCAATATTGCAAAAATTTACACTTTTTATAAATTTTTTCAGACTATAACTCAATGCGATATATTTGGCAAAAAGAGATAAAAACAGGCAAAACATTATGATAAATATATCATTGCAAAAATATACAATAAATCCAATAAATACTGAAAATATAATCAAAGAAATTAAATTTATACGAAGCATTTGTCCTTCTTTGCGTAATGCCTTAAAATATGAATTAGTAAGAAGGAGCGTCTTACCTTCGCATAGCAATATCGCAAAAATTATCGGCATATAATTTAAAACGTCCGTATATTTAGGTAGCCAAGCGCCCAGTAGAACTTCTACAGGATATGCAAATAGAAATAAAAATACAAATATGATTGATAGTCCATCATCTAAAATTTTAAAAATTTCGTTTTGTTCGCAAGTTTTTTTAGTTCGTAATATCGGGAATAAGATTGCCGAGAATGCATTGATAAAAAATAGAGCAAAATTTAGTAACGACAATATAAGTGAAATTTTACCAAATAAAACGATGCTAAATTTCCATGCAATCATAGATCTTGCAATAAATATCAAAAATATATTGCAAAGCGCAGAGATTGTTAATTTTATACCTATTCGCATATTTTTATATATATAAAATAAGCTATCTGTAAAAGGAGCCATCTTTACTTTAAAAAGATCCCTACATAAAAAACAAATATAAACAAGCGATATAAATCTGGCAAAAATAAATGAAAATATTAAAAATTTAGCTTTATCGAAATTCACAAAATAAACTGCTGATATGGATGATAAGACAAAAATTCTTTCTATAAACAAAACGAGTATTGACTTTTTTATCTCATTTACACTTTGCAAAAGATTATATAGAAATGATCTTGGTACTGTGATAGCGCCCGAAATAGCAATATATAAAAACAACCTTTTATCGAACGAAAACGCACAAACCGTAAAAAATATAATTAGGCATTCTATAATATATAAAATCTCCATCGTACAAATTTGAGATTTTAGAGTTCTTTTAGAAATAAATTCATATCGCCTACCGCCGTATCTTAGATATATACCATCAGATAGTCCAAAATGTAAAAATTCTACGTAATTAGCAAAAAATATAAATAATTGATAGTATCCAAAGCCTTCTAAAGATAAAAGCTTCGGTAGAATTAAGATCGATACTGCGGATACAAACGCAAAAAATATCTGCGCTAGCGCCATATATGAAATTTTAGATAGCAAATTCCGTCCTAAATCGTCTTTTGCATAAATTTAACTATTAAAAGACCTAGCTTTTTTGGTATCCACATCGCGCTAACCGTAAATATCCAAAAAGAAGGGAATTTCTTATAAATTTTATATAAATTGCGAAAGCAGTTTTCGTTCCTAACCGCAGAAAGGCCGTTTCGTATCCTAATTATATTGGCGGGATAATAATATATTAAAAGCCTTTTTCTAAAAATTTCAAGCACGAAATCTGCGTCAAAATTCTTTTCAATAGTGATTAAGGTATCATTTAGATTTGTACCAAATACTTCTGAAAAATTATATCTTCCACTATTAAACTGCCTTGCTGCATAAATTTTATCAAACACCACGACTTGCTTATTAGACAAAATCGCGCAGGCGATATTCCAATAAAGCTGCACGAGATTGTTATTTGCTATTGCGTCTAAATCGATTCTATCAAATAAACTTTTATTTACTGTATTAGAAGTTATAAAAAGTTAAATTAGTATGGGCTTCTTTTATAAACTCCGCTTTATCACCATCATAAATTTTAAAATTATTAAATTCTTCGAATTTAACCGGTTTGACCTCATTTTTAAAATTTTGAGCCTTTAGATGAATAATGCCAAATTCTAAAGAAATCTCTAGTATATGCGTTAGATATCTAATTGTATCATCAAACACCAAATCATCATCGCCGAATATCCATATATATTTTCCGCGCGACAAAGAAATCGCTTTTTTGAAATTATTATCTGAACCAGTATTTTCACTATTTTTTATATATTTTACAAGTCCGAAATCAATATATTTTTTTGCAATATCCGAAGTTTTATCACTGGAAGCATTATCTAAAATTAAAATTTCAATATCTCTTCGCTCGCTTTTATACACGCTTTTGCATAGACTATTTAGACTTTTATCTAAGAATTTTGCTCTATTATAAGTCGGTACTGCAATGCTTAAAAAAATATTCTCAGTCAAAATTTATTCTTTCTTTTTCAAATACCAATGGGCGATTTAACACTTGTGTATAAATTGCCCCGATATATTCACCTATTATACCGATAAAAAACAAAATTCCAGATGAAACGAATGAAAAAAGTATGATAAGAGGCGCGATGCCCACGCTCATCTCGTTCCAATAAATTAGCTTAAGTATAAAATACACAAGTCCTACTATTATGCTTAAAATGCCCGTTATCATACCTATAAAGGTTGCGAGCCGAAGTGGTACTTTGGAATTGCAGATTATACCGAGTATCCCCATATCATAAAGCGTGTAGAAGTTGTTCTTAGTGACTCCTTTGATTCTCACGGGTTGATCGTAAGGAATTTTAGCTACTCTATAACCTGCCTCCGCTAGCATTCCGCGAAAAAACGGATACGGATCATGCATCTGTCTAAGAGCCGCGATGACCTTTTTATCAAAAAGTCCAAAGCCGGTAAAATTTTTAAAAATCTCGATCTCAGATAACTTTGATAAAAGCTCGTAATAGCATTCTCTGATTTTAAACATCACGCCACGTTCCTCGCTGTCACGCTTAATGGCTAAAACCAAGTCGTTGCCCTCCTGCCATTTTTCTATAAACTGCGCAATCATCTCGGGCGGATCTTGCAAATCGGCTACGATAGAGATAACAGCATCTCCGTCTGCACCCAAAAGCGCATAAGTTGGTGATTTGATGTGGCCAAAATTTCTAGAATTTACGATGATCTTTAAATTTTTATCATCCTTTGCAAGGCGTTTTAAAATTTCAACTGTTCTATCAGTCGAAGCATTATCGATAAATATATGCTCATAGGCATACTCCGGAAATTCGCCCATAACTTTTTTTACGCGCGTATAGACTTCCTCTACATTCTCCTCCTCGTTAAAGCAGGCGGTAACTATACTGATTTTTTTCATATCATCTCCTAAAGACGAAAAATTTATTTAACAAAAATGATACCGCAGCTAGCGGGATCAAAAGCACAAAACCGTTTATATACATATTATCAAATCCAAGCCACTTGAAAAGCCATAGAAAAAATATATTTAAAAAATAAGTAATGATGTAAACTAGTATAAATCTAAATATCAGACCGTTATCACTGCTACCGAATACCAGCTTGCCTATAGTTTTAAAGTTAAATAATACGCCTAGTATCGTAGAAAACAATACGGCAAGAGGATAATATAAACCCAAATAGATAAAAAGGGCGAATATCCCATACCCAAAGGCAGTATTTAGGATACCGACGAGAATAAATTTTATAATTTGAGCATTCAAGTTATTCTTCTTTAACCAAAGAAGCGTCAATTATCTTTTTATATTCGATTTTTCTTAAAGATCTCGATATGATGAAATTCAAAGTAATACAAAATAAAGAACCTAAAAAATAATAAATTACAGATTGATATGGCTCTATAGAATATTTAGATTTTATAGTCATAATTACCCAGCCTACATAGAAGTGATTTAAAAAGATATTGAGGCTTAGTAGCCCTAAGTTGTTAAAAAATTTTTTTTGAAATAATACAGCCAATAATGATTTCTTGCTAAAAGAGAAGCTAAGAGATATAGATAAAAATAATACTATAATAAAATCAGCATTGCTCGGTTTTTTTACGAAAATGATAAGATAAAAAATTGTAGCATATAAAAGAAATTCTAACATAGCTACTAAGATAAGCCCCATTCTTGTGAAATTAATTGAATTAATCTTTTCTGTCGCAAAGTATAGACAATATCCTAAAGAAATATCTGCAATGGCCCTAATTAATCCCATATGAATAAAGCCGCCACCGAGTGGTTCCATAATGACGCCCATATAGTTATATTGATACGCTATAGATCCGAATGAAATCAATATAACAAGCGGGGCAATGAAATTTATAAACATTTTTTGATTTTTAAGTATAATTGGAAGCAATATGGATATAGAGCCTATCATAGCTGATAGATACCACATAACGCCAGTTATAAATCTTACAGGAAAACCCCAAATTTGCAATAATAATATATCTCCTATTGTCAATGCCAGCATGCCCGATATGGACGGTACTTCATTCCAAGCAAATAAACATATGAAAATAAAGCCTATCGCAATAGCCACAAGGTATTCTAAATAAAATACTTTTATTTTTCTGGCTATATAATTTCTAGTAATAACAAATATATTTTCATTAACTTTAACCTCAAAATTATAAAATTTTTTAGCCATAAGCCAACCCGTAACCAAGAAAAAAAATTCTACACCTATATACCCTATTGGTAATATTGGATAAAATTGCCAACTATGATGAATTAGTATTATAATGGCAAAAATAAATTTCAAAAAATCTATAAAACCGTTTCTTTTAAAATCTTCAAAAATTTTATTTTGATTTTTTTCGGTATACATCTATTAATTCTCCCCTTTCAATCAAAATATAATCCTCCTTGACTTCATCAAATAGCTTAGATAATATTTCCAACTAATGATACAAAATAATACAGATAGCTTTAAAACAGCTTTATTTGGCATATCTTATATTTCCTATTTTTAAAATTCTTTCAATTCATCAAATTCAACTTAGTTCTTAGTGGATATAAATTCTTTAATTACTTTTATAATATACCCTATCTTTTCATCACTCATACCGGGATATACGCCTACCCAGAAACTATCGTTCATTATCTTATCGGTATTTTTTAGCTCGCCTGAAATTTTATAATCTACCCCGCGTTTAAGATCTGCAAATAACAGGTGCTTGATCATATTGCCCGCAAATAAATTTCTTGTTTGCACGCCCACCTTCTCTAGATGCTCGCTAAGCTCGTTTCTACTAAATTTTACTCCGTCTGCAACCGTCATCATAAAGCCGAACCAGCTAGGCTCGGAATGCGGCTGAGCTTTAACTAAGATAAGCTCTTTTATATCTTTCAGCCCGTCATAAAGCTTTTTAAAATTTTGCCTACGACGCTGCACGAAACTAGGGAATTTCTCTATCTGCGCACAACCCACAGCAGCTTGCATATCGGAGGTTTTTAAATTAAATCCGAAGTGCGAATAAACGTATTTATGATCATATCCAAGCGGTAGCTCACCAAATTTCTGCGAAAAGCGCCTGCCACAGGTATTATCCACGCCGCTCTCACACCAGCAGTCGCGCCCCCAATCGCGCATACTTAGCATAATTTTTTTAAGCAGCGGATTGTTTGTGTATGTAGCGCCACCCTCACCCATCGTCATATGATGAGGCGGATAGAAGCTGCTCGTACCTATATCTCCCCATGTGCCGGTCGGCTTGCCCTCATATAGCGAACCCAGCGCGTCGCAGTTATCCTCGATAAGCCACAAGCCGTGCTTATCGCAAAATTCCTTTACGACTCTTATATTAAAAGGATTTCCCAAAGTGTGAGCCACCATAACCGCTTTTGTTTTTGGGCTAAGCGCAAGCTCAAGCTTTGTGTGATCTATATTAAAATACTCAAGTTCCATATCGACAAAAACCGGAACGGCACCGTATTGCACGATAGGCGCAACCGTCGTAGGAAAGCCCGCCGCGACAGTTATGACTTCGTCGCCCTTCTTTATGCGACGCTCTTTTAGAAGCGGCGAGGTGAGCGCGAAAAACGCGAGCAGATTCGCGCTGCTTCCGCTATTTACCAAAAACGCCCATCTAACGCCAAGCATTTTGGCAAATTCCTTTTCAAATTTTTTAGAATATGCGCCGTATGTAAGCCAGAAATCAAGCGAGCTATCTACCAAATTTATCATTTCGTGCTCGTCGAAAACTCTGCCTGCGTAATTTACACGACTCTTGCCCGGCTCAAATTTAGCGTGCTGCGCCGGCTCATGAACCAATTTATAATACTCTTTCGTCTTTTCTAAAATTTCAACTTTTAATTCCTGTGGCGTCATTTTTTACCTTTCCAAATTTCATTGATTTTTCTCAAATATGGGTCTTTTTTAATCGTCTCTAAATCTAAGTTGGCAAAATTTTGCTTAAAATATTTGCGAATTTTGCCGATCGCTTCTGAATGCGGCGTGAGCTTAAACCTGCCTCCCATCTCGGATTTTAACAGGCTATTGTCAGAAGTGTATTCGTTATTTAGCCCCGCATTCATCACGAT
>ERZ772807.463-NODE-463-length-24994-cov-5.451742_pt1 | contig 24994 bp, 38 predicted proteins | sample MGYA00511472_ERZ772807 | MGnify/ENA primary metagenome ERZ772807 (study PRJEB29015, sample SAMEA2737947) | human oral metagenome | biome: human oral; feature: human-associated habitat; material: dental | place: China | collected 2039 ... | reverse complement strand
ATTTAGTTCAAAAACTAAACAGGTATGTTTTCATAATATTTCTTAACTTCTTTATATGGTGTGTCAATATTTATTTCTTTAATAAATTTTCTTTTCTTAATATTGATAGAAGCATTAAAATCTGCATCTATATTTGAGTTACAATTCGAGCATTTAAATTCTTTACCTTTTCTCTCTCCTAAATGATTACATTTACAACAAACTTGAGAAGTATAAGCAGGATTTACTATTGTTTCTGTTATTCCTTTTTCAGCTAATTTTACTGATAATCTTTCAAGTAGAGTTCCTTTTGCCCATGTGGAGAATCTGTTTCGTTGCTTTCTACTTACATTCCTTTTCTTACTTTTCTTACTTGACCAATTCAAATCTTCTCTTACTATTTCTTCTATATCTTCTTCTTTTACCATTTTGTTCAATTCACAATTTATATGACTAGCTATTCTTGATTTATATTTACCAATCTTAGAACTTCTCTTTTTAAAACCCAAATTATTCTCTTCTAAGTTTCTTAATTTTTGTTCTAATATGGATTTTTTAGATTGGTCTTGTTCAATTACAATTCTTTTCTCTAGTTTTTGTTTGTAAGAAAATAATCGTGACCTATTTTTATTAACTAAATTATCTGATAGAGTATAAAACAGTTCAGCAGAATTAGCACCATATACAGAACCATTACTTAATGTTATTAAATCAGTTATCCCTATATCTAAACCAAGTATTTCAGATTCATCTGTCATATTCTTCTTAGAAATAACTCTATCTAATGGCACATGAAGATAATATTGATTGGATTTTTGATTTTTCACTAATTCTAAAGTTCCTTTTAATTTTGGAATATTTCCAATTAAAGTGATTTTCACTTTTGAATTTCTTTTCTTACCTGTAAGAGTAAATTCGTTATTGCAAGGATTGAATTTATAAAGACTTGAAGGTAATATGACATTAGCTTTATTTGTGTGAGCTTTAGTTTTGTATCTACGAATATATCTTCTTAAAAGATTGTTTAATCTATGTACATCAACTTTTAAATCTTTTAAATAATCAGTAGCATAATCAACTTTTTTATAATTTAAAATATTATATAAGGTTGGTGTATGTTTTAAACATAAAAACAAATAACGTCTATCTTCTTTAGTTAGATTTTCATTTTGAAAGATTGCTTTTTTAACTTTCTTTTTTGTTGTAGTCCAATTTGCCTTAATTGTTGAAGCAGATTTCTCAATTGCTGTTCTTGAAAAAGTTTTAGTAATTTTCTTTGATAGTAAATCCTCTTGGATAAGTTCATCTCTGATAGTCCAGCCACTTTGCTTCAGCAAAGAGCCAATGCCACTATATCTTGACCAGACATAATTTTTAATATTTCTTTGGACTATACCTATCAATAATATTTCATCTTCTTTATTTGAGCAATCAGCTTTTATTTTTACTGTTCTTTTCATTTAAGTTTTGCTCCATTTTTTATAAGTTATCAAATCATTATTTCTCGCACTAAACACTGTTATTGTATTTAATAAATCTTTAGCTAATTCTTGCTCGGGAGAAGTAGCTGGTTGATTTAAAATGATAATTTTAGCGCCATGTTTCTCACAAAAAGTATTAAACTAATCAAACCTATCTTTGTAAGTGATTTATATTTTATCTATTACTTTTTTTGAATCTTTACAATGTTTGTGAAATCACTCTCTAAGGAGTGCTTGAAAAATGTTTCGAAGCGTTCCTTTTTCCTTTCCACATCTTCCCATTTCAAAAATGCAGGTGGGATAGTTAGCATAGCTTCAAGTTCAGCAGAAACATCTGCAACTTTTTTGGATTTGTCTAAATGAGGCCATGCAGTAGAAATATTACTAAACAATTCTTTGTAACAATCTTCTAGGGTTTCTTTAACAATAATCTTTTCATACTCAAAATTCTTTTTTCGTTTAGGTGGAATATAGTAAAGTCCAAGTTGAGCAAATTTAATAGCATTTTTCTGCAAAATGAAATAAATTATATAAGGAATCACTTCATCAGGTGTGCCATAAATAAATTCGTGGTCAATCTGACACCCATAATAGTTACACGGCATAGCAAAGATTTTTTCGTATGGTTTTAATTTTGAGTAATCTACAATAATAGAATCTTTTTGAATAGTAAGATTAAATTCACCTTGTAGCAGATTGCTTAATTCATTTTCGATTAGTTCTTTTATAACTGGTTGATTTTGTTCAAAGGATTTTTCATAATATTCTTGTAACTTAACTTCAGTTCCAAAAGAACCTGTTACCAATTCTCTTTGGATAAAATCTTTCCATTCATTTCTATAAGTCATTAGTACTCCAATCTATTTTTCAAACTCACGAAGATAGACAACTTGGCCACCGTTTTTGAGGTCAATAACAATCAAAAACGAATCTTCACCATAATGAATATTACAGAGATAATGATTATCTTCCATAAAGAAAGCATTTGGCAACTCAACTGAAACTTCAGCATTTTTAATTCGTTCTTTTAATGACTGCGCTTCTTTTGAAGTAAAATCTTCCAAGCCCATTTTTACTGCATTTACAATGTTTTCTTCAGTTGGTTTAATGTTAATACCGTTGATAGTTAAAAATTCTCTTGCCATTGTTAAATCCTCATTTTCATTTCTTTATGATTATATTATACAACAAAAAGAATTGCTCGTCAACAACTCTTTTAATCATTTTTTAATCTTTTTAAATTTAGAAAAAGCTTTTGGATTTAAGTGAAATTCAATCTTTTCATAATCAATAGTAATATATTGAAATTCTAAGCTGTATCTAATAAGCAAATCTGATTTAATTTTCAGTAAATTATTATTTAAGAAACGAGATTTACTAACAATTGGTAATCTTACTTTCCTAGAAATCAAAATCAAACAGATTATATAAACAATAGCAAATAAAATTAAGCTAGTGTTAATAGAAATCAAATAAAATTGATTCTTTAAAATAACAATAAGCATAACTGGAATATAGAAACACCATAAGATAAATCTTGGATTTTGTGACCTAAAATATTTCCCACTTTCGTCATATTCATCTTGATAGATTTTACTTAATTCTTTTAACTGAAGTTCGATTTCTTCCAATTCTTTATCATAAGCAATGTGGTTATCAGTCATTTTGGCCTCCTATCTTTTGAGCTCTTTTTAACATCTTTAATTTTTTCATTAGATTATGATTATCTTTATTTAAAAGGATTTCTAATTTTTTACTATCAATAACTATATCTTCAAAATCCAAGTTGTAGTTATTTAATTTAGTTGTTAGTAATGATTTATTTTGTTTTAAGAAACTTTTTTTGCTAACAATTGGTAATTTAAAACGAGGTATAATATAACTAGTCGTAAGATTTACTGAAGCAATAAACAGAGAAATATCCAATATAATTAAAAGAATATTCGTAATTGCTGAAAGTGGCTGCATAAATGCTAACAAATAAAGGAATAAAAAAACAAAAATAATAGGATATAATATAGCTGTAACTGTTTTAGTAACAGTTCTCATATATAAATATTTGCCTTCTTCTTTATATTTTGTTTGAAGTTCGTTACTTATATTTTTGAGATAATTTTCAAATTCTTCTAATTCTTGATTGTCAGTAATATAATTTTTGCTCATTATCAATTCCCATTTTTATTATTATATTTATAACTAATTTCTAAATTTTTGTAATCAATATCCACATCATCAATAGTTAAATTGTAGTGGCCTAGCAATGTGCTTAGAAGAGCTTTGTTTTTCTTTAAAAATCTTTTTTTAAAGAAACTGTAATGTTTCAAATCGCTTGCTCTATTAAAAAAGAAAATAGAAGAAATGAAAGTAAAACCAAATATAAATAGAACAAAAAATATATTAGTAATTGTTGGATAAGGCTGAACGGAATCTAGCCATTCAATAAATGCAATCAAAGAAAAAGCACTAATCGAACCAATCAACAACACGAGAATAAGCTCTGTTATAGTATAAATCAGTCTGTTTTCTACTTCAAATTCAACTTGCAGGTATTTACTTGTCCTTTCAAGATGTCTTTCAAGTCGCTCTAAATCATAACTGTAAGCAATAAGGTTTTTATTCATATCAAGTATTTCCATCTTATCTTTTAGTGTTTTTAAGCCACGGCTGAGAGTAATTCAATTTGATTTCTAAATTAGTATAATCAATAACTAAATCATAAAAAGTTAAATTCAAAGAATGTAAATCAGCTTCTAAATCACGGCTATTCCTTTTTAAAAAATCCTTTAAGAAATGTTTTTTACTGACAATCGGCAATTTCGCTTTATTTAAAATGTTCTCACCATAGAGAGCAAGACCTGTAAAGAAATAAATTGTAAGGAAAAGAAAATATACAGCAAATAAAAGTGGAACAGATTTAGTAATCATCACACCTAAAAGAAGAAAAGAAACAAATACTTCTGTAATCATGAGATATGAGAGCCTCCCAACAAAGAGATACTTGCCCCTTTCTTCATAAGTTTCTTTTAAATGATTACTTAGATTTTTTAAATAACTTTCTGCTCTCTCTAGTTCTTGATTTTTAACAATATAATTCATATTTTCTATAAATCTTAATTTTAGTATTAACTGTTTCTATAGTATTATCTCTCATAGGGCTCTTTCATTTAATTAGTTTTTCTTAGTTATATTATATGATAAAGCTTTATATAAGTCAATTCCAAAATCACCGGTAAAATACTCAGTTATAAAAATACAAAATCGGCCCAAAAATACTGATAGAGAATACTCATTAAGTAATTCAAAAAAGCCCAAAAATACTTAAAGAGTAATTTCAAAGAATAGATAAAATATTCATCTATGATTTTTGTAAATCGGACTAAAAATACTCAGTAGTAGAAGTTGAAATCCAATTAAAAATACTCAGTAAAAATATGATAGGATTAGGAATATTACTCAAAATAGCTTAAAAATACTCAGTGGTTTCAATCAAAAAAAGCCCTAAAATACTGATGAAAAATAGGGCAAAATACTTAATGATTTATTTCAAAAAAGGGGTAAAATACTCAAAATCGGCCTAAAAATACTCAAAAAAAGCCCTAAAATACTCAAAATCGGCCTAAAAATACTGATAAAAAGGGGTAAAATACTGTTTTTTGACATTACGCTGTTTTGCAGTTGCTGTAGTCCGTTAAGCAACAACAGTTAAAGCAATTTATAAAACAGCGCTTTCTCAGCTAATAACTATAAATAACTAATAAACAACTAAATAAATAACAAAATAAATAACCCAACTTCGCTTTTTCAAAGCTCGTTGGAATAAAAGCCTATAAAAAGTGAAATTGAGTTAGTAATTAAAAAATATTTTAGTTATAGTAAGAACTTTAAATAATGATTAGCGGCTGTAGTTCAGCAGCTATAACAGTTTTAATAGGTAGATGATAAATCATAAGGAATATAAGCAAATCGTCTTAAAGCTGCTTAAACTAGAAAAAAGAGATTATAGAAATAATCTCTTTTTATTTAGCAATATTTTTAAGAGCCACAAATAATGGATTGTTTGATGAGCACTCGCAATTTACAACAACTATTTTAATATCCGCTTACCGCATATTCTTACATACCACATATTTCACAAGTTCTTGAATATCCATTTTTCCATATAATTGAGCTAAGCTCTTTGTTACTCCAATAATTCCTTTTGTTGTTCATTTAATATTCCCAATAAAGCTTATTAGCAGATTTAGCAATAAACCAACCAACAAGAAGCAATAGAATCAAACTAAAGATGAATGATTTGTTTTGTTCTCCCATGTACCAAATAAATGTTACAAGGGCAATTACTGCATCAAGCAATGAGTGAGCAATAGTGTGGCCCCAATTCTTTTCATGAGTTTGAATCCAATAAACCTTGAATCCAGTATATCCAATGGCAATAGCCATAGCCAATGTTGATACGATAAATGTTAGCATATTTTACTCCTCCTTTTTAGTTCCAAGTAAGCAAAGTCCAACCAAATGCTTTAGCAATTTCTTGAGCACGTTCTTCAGCATGGAATACATCATTAGCTTGGAAGCCGTAAGTAGTTTCTGTTCCTAGTGCAGTTTTAAAAGTTCCAATAATTTTCATTGTTTTTTCCTCGTTTCGTTTTTCTATATTTATATAATACAACAAATTCTTTAGGTTGTCAACACTTTTTTGAAAAATTTTTAAAAAAGTTTTAAGCTTCTACTTCATCAATTCGATAGCCCACATGAGTTAGACTACCTTTATAAACTCCATATTGTCTACTTTTTACAGTAGCACTTTCATAATAAGACTCACCTGAACGGAAGATAAATTCTTCTTTATTATCACCTTGATAAATTTTATAAGGTATATAGTATCTCAATGTTCGTTCAGATAATCTTTTACGAACTGGAGTAGAACCAGAAGAACTAATATTTAATTCATAAAGTTTATGTTCAAAATCATAATCACCATCACTGTAATTCTTTCCTTGAACAGATAAAGCATAGTGAACTAATTCATGTTTTAAGGTGTCATAAATTTCTTCCAAATCACCAACAATAAGTGCAGCTACAAGATAGGTTTTAGATAACTCAATGCTTGTAGGAAATATACTTCCAAAATAGTTTCTTGCTAAATAACGACCCATTGTACGAGTTAAACGGCCATTCATTTTAATAGGAATTTTAAGCTCCATATTGAAGTTTTCCATTAGGAAATTATTAGCAAAAGCTTTAGCTTCATTAAGAAATGCAGGCATTTCTTTTTCTTTTAATTTCTTTAATTGGTTATATTCTTTGACTGTTAATCTCTTTACTGTTTTTCTCATGATTTTATTTTTCCCCCTATTAGTTCTTTTGGTTAAATCGAGCAACCATTTCTTTAGTAACAACAACAGAAGTAGATAGTGGATTTGCTTTCGTTACAGGTTTAAATTCCATAATAATCGGTTCATTCAAGAATGACTCAATGTAGTAGCGAACAGCTTTCATTTGTTTAGAAGTAATTTTCTTGTAATCCGTAAATAATGTAATTGTGTTTCCACTTTTGGTTGTTAATTCAAACATTGTTTTAATCCTCGTTTTCATTTCTTTATAGTTATATGATACAACAAAAAATATCTTTTGTCAACAATTAAATATAAAAAAGAACTATTTTTTGAAATAGTTCTTTAAGCATGGAGTAAAACTTGTACAGAGATTGAATGAGTATAACTTCGACTATCTACTAGGAAAGGGTTTCCACTTTTTCGATTAAAAAGTCTATGCAATTCAATTTGAAGTAAAGTTTCAGATTTGTTAATAGTTAGTTCATAAGCTACATCATTATCGTTAGAGTATTCTGTTGAAGCTTCCTTATATGAGCTATAACTCAAAATATCTTGCTCTTTTAAGCTCTCTAGGATAGATTGAAATTTATGAGTCCTATTAGGAGTAGCATTTAATTTAACAATTTGTTTATCGAGGAAGTTGAAGATGAAGTCATTAGTGTTTGCTTCTCCCTCATAAGCAAAATGGTCGCAAGAATCATTGTGGTTTACATTAACAATTGAGATAAAGAATTTCATATTTAGACCTTTCTATAAGCTGTTTTAAGCTGTTTTACTGTAAAGTCGATACATTTATTGAAATTACAGTTCGACTGTTTTACCGTTTCGCTAATGACGATATAACGACATTCAAAATCAGTTTTAGCGTTTGAATTTATTCTGCTTATACTGTTGATTGATGATAGTGATAATTCGCTCTGATTTTTCAGACATTCGGTTCCAAACTGTATTTGGTACTAGGTCAAAAAGTACTGTAACTGTTGGATTAAGCATTTCTTTATGATTCCAAACGAAGTCATTTAAGAATTGAGCGTAATCATGAATGAATTGCCAACGTTGTTGGAAAAGCAATTCTTTTTCCTCTTCTTTGTTACAATTAACTGCTTGTTGTGTTAGTTGTTCAAATTTCTTATTATGATTAGTAAGAGCAATTTCTAGTTCATTTCTAAGGTCTTGGGTCATAGTTATTCTCCTTTGTTTCAAATATAAAAATATTAAAATTTATTCAAATTCTAAGTAAAAATCATCATACCAGTCTGAATCGTATTTAATTCGATTTGTTTCAAAAGAATATTGAGATACTGCAGTTGAATCACATAGAATATATTCAGTGTTGTTAATAACTTTCAAAGTGTCTTTATCATCTGTTTCAAAATATTCTGATGGTAACCAAACACTTTTCACTTTTAAATTGTTAGTTAAATTCATTTTAAATATTCCTTTTTATCACATTTCTTTATTTCTTTTTTTATAGTATTATTGTACGATAATATTTCTAATTTGTCAACAGAAAAATAAAACTTTTTTAAAAAAGAGAAACTGCTAAATTAAGCAGCTTCTTCTAAATGGTATTTCTTTTTATATAGTTCTAATGCTTCTTCATTTTCTTGAGTAGTTTTACTTGGTGGAATGACTAAATTAAGAGTATCTTCAATACCATTTTCAGTTTTCTTTCTGTCTATTCCTAAGCTATAAATCTTTACTACACCAGCATTGTTGGAACGTATATTTAACTCAGCAATTTTCTTTTCAAAATCTGAATCGCCGTCATTAAATTTCTTATTTTGATACCAAAGAGCATAATGCACAAGTTCATGCTCAAGTATTGGCTGAATAATTCCAAAATCATTAAATTTTACCATAGCATATAGGAAAGGTTCGCTTAATAGGATTTGAGTAGTATTTCTTTCATCAAATAAGATTTTTTGATTTGGAGTCATATTAAGAAAAGAACCAGCTGAATAATTATTATATTCTGCTAAAAGGATTTTACTATTCCATTCTACACCGGGGAAATTCTTGTTTAGAAATTCTACAGAAAATGAATTAAGCTTGATTTTTATTTCTTTCCATTTCTCTTTTGTGAGTAGTTCTTCATCTACTTTGTAAGAAGTAATCTTTTCAACTTTGAATTTAGGTTGTGGCAATGAAGGTTCAGCAATTAAAGTAGGATTTGCTAGTTGATAATTTTTAGAATCATTGCTCAAAACAAAACTAAGAAAAAGATACAGATAAGAAGCTAAAAATATAGAGCTGCCAATTACAACGTTTTGTACATTATTAGTACCCAACAAATATAGAGCAAGTACATTTAGAAAAATTATTATAAGTTTTTTCATTTTATATTTAAGTAATCCTTTCTATCGTTTTACAATGTAATAGCTTTTAACACTCTTAAAATAAAAATATTCTTTTAAGAAAGTAAAAGCAATATATTCAAAGAAGTTTCTTTTTTCTTTGTTTTGTAATTTGTAGTATTTGGTTATAAACTTTGGATTTAGAGTTGTATTTTTGAAATGATAACATCGCCAAGGAAAGATAAGTGTAATGTTTTCTGATTTAGAGATAGAATTAGACTCATTAGTACTATTTTCTACTTTATATTCAGAAGTTCCTCTATCAGAAGCATTTGCCATAACAATCATTGGTAAACTTACTAATAAATTCAAAATAAATATACTCATTCCCAATATAAATACAATTTCAGAATTAAGATTGGCTGTCATAAGAGTAGCCAATAAAAGAATAGCATTAACCAAGATTTGAAAATTAGTGTTATCTTTATTAGGAGAGCTTAAAAATAAACTCCAATCTAATACAACCCAAAGAAGATTTAGTAATAAAAACATTAGTAATCCTTTCTATTCTTTTTCTCTTTTGAAACGAGATAAAAGCTCATCACACTCTTAAAATAGAAATATTCCTTTAATAGAGTAAAAATTAAAAATTCCAAAAAGCTTCTGCTCTTATTTTGTAGTTCATAATACTTAATAATAAATTTCTGATTGAGAGCAACTTTTGAAAAATCATATTTTCCCAAGGGAAATTAAGCACAACATATGGCTCAGAAATGAAATTAAATTTATTATCTATTTTATAAGAAGCTGACTCTTGAGAATCAGAACTCACACCAATAAAAAGCCAAAGAAGAATATTACAGCCAATTAAAATTTGAACCCAAGCAGTGCTTAGATATGCTGGATTATAAGTAGCTTCTACTATGTTATCTATAACTATAACAATTGATGGAAGCATAAATTGAAAAGATGTAATACCTTTGTTAGGAGATTTCACCAAGAAAAGAAGAAAAACAAATGCTAATATATTAAATGTTATAACCATTGAAAAACCTTTCTAATCGTTTAGATGCCAAGCCGCACAATACAACGCATCTTTTTTAAGTGTTACCAAATCTTTCCACTTTTCTTCGACTTCTGCTGTTTTAAAACGTTCTTCTAAAATAACTGCATAATAGTTAGGCGTAGTTCGTACTTCTACTTTAAATTCACCTAATTTCTTGTTTACTTTCTTTGTTTCTTCATGAGCTAATGCTAAATCAGAAATAAATTCTTTTAACTTCTCAGCATCACAGTCAAAGTCATAAAAATATTTACTTTCTAAAGCATGTTCAGGTTGAGCTGCAATCATAGCAATTCGTGAGTCAAGACTTCCTAAGTTCAAATCTTGATGGTCTAACAAGTAGTGCATAAGACTATGTTGAACTGTTTTGTGGTTGCGCTTGTTTAAAGAGATGTACATACGACTAAATTCGTTTTTCTTTCCTTGTTTAGCCCAAGCTTCAAAGATAGGAACTAATTCTTCATCAGTCATTGTACTTACAAATGAAGTTTTGCGGCTTGAAAAATCTTCAACTTCAATATTATCCTTTGGTCGTGATACAAAAGAAATTACTCTCAAGTCAGTTTTTTCTTCAGCTGTTTTATACCATTTGTTTAAGTTACTCATTGTTTATTCCTCTTTCATTTCTTTATAGTTATATAATACAATAAAAATAACTTTTTGTCAATATTAAAATAAAAAAGAAAGAGAAAATTTTCCCTTTCTTAGTAGATTTAAACCGAACCTAGCTCAATTTAAAAGCCCTGACTGCGAATCTTAGCTATTGTAACAAAAATAGCTCATAAAGTCAACATTTACTTGCGATATAAAAATTAAAAAAGGAGTAAGTTAATGGCTAAATATCATATAACTCCAAGAGGCGAAGTTAAAAAGTGTAATGCTAAAGTACATTGTCGCTATGGAGATTACAACCCTCATTTTGATGACCCAGAAACAGCTCAACTCTTTGCTGATAATTGCTTTGATAGACTTAAATTTGATAATACAATCAGAACTTTAGATACAAGCGGCTTTGATTTGAGAATGAAAAATAAAAATAGTCTACCTAGTAGAGTAAAAGATATAACTGGAGTAAAACAAAGAGGATTTGATTATGAATGTTATATGAGCGCTTGCTATGCTGAATCATTAGGATTGAGAAATGTTTTAGTTCAAAATAAGAATGGTTCATGGCATGCAATCAATCAAAAAGGTGCTATACCTGATGTTGATGAAAATAGAATGAAAGAGTTAATCGGTAATGCTAGACAAAGTTTAGAAAGTGCTTATGACATTGCTAATGAAAACAACTCAGAAAAATTCTGTCGTGCTATTTATTACAGTGACGACTCTGATTCAATGTTTATTCAAACTGGTGCTCCAGAGCTTCTTGATGCAGCTGTTGTTGAAAATGGAGAAACACAATTACTAGAGATTAAGAAAACTCACTCTAGTGGTGCTCAAACTTTTGAAAGAACTTTAGGAATTGGTCACGATAGTGCTTTTGAATTAAGAGATGAAGATTATGACACACTTCACCCAGAAATTCTAGCAGAAGTAGAGAAATTTAGAAATGACAATAGTACTAATCAATATAATCTAAAAGTTTCTAATTTTGTTGCTACTGAGCAATTCGTAATAGATTATCAAAGAAGTGGAAGCTCTGAATTTGTTTGTACAGATAAAAGAGGTAGAGCTATTTCAATAGATATGACTCGTGACCCACAAATAGTTGCAAAAGAATTAGTAAATAATGGATTTGTTACTACTCTTAAAATCAGAACTAATCTAAATACTCGTAAATTAGACAGCAATGCTATATATAGATTAAGAGAAAATAAAGAAAACCTTTATACTGGTGACTATGTGAAAGTGCCTGGTGGACATAGAGCTATTCCATTTGAAAACTTTGATAAAACCAAAATGACTAAAGTCAGAAACAAAGTAAGAATTGGAGAATATCTATTACCAGTTAAATGGGAAGATAAAGATAGCTTTACTGGTCCAATTACACTTGATAGAATGGAATACTTTGCTCCAGTTATGGGCGGGGATATTAAGAAAGTTCGAGATGAAGAGTATTAAAAAGAAAAAGATAGCTTAACGCTATCTTTTTTTTGTTTATAGTTTTAGTTTATAAATAACTTCATCATCAAACTTACTTTTTAAGCCATTAAACTTATCATAAAATTTAATTGCATTTTTATTTTTAATAGAGCAATTCAAAGTTAAAGTTAGATTTTCTATAAGTAATTTTTCAATGATAGAAGTACCATAATTCATTTTACGAAATTCAGGCTTGATATACAAGTATCTTAAAACATTTGTATTAAATGGTGACACGGAGAAGAACCCAACAATATTATTACTTTTATCAAGAATAAAATAAGAAGAGTTATCTAGTATTAAATCCTCAGCATAAATCATAAATAAATTATCATAGTAAGATTGTAGCTCTTCATAAAAGTCACCTAATAAATCATCAAGTAGAAATATATTGGTTTGATTTGAGTAAATCTTTTCAACGTTCATAACTTTTAATCTTTATTTGGCAAACAATTTTTGAAAGAAGCTTTTTGGTTCAGACTCAATCTTAGCATTATGAAATTGCTCCAATTTAGAATTAAGCGTATCATTTGCTGATGTAACTGGAGATTTAGGAACAACTGATTTATAGTCATTGACTTTGACTGACTTTTCGTCTTTGTATTCACAGAGATATAGATAATCAGCGTAGTACTTCAATTCATCATCAAAATTCATAGCACGAGCAAAATCTGAAAACATAGAATTTTTTAAAACTGCTGGACTGTTACGTTCTGTAAGCCATTTAAAATATAAATCATAAATATAGCCGACAAGCATTTTCTCAGCTGGGATTAGTTCGTTATATTGTTTTTTGTTTGGAATAAACATATTAGTACTCCTTTATCTTATAAAAAGCGTTCATAGTGGCCATCATGTAGGACACTTGATTCGTAGTGGAAGTTACAATAAGTAAGCAAATCCTCAATACGTTTTTTAACAATTCGTTTAGTAGTTGTTTTATGGAGCAAAGTTAATTCTTTTAATTCATCTTGTGAGAATGAATAGTTCAAATCTTTTGCTATTTTCTCTACTTGAATACCACGTAAAGCTTTTTCAAAATTATCTGTAATGTGTAGTCGAGTCATAGCTGGTTGGAAGTTTTCATCAGTCAAAGTGAAAGCAGCTTTAAATAAGTTTTTGATTTCTTCAATTGTTTCAAGTCGTTCTTTTGGAGTTTTGTTTTTGAGAATAATATCAAATTCATTTTGTAAATGATAAATGAAACGAGCTTCATCATCAACTTCCATAGCATTAAGCAATAACTCAATTTCATCATCTGAATCATTAAAATAAACTTTTGAGTAAAGATTGTACTTTTCTTTGATAAGTTCTGCTTTATCCAAGATAGCTTTTTCTTTTTGATAAGCTTCAATAACAGAAGCAATAGTTCGCAAATCAGTAACGTCCATATTTTCAAAATCTTTGAATGATAAGATTGTTTCAATATGTTGAGCTTTTTCGGTTTTCTTCATTTGTGCAATTTTCTTTGTTAAATCAATAATCATTTTTATTCCTCTTTTCATATTTCCTTTATAGTTATATAATACAATAAAAATTTTACTTTGTCAACAATAAAATAAAAAAGAAAGTAACAAAAAAGTTACTTTCTTAATTATTCCAACTTTTAGTTAAGAGTTTGCTAATATTTTCTTTATGTTTTTGGAGCAATGTTATTTTTTCAGAATCAGCAGTCTTTTCTAATTCTTTAATTTTAAGACTTCCTACTAAGCAAAGCCATTCCAAAGTTTCTTGTTCATCTTTTGTTAATTTATTCATCTTCTTTCACCTCGAAAATTTTTGAAGTACCCAAAAAGTAAGGAGCGATAGCTTCAAATTCTTCAGCATCCATAACAATCATAGCCTTATCAATAATCATTGCTTGGATAGTAATATTGTCAGTTTTTAAATCAACTGGACATTCAGTAGCGACATAGCGAACAGCTTCTGCTAAAATCCACGGGTCAAGATGATTAAGTAGCTTTGTAGAAAAACCTTGTGTTAGTGCTCCATTTTCTTCAATGTTTTCACGTAGCTCTGCAAAACTTAGTGCTTTTTTAGATTCTGTATCTGGTTTCATCTTATTTCTCCTTAATTTCTTTGACTTGTTTACCTTCCAATTGGGCAACCAATTTGAAATATTCATCTGCTAAATATTTATCAGTTCCAACAGTTGATTTTTGAGTTCCATCAGTAAAGATACAAGTAAAAGTTTTGATTTCGTTATTTAGTACAGTGTTGTTCATTGTTTGTGATTCCTTTTCATTTCTTTATGATTATATTATACAATAAAGATTTTACTCTGTCAACACTTTTTATAAAATATTTTATTCAAAATTCTCAGCTGCTTTTTGTACCGCTTCTAAGTTTTTGTAGTAACTATAGTTCCAGTCATTGCCCGATTTACTAATATGAATTTCAAATAGCACTGCTTCATTAAAAATATTATTTTCTTCATCAGCAACATAGAATAGACAAATTTTCGTACCATCTTTTCGGTTTACTTCTTTCAAGAATGATACTGGACAGTCACAAAGGGTATTTAAAATTTCCTCGGCACTTTGACTGTCTTTGATAAGTGAGTTTTCCTCAATCAAATACTTATATAATACTTTAGCTTTTTCCCAGCGAAATTTTCTTTTAAGCATATTTTTACCTCATTTAATATCTAGCTCGTCTTAGAAAGGCTTCAACACCATAACCAGTTTTAGTTTTGCCAGCACGATAGTCATAGTACTCAACTTTACAGTAAACAATCAAGTACCCATTTGAGTCAATATATTCTCTAGGAACAGAAGTTACCATATAAATATTACCACTATCATTAAAAGTATCACCTAAAGATATTCGGTCTGATTTATGACCTCTCCTTTCGGGTTGGAAATATTCACTAGCAAGTCTCATGATTTATAAACCCTTTCTTTTTAAGCTGTAACTTCAACGTAAATTACTTCTACTGGACAGCCTTGTTTTTCTTCCAAAGCTTTTTCGTAATTAGATACAAAACCTTTAATTGTTTTTGGAGCAAGATTGATTTTATGATTATAACTTTGGCCAACTTCAAAAGTATAACGAGTTGCTTCAATCAATTCTTCAAGTGTTCCTTTTAGTGTATAAGTACGAGTACGAGCCATACCGTAAATAGTTTTTGTTACTTCATAAATTTTTTGTTTAGCCATTTGAATTTCCTCTTTTCATTTTATAATCTTATTGTACAATAAAAGTTTCATATTGTCAACAATAAAACACAAAAAATAAAAAATATTTTTAAGAGGTGTAAATGTTGATTTTGAGGATTGCTTAGACTGAATTTGAATGTTGTTATATCGTCACTAACTGTACGCTAAAACTGAAAAACTGCAATTTCGATAAATGTATCGACTTTGCAGTAAAGCAGCTTAGAAACGTTTATTTTGATTTATTCAGTGGTTTAAATTAGCTTTCATGAATATATTCTGATTTCTCTAGCATAGTTCCAAAAGCAGCTTTTAGGTTACCACTAAATTTTAGCTCTTTATCAACGTTATAGAATGTTGATAAAGAAATAAATTTCTTTTCATTGTAAATATTTAGCCATAATGATTTATAACCTTTTAAATCTTCTTCAATCACTTTTAAATTTAAGGTTTCATTATCATCTTCAGTCCATTCAGAATTATAGCCTAATTCTTCAATAGCTTTAAATAGTTCAATAAATTTTTCATAGTTATCGAACTCTACGAAAATCAAGTCATAAGATTTAAGATTGTTAATAATTTCTTCTTTTGTTAGTTTGTTTCCGAGATATTGTTTCATTTTTCTGTTCCCTTTTCTATTTTGCAATAAATATTAAGCACAATTTTGAAGTAATTGACTAACCTGAACTAGTTTTGATTTTCCGAGTCGCTCTGAAATTGTAGCAGTGCCATGGAAATAAAGCCCAACTGCAGTAAGTAAAGTTGAAATATTGCTTTCTTCAATATGAGTATCAAGAAGTTGATTCCATTCTTCAATAGAGCCTTCGTAAACAAAGCGTTTATTGTGGTATGGTGAGATAATTCTGATTTTCATAACGCTTAACCTTTCTAGTTCTTTTCAATTCCAATAGTTGTTTCGGACCAATTAGTAGGATTCCAATAAGAAATTTCAAAGTAATTCTCTTTTTTGATTGTTTGATAAATTTCTTTAACCAATTGAGATTTATTCTCAACTGTTTCATAAAAATTGCCATTTAATTTTAATTTATAGAATATTAAATGACTTAGAATTAGTGACAAGACTTGAATAAAGCTTCGCTCTTCGTTTTGGATTAGATATTCTTCAGATTTACCAGAATAATCCCATGTTCCGTAATGAGCAGATTGGATTGTAACTGTAAATTTATTCATTAGCTTTCACCTTTACTCCATAAACAATTGTAGTTGTATAATGATAATATTCTTGTCTGTTTGTATTGACAGAAATAGCAATAACTTTAAACCCTTTTTCTGTAATATTCTCAATAAAATCATTAACTTCTTTATCAAGCTTCCAAGGTGTGTCAGCATAGATGATTTTTTGTTGTGGAACATGAACATCAGTTGGTATCATAATTGGCTTCATAATAAAATTCCTCTTTCTTTATTTCTACAATTATTGTATAACAAAAAGCTCTCTTTGTCAACTAAAAAGATTTACAAAAAATAAAAAAGTAGCGTTGGGGCTACTTAATTGTTAAATCAATTTAAAATATTCTAATATAGAAGTAAAAAACATAAACTCCTAATAGAAAATAATTCATAGTTATTCACCTTGCTCTTTATTATTGTCGTCCTTATGAATAAAATCTTTTAACTTTTCTACATAATCGTCTGGCAATGTTAATATTACAGAAGCCTCACGTTTTTCAATAGAGTTTTTAATATAAGGACTACTTACTTCATGGGTAATGTCAATTTCTTCAATTTCTGTGTATGGAAAAGATTGATTTACTTTAATGAAATCTATCAAATTGTCAATTTCTGTATATTTCAAATTATCAGAAGTTCTAATTCCTACGGTTTTTATATTTCCACTTCTATAAATAAGCCCATTCTTAGAAATATAATAGAAAATTTTACCTAAAGAATTAGGTCTAAAAGAAACAATATAATCATCTTTTCGTTTTAGTATTTCATTGGCAGTGTAATATTTTTCTGTAAGTTCAGATTTCCAATCCCAAGGGTCAGTTCCTTTTGAGCGAATGAATAAATCAAAAAGGATTTTCATATTAGCAATTCCATAAAGTAAAATTACTAATCCAAAAATATTAAAATTATCTACTTTATGAAAGACAAAATAATCTAATACCATATTGAGGCCTACTGAAGCACAAAAAGACCCTAATAACGATTCAAGAACTAAGGTCATATTGAATTTCCATGCTGTATGCTCAGTTTCTAATTGTACTTTATTTTTCTTCAACCAACTAATCAAAATCTTTGTAATCATTTTTCATCAACCTTTCTGTCCTAATAAGCTCATGTATTTTTCGTAAATTTCTTTATCAATGATACGACTAGCAGAGTCAATCTTAGCAAAATCTGTAATTAAAGAAAGTACATCTTCATCTAGTTTATCTTTCTTGATAGCTTTTGCTGAAATACCATCATGTGCTTTCATGTGCTGATAAATTGCTTCAACAATTTTCAATTTAGAATCACTCAAATCATCTTTGAATTTTACAAGAGCGTACATCGCTCCAACGTATTGATGGTTGGCGAACATACTATGAGAACCATGAACTTCCACAAAATAATCATGAGCAACACCTCGTGATTGAGAAGGTTTCTTAGTAATTCCTTTGCCTAAGTCATGCAATTCTGCTAAAGTAACAATTTCATCTTTTGTATAATAAATTGATTCAGCTTGAGCTTTTGCACCATCAATAGTCATTTGAATATGAGTGTCAACATCTTCAGCATGATATGGTGAGTCATGTTTCATACCCTTAATCATAGAAATTTCTTCAGCGAAATCTTCAAACTCACCAATAACTTCAATTTTATCACAATCAACACTAATACGTGGTACTTGCAAGCTTTCATACATACGGCGAATAACACTTTCAGGTACTTTTGCAAATCCACTACGTTGAGCATTTTGCTCTAAAATTGTTGCAAGAGGTTTAGCTAATACAATGGCTTCAATTTCTGCATATTTCTTGAATTGTTCATAGAATCCTTTACGAAGTTTACGACTCAAGTTAGTAGCGTCATAGAAGATTACATCATATTGTTTAGACAAAAGTGCTTCTTTCATTCTCTCATGAAGAACTTTAAAGACAACTGGAGTTGCTTCAGGTTGATTACCTGCTTCTAATCCGCCAAACAATTCAATGCGTAATTCATCAGAAGATAGTACTAATGATTTCTCTGTTTTAACTTTTTGAATGTATGTTGATTTTCCTACACCAGCAACACCAATCAATACTTTTACTACTGTCATTTCTCTATACCTCGTTTCTATAATTCTATTATATGATATATTTTATCACTTGTCAACATAAAAATAAAATAAAAAGAAGAATAATATAACTATAACCATAAAAGGATTGAAAGAATGAATAATAAAGAATTACTGAATGAAATACTACTTGAAAATTCAAATTTTGATGAAGCGCTTGAAGGTGCAGAATATACTTCGCAAACAGAAGCACTTATCCAAATGTTAATGGGTAATAATGTTTTCCTTAGTGGCCCAGCGGGATCCGGCAAATCTTTCGTTATTAGAAAATATTGTGAATTGGTTGAATCGTTTAATCCTAGAGTAAAAATTTATAAAACAAGTACTACTGGATTGAGTGCTATTAACATAGGTGGACAAACTATTCAATCATTTTCAGGTATGGGTATTTATAAACATACCTACGAAGATTATTTAAAATTACCGGGAGTTACAGATTCTGGCTTGTATAGAGGTAGCTTATTCAAGATTAGAAGTAGCCAAATCTTAATCATTGATGAAGTTTCTATGCTAAGTGCTAGAGATTTGCAATTTCTTTTAGATAGAATAAAAGACATTAAAAAGAATATTAAGTACTTACAAATTATTGTATCTGGTGATTTTACTCAATTACAACCAGTTGCTACTAAAAAAGACATTGAAACATATGGCCAAGATTTAGCAGATTTTTGTTACGGGACTAAAGCTTGGGAAGAGCTCAATTTCTCACTTTGCTATTTAGATAAAATCCAAAGAACAAGTGATAGAACATTGAAAGAATTACTTGATAACATTTCTTTAGGAAATGGATTATCAAAAGAAGTGGCAGATACGATTAGAACTATTCCAATCTCTACTACTAAATACAAACCAGGTGTAGCATTATTAGTTTCAACTAATTTCCAAGTAGATAAAATCAATGAAGATAATCACAAGTTAAATAAAGGTGAATTATTTACTAATGAAACTTGGTGTAATCCAAGAACGCCTGAAGATAGCGAAAAATATGCTTTTAGAGAGTTAAAATTACCTGAAGTTCTAAGAGTAAAACATGGTGATACTATTATGATTACTTCTAATGAATCTGCAGCTATGCCATATTCTACTCCACATATTAAATATATGTTAGATGATAAAGAACGTTTGATTAGAACTAACGAAGCTAAGCTTTTAAAAAATGGAATGATTGGAACTTTTGAACTAATTGACCATGAACCTTACTTTAAATATTTCGATTCTGATTTAGATAAAACTTTCTATTATTTGATAAGTGAAATTTATTACACAAAAGAAGAAGTTACACCAGAGCAACTTAAGAAAAGAGAAGAATTAAAGAAAGACATTAAAGAGAATGTTTTAAGTCATTATACTAAAGAAGAGCAAAAAGCTTATAAGAAGAAAACGAATAAATGGTTAGTAACACAAATTGATTCAGAAGTAGAAGATGAATTATTAAGAGCAACTAAGAAGAGTAAATTGTCAATCATATTGGCAGAATGTACGCAATATCCGATTAAGCTTGCTTATGCGATTTCAATTCATAAATCACAAGGACAAAGCTTTGATAATATTACTGTAGATTTAACTAATTGTTGGACTCCAGGGTTAGGTTACGTTGCATTATCAAGAGCAACTTCTCTTAAAGGGATTTCATTATTAAGAAATGTTGCTAGTGGAAAAGTTCTTAATAAAAATGCTGTATTAGTAACTGATAAATCTATTGAAATTAAAAAAGATATTATGAAAAAATCAAAAGAGCTTAGAAAAGCTAATTTAGATTTTTATAAGAAGTTATTTAATGATGAAATTGATTTCATTGAGTTATTAAGAGAAGCTCGTCCGAGAATTTTTCCTAAACTAGATGATATGAAACAGATTGTATAAATAAATATAAATAAGAAAAAAGTAGTAATAATTAGTAATTGACTGATTAAGTTAATTATGATAAAATAAAAGGAAAAAGATACATTTAGGACAGAATATGAAATTTAATAAGAGAAAAGGCACTGTTTTTCGTATGTATAAAACAAAAGGTCCTGATTTATTGTTACCTATATATAACATATTACAAGGAGAATTGAACAGAATACTGTCAACGCCAACTTATGTAGAAGCTTTATCAAAGATAGAGTTTAAATATAAGAATGAAAAAGGTGAGGAACAATCTAAATTAAATGGTATGTTATGGAAAGAAATACATGAGATAATTGGGGACTCTTTAAAGGGTAAAGTACCAGACGCTTGGTACATACGGATTTTATACCATAATATAATAAGTTTGTTAAAGTCAAGACAAGAACAAATCAAAATTTATGAAATATTGAAGTCCAATCAATATAAAATAAATAGTACATTAAGAGATAAATTATCACAAGAAAAATTATATCCCACTAATTCTTATTTAGAAACTTTAGCGAATGCTAAAGATATGCCTGTATTACCCAAAAGAAAAACATTTATTCTTGATTTTTCAGTTTCAGATAAACAAATGTTTCAAGTTGGTAAAAATAGTAATATTTATGAGATAAAAATTCACAGTAAAAAAGAAGTAAAAGATTATAATCTCGAAACAGGCTGGATTTCATTTGAGATGTATTTGCCAACATATATCCGAGAAAGTTTTACAGGTAAAACAGCAAAACCCCAATTCTATTGGGACCATAATAAGGAAGAATTTGTTTGTGCAATTCCATGTGAAATTAAAAAATTACCGAATGAATATGAAAATGTAATGGGTGTTGATTTAGGAAAAATCAAAGTTTATTCAGCGTCAGTTGTTCGTAAAGATGGAAGTATATCTGATGAATATATACCAACAGAAGAATTACAAAATTTAGTGGATAAACTAAAACGAATGAATCAGCATATAAAATCAGTTTATGAGAAAATGAAACGTTCTTCTAAATATGGTAATTTCACAGAAAGACAGATTAGAAGAAAATTAGACTATAAATGTAGTAGAAACAAAAGAACAAAATTACAATTTGCAATAGCAAGATTAGTTGCAGTAGAAGTGATAAATATTGCAATAAAAGAGCAATGTAAAGAAATACATTTGGAGAATTTGTCTTGGGTAAAAAGTTCGGGCGGAAAATGGAATTTTACTGAAGTACAAGATTGTATTGAAGAAGTGGCTGAATTATTTAGTATTGAAGTTGTTAAAGTAAGTGCTTATAATAGTTCGAAAACTAATCCCGTTACTCTTGAAGTTGGTAAAATTTCTAACCGTGATGTCACTTTCAAAGATGGTCAGAAAATTAACCGTGACCAACTCGCTGGTCTTAATCTTGCTTTAAGAGAACCTAAAAAAGTAAAACAACGGAAAATTAAAACTCTTAATGTTAGAAATTCCGTTGTTATACAACGGCAAAGCAGACGGTTCAATAATTATTTAATGAAGAAGTCAATCATGCCTGAAATTAAAAGTAAAAGAAAAATCCACAAGGAATTTTTGAGGGTAAAGGCAGCATCTTCAAAACCTGATTTAATCAAAAAAGAGGACAAAAAAATCGTGATGTTCTCACATGATAAAGCAAAATCTAATTTTGCAATCATGTCTGTATATAAATCTAGTAACTTTAAACTTGAATATTATTTTACTAATAATTTACAATTTAAGCATATTTATTCTAATTTATTACAGTAACCCAAAACGATGAATTTCCATTTTAATTTTACTAAACAGATTTTTTAATGTTCGTAAACCAGACTACAATGTGGCAAAGTTATGGCTATAAATATTCATGAACTGGGCTACATTCGTGGCTAAACATTGGCTAAATTGTTCGTATTTTTAAAATAAAGAAAAACACTTAGATTTTGGTCTAAGTGTTTTCTTTTTATTTGTTATCTTTAGTTATGTTGTTCATAAATATAACTTCTGAAGCTATAATATAAGGTTGTAACCATATTGATAAAATTCCCAAAGTGAAGAATGATAAAATTTCCCAACCTAAGAAGCTCAAGTGTTGAATAAATAATGCCATTTTATTTCCATTCATATCAATTCTACTCTTTGTAATATTTTTCATAGGCCCATTCATTTTATAATCATTAGAATGGAATATAGATAGAGAGTAAGAATAACTTTTAACTAAAGCAATAAACGCTCCAGCAAATGGAATCAATGCCCAACAGAAAATTAAAGCATTTGACACAAGGAATGTATATATATTTTCTTTAGTTAGACAGTTTAAAATATCTTTAACTTGATTTGAAAAACCTTCAGAAACTTCTATTTCATTTTTAACAACTTTATATAAATAGATTTGAGCGGCTAATTCATAAAAAGCAGCTATAAATGCAAATATATATACTGGCAAATGATAATGTTCAGGCATCAATAGTATTGTTACAAAAACTATCAATGATAATATAAGATTAGGAAGCCCTATTGCCTTCCAAATCTGATTTGTTCTAATCAAAGCTCTGGCTTGCTCTTTAATTTCAATTCTTGTTTTCATATAAAAACATACCTCTGGTTTTAATATTTTTTAATAATATCAAAGACCGTCAGAAAATAGTTTTCCTTATGCTATAGCTATTTTATTTGAATTTGTTATACAGTTTAGTTTTTAATTGCTTTATATTTATAAGTGAATTTTGGAAGTTTACTATCTTCGGGGAGTGAACTGAGATAATCTTTTAATTCTTTTACTGTTTTAAATTTAGTAAAATCAATTGTTTGGTCAATTGTTGTAAATGGAGTAACACCAGTATCAGAAAAATCATCATCACCATATGTGACTTCCCATTCAAAATAGTTACCAAAATCTGTTTCCACTACGTTTAAATAAGTAATTCCAACCCAATAATCTCCATATTCAAAATAAGGATAAGCTAGATGATTAAGTAACTCAATCAATTCAGTTCTAGTAAGCATTGAAGCCACTTTTGGAAGAGAAGTTATTGTTAAGCCAGCACTTGGGTAAGTGTCATAAGCTAATACACCAGAAATAAATTTAAGATAAAGTGGTACTAATTCTTGAGTAGGATTTTCAATTTCCTCTTTAGTAATTTCATAATCTAGGTCAACTGAATCAGAAAAGTTTTCAATCGGAACATTTCTCGACTCGCTATTGAATACTGCAATACTTTTGATAATTTCTGACAGTTTTTTAGGTGTTAAATATTTAAGATTAGGATTAGGGAAATCTTTTCCATGATAGTATTCATTTTTGCCCCATTCTTGTTTAAATTTCAATTCAATTTTTGTTTTAGTAATAGTCATATTTAGTAAGTCCTTTCTTTTTATCAATAGTGTTCTTCTTCAAAATCTGTGTAATTTAAAATTTGTTCTGCAGTTTCTTTAATTAAATCATTTAGAGAAGTTTCATCAATGCTATATCTTCTAGCTACTAAGTAAATATTAAATTCTTCATTAGGTTCAAAATCTCTATCATCAAAGCTTTCTTCTGCTTCTGGTGTTACAATATGGGCGTCCAAACCATTATTATCTAAGGAAAGAGAACACTTGACTGCATTGCTTAAAATTTTCTTATAAGCCACTAAATCAAAAGTAGAATAATCAAGGGTGTTAAACTTTAATAAATATAGAACTTCTTCATAATCGTGGTTCTCATAACTACATTTAAAAGATACTATGGAATCTTTGTAATTGTTGTTATATTGGCTTTTTACTCTGGTGTATATTAAGTTCTCGTATAAATCTTCTAAGAATTTATAAATTGGAATAATTCTGTTTTGAAACTCAATCCATTTTTCAAGTTCATGAAGCATTGTAGCACCTGAAGTAGAAATCTCTACTGGAGAAAAATCTTCACAATAATAAAATAGAGTTAGCTTATTGATTGTATAATCACTTTCGATTTTAAGTTTGTGTTTAAAATGAAAATTGTCAATCTTATTTTGCAAATCTTGAACTTTGTTTATAATAAATTCTTTGTTTAAATTATTAGCACTATTACTTTCTTCTTCCTCTCGTATTCGATTCTCAAAATAAGCTTTACTCTCTTCAAGTTTTTCTATTTCTCGTTTAAGTGCTTCGATTTCTTTATTCTTTTGTTCTACAATCTCATATAAATTACTCATTTCTTAGCTATCCTTTCTATTCATTTCTTTTAGAGTATACTCTAGGATAGTTTCACCCTCTGGCACATGGTCAAAATTCCAATTAAGGCCGTCAAGCAAAGTTAAATTGTTCCAAGCATAGACCCAATCTTCCATTCGAGATTGAATATATTTATTAGTCCAACTTGTTTCAAAATATTCTGCATCATCACCAATTTCTTTTTCTAAGTATATAGGATTGCCTTCTAATTTCATAAATTCATTTAAGAATGGCCCCTCGTGGTCATTCTTGTTTAATGAATC
>ERZ772807.449-NODE-449-length-25343-cov-12.454880_pt1 | contig 25343 bp, 17 predicted proteins | sample MGYA00511472_ERZ772807 | MGnify/ENA primary metagenome ERZ772807 (study PRJEB29015, sample SAMEA2737947) | human oral metagenome | biome: human oral; feature: human-associated habitat; material: dental | place: China | collected 2039 ... | reverse complement strand
CACTTCAATATATAAAAGTACCTCACAAGGAATAATGCTGCGGAATTGAGGTTTTATTTTTAATTGACCTCGCAAATTTACGATTTTATCATGTGTAAAACGAAGGAAAAAATAGCTTTAACATGTATAGGAGCTACTTTTTAGAAATCATTGCTGCTACTTATGCAAGATTGAAGCACATAAGAAGTCGCTATGGGAGACCGTCAAAAATAAAAATGATGACGCCCGCGCTGTGGCATCATCATTTCTGTTCTTTCCGTAATTTAAAATAGTATCACTGCTTTTAGCAAATCTCCCCACTCCTTTAAAACGGAAACAGCAACGGCAACACAAAGGTCATCACGATGCCGATGATGAGTTGCAGGGGCAATCCCACACGCACATAATCCATAAAGGTGTAGTTTCCGGCTTTCATCACCAAGGCATTGGGCGGCGTAGAGAACGGAGAGGCGAAACACATACTGGCACCTAACGTCACTGCAAAAAGAAATGCATAGGGACTAACACCCACTTGCTGGGCAGCAACCAAAGCAATGGGAGCCATAAGCACGGCCGTTGCGGTGTTGCTGATGAACATCGTGAGCAGCGAAGTGGTGAAATAAATGCCTGCCAGCAGGGCATAAGGGCCGAAAGCACCTAAACTATTGACCAGCGTTTCAGAGACCATTTGCGACACACCCGTTTTCTCTAAAGCCGTAGACATGGGCATCATCGCACCAATAAGCACCACACTTTCCCAGTTAATCGTTTTATAGGCCGCATCGACGCTGCGGAAACAACCCGTCAAAATCACAAAGAGCGAGGCAATTAGCACTGCCGTCACGGGTGCAATGGGGATGAAATCGAAGACCATTGTGAGCACCATCAGCAACATGATGATGGCGGCAACGGGCGACTTATAATCAAAAATCACCTTAGCAGCCTTCATGTCTGGGCGCCCAAGTGCCACCCAGTTTTCATTCTCTTGATTCATTTGAATAATAGCATCCCACTTACCTTGCACCAGCAAGATGTCGCCATTGTGCAAGCGGTGGGTGCCCAAATCTTCCGTAATGCGCTCTTCATCACGACGGATGCCCAGGATGTTGAGTGCATAATCTTCACGCAAACGCGAGTCTTTGATGCGCGTACCAATGAGACGAGAGGTGGGGAGTATCACGATTTCAGAGATGCCGATGTCGTAGAAATCGAGGTGGGAGCTACGCAAATTTTGCAGCCGATAGTCGGCAGCTAATCGCTGCATACCCGCTTGATCACCATAGAAAAACAAAATATCGCCATGACTAATCACACTGTCTGCCCAGGCCATGTGTTGGTCTATAACCTTGCCAAACGCACGCTTCCGTTCGCTTCGTATCTCAAGCAGCGTCAAACCATAACGACGTTGCAAATCGAGTTCTTTCACACGCATGCCATTCAGTTCACGTGCTTCTTTGCCCACATGATATTTATAAATCTTCTCTGTCAGATGATATTGCTTGGCCAAAGCCGAAAGTGATTGCCCCTTACGTCGTTTTTTACCGTCAGCCTTTTTAATAAGCCACAGACTCAAGGGCAACAACACCAGCACACCGATAACAATCACAATTACACCTGTAGGGAAAAAAGAGAAAAAGCCCAACGGTTTGAAACCCGCTCGTTGCAGCGTCTCACTGATAACAAGGTTGGGAGGCGTACCAATAAGTGTGAGCATTCCGCCCAAACTCCCGGCAAAAGCCACAGGCATGAGCAAACGAGAGGCACGGATGTTCGACGTCGCAGCCATGCTCATAATGATGGGCATCATAATGGCTACGGTGCCGGTGTTGCTCACAAATGCACCAATCACAGCTGTTGCCAACATCACCAATACGAAAGCACGCGTCTCATTGCCACCCGAAAGGCGTGCAATGCTGTTGCCAACCGACTGTGCAAGTCCTGTTTGCAAGATGGCGCCTCCCACAATAAAAAGTCCCACCATCATCAATACTATCGGTGAGGAGAAACCGCTTAGCGCTTCTTGTGTGGTTAAAACGCCCGAAGCAGTGAGCACCATAAGTGCCATCATTGCAACAATATCGCTGCGCATGCGCCCCCAAATGAAAAACACAATGGTTATCAGTAGCGTGATAATCGTCAGTACCATGAAAATAAATAAATGCAGTTAGTCCTGTGAATCAATAATGTTGCAAAGATAATAAAATCGGGCGAGTTGACCAAATGGATGGAATGCCCCGCAACAAAACGAGGCTATTCGTTCAAAACATCATCGGGACGCCACAGCGATTGCCGCAAATCTACACAGCCATTGGCCTTAAACGTCACACCTTCGCGGCGCAACAGTGCGGCCTGTTCGTTCCACAGGGGTGCCAATCGCCCCGAACTATTGACCACACGATGGCAAGGTGCTTGCGCTTCTCCAATCTTTTTAAGCACTAATCCCACTTGTCGCGCGTGTTGCGGATGACCAATGAGGCGTGCAATGTGTCCATAGGTGAGCACCCAACCTGGCGGAATCGCACACACCACTTGCTGCACCTCGGCCTGAAAACGTTCGTCAATCGCAACAGATTTCATTTCTTTGACGGGAGTCTTTTGATGACATGACACGGATTTCCTACGGCAATCGAGTCGGCGGGGATATCTTTTGTCACCACCGACCCTGCGCCAATAGTACATCGATGGCCAATGGTCACTCCGGGAAGAATCGTCACATTGCCCCCTATCCAAACGTCATCGCCTATCGTAATAGGCTTAGCCCACTCCATTCCCAAACGTCGTTCTTCAGGATCAATGGGGTGACACGCCGTAAAGAGGCTCACATTAGGGCCGAGAAACACATGGTTGCCAATGGTCACTCGCGCCTCATCGAGGATTGTAAGATTGAAATTGGAAAAGAAATGGTCGCCCACATGAATATTACAACCAAAATCACAATAAAAAGGTGAGTTCACAACAGGCTGCACACCGCAATGCCCCAAAATGCGTTTGATGCAGGTCTCGCGCGCTTCTAACTGCGAGGGTTTGAGCTGATTGTAGGCCCAAACAGCATCTTTGGCCTTAAAAAGCATTGATAATATTTCGGGATTGAGCGCATGATAGGGCTCACCACGCAACATCTTTTCCCATTCTTCATTCATCATCCTTTTACTATAAAAATTAATATTCCTCAGTGTGCGCAAGCCTCAGCTAATGTACCTCTCATTAACCACCGAAAACAAAAGGAACATCCATAAAGCCAACGGGGACATAATCCGAACATCACGCACCACATCTTCTCTTTGTTCTTGCCACAAAGATACGTATTTTTTTGCTGCAATAAGCCAACTTGCACCTTTTTCCATAACCATTTCATGCCACATATTGCATACAGCACTGGCACAATAAGTGCTCGTTTTACCCATAATTAGCGTAAAACTGCATAAAAACAGAGGAGTAATCGTCACAATCAACCCCTATCTGTGGAGGCACTGACGAGGTTCATCGCTACATGAAGCAGCGAATGGAATGAAAAAGCATGCAGATTGATTGGAAAATGAATAGCAATTCCGTTGTAAACTCAATGTGTTTGTCCGGTAAACTCAATGTGTTTACCACCTAATATGCACCATTTTACGCTGGCTCTCACAAGGGCACAGCTTCCAAAAGAAAGAATTATGGAAGGTAAAAGGTTCATTCAATAGCATCTATCACAAGTCTATGCTTCCAAAAATCATGATTGTAAAGAATAAGAGGCTTCATCTGACTGTGTATATCACAAGACTGTAGCTTTCAAAAATCATGATTACAAAGAATAAGAGGCTTCGGCTGACTGTGTATATCACGAGACTGTAGCTTCCAAAAATCATGATTGTAAAGAATAAGAGGCTTCGTCTGACTGTGTATATCACGAGACTGTAGCTTTCAAAAATCATGATTGAAAGAATAAGAGGCTTCGTCTGACTGTGTATATCACCAGATCGTAGCTTCCAAAAATCATGATTGTAAAGAATAAGAGGCTTCATTTGACTGTGTATATCACAAGACTGTAGCTTCCAAAAATCATGAATTTTAAGAGTAAAACACCTCATCCTACGGCACTCTCCAGCTTTTTTGTTGACACAAGCGGTAAACCTCAGTATAGCCCTTCCAGCATACAGAAACACTCTTGTCAATAACGCTTTTCCGAAAAACATAATGAAATATTTGTGATTTCAAATAAATTCTCTTACCTTTGCAGCGCTTTTCGAACATATTCTATACGAAATTCTTTTGGAGAGATGGTAGAGTGGTCGATTACAACGGTCTTGAAAACCGTCGTGCTGAGAGGCACCGGGGGTTCGAATCCCTCTCTCTCCGCAATAAAGGGTGTAAATCAGCAAGTTATGCGATTTACACCCTTGTTTACACCCAAAAATGTAAAGTTGGGTGTTTTCATTTTAATAAGCCAGAAGTTAGCACTTCATCTTTTCGTATATCGTCTACTATGGCTATACGGGATCATTTTGGGAACATTAAGCCCACTGACCTATGAAACTTTCAGCAGTTTTTTGAGTATCTTTTGATATGATAATCCTCACCTCACTTTCATGTTCAAAAGGTTTACGCTTTATAAATAAACATTGTTCTGCATATTTAGGAAAGTTGGAGCCTATGTTTTTTAAGCTTTGCATCCAATTAGAAATTTCTTCATCGGTCTTATATTTAACACAATCTAGGCGTAATGGACATTTGAGAGGTTTCAGCCTACCAAATGTCCATTACGCCAAGAATTCACATCAGGTTTTGATAAATGGTGTGACGAATGGAAAGAGTTCCTCGATGAACGAACTCTACTAATCTCAGGCAAGACAACCTATACACATAGAAGGCTGAGAAGTGCAAGGCGTTCGGTGAAGACACACCTTAAATGGCTCTATACGTATGAAGAATATCCTGAATTAGAGATACCCAATACAACAAATCTATTGGAAGGATTCAACTCACAACTTAAAAGGGCATTGCGTAATCATAATGGAATGAAGGAGGTTAATAAAAAGAAGTTCATAGATGGGTTCCTGAATATAAAAAAGTAGGCTGGAATTACCAGCCTACCAAATGTCCATTACTAAAACACGAAAGGTTTTCAGCCTACCAAATGTCCATTACGCCACAAATTACCTACTTTAACCTTAATTTTACTTACAACTTTATAAACCATTCATTTATAGAGAGTTAGAAAATCAGGGAAAAAGTATTATGGTTTCTTCACAAAACGCAGGTTTACGATGGCAAAATCGGCATCCAAATCGTTCTTAGGCTGATAGACAATGGTGAGGTCGTTAGCCCCCACCTGCAGGGTGTTGGCTCCGTTGTTATCACGGAAGAAGCTCTGTGCCTCGAGCGTTATGGTCTGCCAAGTGCCGTTTGTATTAAAGGAAACATTCCCCGAGGCTGGGTTCCAGCGCAGTTTCATCTTGTCATCGCTCTGCTTACTCCAGAAGATAAAGTCGCCCGTAGACAGCGGATGAGCGTTTGGAGTCCACACTTCGAACTTCAAATAATAGTTTTCTGTGTGTTGTGCCACGTCGCTATCGGCAGCCGAGAGGTCGAAATGACCGCCAATGAGTGTATCCCAGGTCCATGCGCTGTACACGTTTTTACGGCGCAAGAAGGATGTTCCGATGGGGGGAGTAGGGTCGCCCTGCTGTGTTCCGTCGCTGAAGTAGCTCCTGTCGGTCCAGAGATACCCGCCGTCGAAGAGGTAAGACTTGTCGTAGCTGGCAAACAAAGGCACACCTTTATCACGATAAGCGAGGGTGATGGGCGCCTTTAGCTTAGGCGAGTTGAGGACGATTGCCGCACCGTCAGGGGCATCGGAAGGGATGGTGAAGACGATTTTGTTGTCCGTCTTCTCCTTGACTGTCAGCGGTTCGCCATCCAAAGTAAATGTAGCATCATCGCCCAAGAGCCCGTAGAGCTTGAAGTATTCGCCCGTAACAGTGGCATCGGAGCCTGGCATGGCAAACTCATTGAGCAACCCGTTCACCTTCAGAGGAGGGAAGTCGATGGTGAAAGGCACCGTTACTTCGCCCAGCGGGGTGGTGATGGTTAAGGTATTGGTCTGATTAGAAGGAGCTTCTGAAGGCACCTGCACGTTGATACGATGGCGTACGGCATAGATTTCCTTCATGTTCACAGCCACATCGTTAAAGCGGATGCTGGTTACATTGGCAAGGTTGTCGCCCTGCAAGGCCACCCACTGCCCCATGGCGCTCTGCGTGATGCCCTGCTCCAGATCTGTAACAGTGGTGATCTTGCTGATCGTTGGTGCCCCGTCGGATGAGAAGTCCTCCACCTGCGGGTTGTTTACAACGTCCTGACAGGCACCGAGAAACAGTGCTGTCAAGGACAAACTGATTGTATAAAGGATAGATTTCATTGTTTTCATAATCGTTATTTGCTAAAAAATTACCATCCTGGATTGTTCTTTTGAATGTATTTATTCACCCCAACTTCCGATCCTGGCAGTGGGAAAAGCAAGTGTTTCTCGCTTCTTGACTTGACGATATCCACCTCATCGGCTCCTCCGATGGCATTCATCACAGGCAAGTAGATGCCCCAACGGATAAGATCCCAGCGGCGATCGCCCTCTTCGGCAAACTCCATAGCACGCTCTTCCAGGACAGCCGAGCGGAAAAGTTCCTGATTATTGATGCCTCCAGCGCCTGTAAGCGACTTTGGAGTGGCGTTGCTTCGCACTCTAACCTTGTTCAAAGCATCGAGCGCTTCTTGTGTAGGACCGCCGTTTGCCTCATTGGCTGCCTCGGCATACATGAGCAATACGTCGGCAAAACGCAGGAATGGATAATGAATATCGGTGCGCTTCTTGGTGCGATCGGTAACGTAAGTGTACTTCGTTAGGTAGGCCATATAGGTATTATCGTTCTTGCTTTCATACGAAAGGCCGTCGTTGAACGGAGCCACAGGCCCCACTTTCTGTCCGTTCTCGTCTGTATATCCTTGGGCCTTCCGCTTCCATTCCTCATTATTAGGGTAATAAGAACCCCCTCTGTATTCGACGGCATGATAGCGTTGCCAGCGGTGCATGACGCCCTTTGTGATGCGATAATCCTGTGGTTCGAAGAGCTTATACCAGTGATCGCGCATGCCATGGTGCAGTCCGTACACCTCTCCTGCTGTTCCCAAAAGGCCTGCATAGCCCTCTCCGAAGGAAACTCCATAGATCTCATCGCCCGAAACTGTCTGTAACGACCAGATGTGTTCCACCTTGTTACGGTTCGATTTCTCCCATAGAACATCATAAGGCAGCAGGTCGTACGTGCCATACTTACCGTCAATCACCTCTTTTGCCTTGTCTCTGGCAAGGGTGAAGTAGGTCTTAGAGTCGAACTTCTCGTATCCAGCCAACTGTGTTTTGGTGTGTTCGATGGCCACAGGGCTTGTGTAAACCCGCTCGCCATTGACGTATTGGTAAGGCTTTCCACCTCTTACAATCACCTTTTCGCCCGTAGGCACAGCGCCAGAGGCCATTGTCAGATACACTTTTGCTAGTAAAGAAGCTGCTGCACCAGCAGAGGCATGGCCTAGAACGAAGTCTTTATCGGTGTTTTTATACATCATTGTTTCGCCTTTCTGCAGCATACCGATGATGTAATGATACACAGAATCGACCGACTGCCGTGGCTGCTGAAGGTCTTGCAGGCCAGAGTTGATGGTGTAATCGCGGATAGGAAGGTCGCCAAAGGCCCTCACTAAGAGGAAGTAAGCATACGACTTGAGGAAGTAAGCCTCGCCCAAGGCATTATTCTTAGCCGCCACAGAAGCATTCTTCATGGGCTCAATGTTCTCTATAGCCAAGTTGCAACGGTGGATAATGTTGTACAGTTTCTCCCACATCTGCTGTGCATGGTCGTCGTCTTGGAAGTTTCCTGAGCCGAACTTACCAAACGCCCAGTCGGGTCCGCTCATGTAATCGCAGTCAAAGTCGAGCACATGGGGAAAGGCATCCCACCTGAATACCTCGTAAGTAAGTGCACTGTATGCTCCTGTTACCCATTGCTGAGCACCCTCATTGCTGTCGCTGATCGTTGTCTCATCGGCAAAAGAGAAGCTTTTCTCGTCCAAAGCATCGGCACAGGCAGTGAGCCCGAAGAGGGCAATGCAGCCGAGTGATAACAACATAAGCGCCTTGATCTTTATCTTTTTCATCTTGAAGTTCTCCTAATTTTTAATGTTCTAGTAATCCATTAATAGTCCAGTTTGAAACCAATAGAGAAGGTTCTGCTGCTAGGATAGCAATAGAAATCGACTCCGCGGCGTGAGGCATCCCATCCAAAAGCATTGACATCGGGATCCATTCCGCTATACCCCGTAATGGTAAAGAGGTTGGTTGCAGAGGTATACACATAAATATTAGACACTCCTTTCCCGTGAGGCTTGAAGTTATAGCCGAAGTTAAGGTTCTTCAAGCGCAGGTAGGAAGCATCTTCCACATAACGATCGGAGATCTTCATGTCGCGGTTTCGGCTGGAAACATTCTTTGGCCAGTGTGCACTGGCAGCTGTTTCGGGTGTCCAGCGGCTCTCATAAGCACTGCGTGGAATATTGCCGATGTCGTCAAGACGTACGTCTCTTAGGTTGGCATTTAACAGATCATTGCCCACAGAGCCTTGCAAGAAGAAGCTCAGACTGAAACCTTTCCAGCTGAAGCTGTTGGTGATACCGAAGGTGTAGTCGGGTGTGGTCTTGCCGATAATGGTACGGTCGTTGTCGGTTATCTCGTGATCGCCATCCAGATCCTTGTATTTTATTTCTCCAATGGCAAAGCGCTTGATATTCTCCGACGACATATTTGCAAAGGATTTATTCATCCTTGCCTCTGCCTCATTGTCGTAAAAACCATCCTCCACAAAGCCATAGATACTCCCGATAGGATAGCCATTGCGCTGGATAAAGATGCGTTCCATGCCCGAAGAAACACGCTCGGCATAGCGATCAGAGCTTAGTCCGCCGATATGGTTCGCATTAAATGAGATGTTGGCATCGATGGTCCATGAGAAATCCTTAGTACTAATGGGATAGAACTTACCACTTAGCTCTAGTCCTTTATTGACAACATAGCCCTCGTTCGACCATCTATTGACAAAACCGTTGCTCGAAGGAATGGCCGTACTTTGTAGCAAGTCGCGCGTCTTCTTCCAATAAAGGTCGGCTGTAAGGTTCACTTTTCCTCTGAAAATGGACATATCCAAGCCAAGGTTCCACTGGTCGGTAGTTTCCCATTTCAGGTTTTTATTGAGCGCTCCACGCCAGAGAACCTCTGAAAAGCCACTCGCCATAGTGCCGTTATAGGGGTAGTTAGCTGCCACCATGTACAGTCGAGCTTGATAAGCGCTGATGCCTTGATTACCTGTCTGTCCATAACTGAGGCGCAACTTTAGGTTATCAAAGAAGTTTAGCTGCTTGATAAACTGCTCTTCCGATAGTCTCCAAGCCAAAGCTCCTGACAGGAAATGTCCTATCTTGTTGTTTGTTTGTGAGAATTTACTTGATCCATCACGGCGGATAGAGGCTGTTGCGATGTACTTACCACCGCCATAAGAGTAGTTTACGCGAGCTAGGAGCGACATAAGCTTCTGCTGTCCGCGGTCGCTTTCAGGCTTCTGCGGCTCAAGACCCAGCCCAAGGTTATAGTCTTTTGTGGCATCGGTGGGGAAATTCTGTGTGGAAATGGACTTCGAACCGAAGTTGGCTATTTCGTAAGTGAAACCTAGAACGGCATTAAGCGAGTGCTGTTTGCCAAGGGTTTTCTCGAAGGTAAGCAACGATTCGCTCGTTAGATTCTTCCACCAGCTATCACTTTGTCCTCCAAATCCATTCTTAGGATACTTGCCTTCAGAGGTGTGGCGGTCGTAATAAGAGTTACGACGGTTGCTGGAATAGCCCAAGCCAAGGTTCTGTCGGAACTTTAGATAAGGTGTAATCTTAGCCTCAAGGTAAGAAGAACTAAAGAAATTACTTGTCGATTGCTGGTCTTTTGAGTCGTTTAGATAGACAACGGGGTTAGAAGCCAGCCAGTTTAGCTTGTCCGATTCGTAAACACTCACGTCGGGAGCGTACGTAGCAGGGAAGATAATGGATGAGCGTACCACACCCACCTCATTGCTCGACTTGGCAAAGTCGGTAGTGGCATTGGTGTAATTAAGGTTCATTCCCAGCTCCAGCCAGTCCTTTACGCGGCGTCCGATATTGGTATGTAAGATGTAACGCTCGTAGCCCGACTTACGAATAACACCCGTTTGGTTCAGGTAATTACCAGAGAACGACCACCATCCATTGTTATCACTGCCCGAGATGTTAAGGTTATACTCCTGTGAGGCAGCCGTATGATAGATCTCATCCTGCCAGTTTGTACCGCGAACCATCGTCTGATTGCCGTACTCATCCGTGCGTAAACCAGGGTTAGCGAAGTCTTCTGGTGAAGGATTGTACTCGCCCGTATTCGTTACGATGGCTCCGTTCAGCTCACGATACTTCCACTTTCCCTCATAAGGAAGGCCCGATACGACGGTGCCATTGTAGACTGCTTCATTGGCTTTCTGCTCGTTTATGTAATAAGCATAGGTAACGGGATCGAGCACATCAATCTTTTTTAGAACGTTTGAGATGCTGAAGTTAGAGGTAAACTCTATCTTTCCGCGGCCTTCACGCCCTTTCTTAGTAGTGATAAGCACTACACCATTCGCACCACGAGAGCCATAAATGGCAGTGGCAGAGGCATCTTTTAAGATCTCGATGGACTCAATGTCGTGTGGATTGATGGATGCCAGGGCATTCACATTCATCTGACTGCCATCGTTTGCCTTACTGATAGGTGTGGAGGCCGACTCGAATGGCACACCATCTACAATGTAAAGTGGCTGAGTGCTGGTAGTAAACGAGTTAGCACCACGTACGTTTATGCTGATAGCACCACCTGGAGTGCCGTCAGTCTGATTGACAACCACTCCCGAAACCTTACCCAGCAAGGCTTGATTAAAGCTAGAGAGGCCAGTTCCTTTCATGAGTTCATCGCCCCCAATCTTGGCAACAGCACCCGATAAGTCGCGCTTCTTCATGCTTCCGTAGCCCACAACGACCACATCATCCAGATTAACCGCATTATCCTGTAAGGTTATATTGAGCACTGTTTGGTCGTTTGCCTTTACCTTTTGGCTAAGCATACCCACATAAGAAAAACTCAAAACATCGTCAGGATTGATGGAAGTGGTATAAAATCCATCAAAATCTGTTATGGCAACGGTTTTATTCTTGATACTGATAATGGCTCCAACGACAGGATCTCCCTTAGAGTCTATTACCTTACCTGATATCTTATGGCTTTGTGCTGATAGCGACAAAGGCATCAGGGATAGTGCCAGAAGAGTGAATAGATGTCTTTTTTTCATATTATATAAATGATTTTTATTAAGTTCTTGATAAGATATTTATGAGATATAGAATAGTATGTTATGGACTTAATAGAACGAAGGTGGGGCATCGTTGGCACCACTTCCCCATTGTTCGTTAGGCTTGTCGCCCATCTTGAAGTTGAGGGTAGCACCATCTTTCAGCTTATCCCATGCTATCCAAGTGGAGGTTTTAGGCTTGTTGTTGATGGTCATGCTTTGGATGTAAGGGTTATTCTCTTGTGCATTGGGTGCATTGAGGATAATAGCCTTCCCATTAGAAAGCTTTATCTGCACCTTTGAGAACAGCGGTCCTACGACCACAAAGCCCCCAATGCCAGGGATGTAAGGGTATATTCCCATGGCAGAGAACACATACAGCGCCGACATCGCTCCTGCATCATCATCCCCAGGCAAGCCGTCAGGGGTGTTATTGAAGTCAGAAAGAATCTTGCGCACAAGTCTTTGCGACTTCCAGGCCTTTCCCAAATAGTTGTAAACATAGGCACTACCAAAGCAAGGCTCGTTGCCTAGCCAGTAATAAGGCTCATCAATAGCCCATCCATGGTTGATCTTTGAAGAGAAAGTATCCAATTGTTTTTCCACGTGAGCCTTCCCTCCAGCAAGGTCGATTAGGTTCTTCATGTTATGTGGAACCGACCAAAAGTACTGGGCTGCATTGCCTTCATTGAAGCCATCGGTCTCACTTGGAGAATATTTAGCTGAAAAAGTACCATCCGACTTCCTTGCTCTAAGCATCTTAGTGTTTGTATCGAAGATGTTTTCATAGCTTTGAGCACGGTCGGAATAATAATAGTAAGCTGTGGAATCGCCTGCTGTCTTACAGATTTGAGCTATTGAAAAGTCGTCAATAGAGTACTCTAGCGTCATGGAAGCACCGTGCCCATGCTTGTCCACAGGTACGTAACCGAGGGTCATATAGTCCTCTACGTGTTCCCATCCATGGTGCCCTTTGCACTTGATATGCTTGACCGACACCTTCTTCATCATGTCTTTTACAGCCTGCAAGTTGAAGTTTCGCGCGCCCATCGCATACATATTGGCAATGAAAGGGAAGGTGGAATAGCCATTCATCACACCATATTCTATGTTATTCATACTCCAATTGGGGTAAGCTCCCCCTTGTTCGGCATCCAAAAGTAAAGAATTAACCATGTCGGAAGCCTCCTTTGGAGCTATCATAGCCTGCAGATAAGCACTTGTACGGTAAGTATCCCACAACGAGAAGTTGGCATACATCTGCCGTCCTGATGCTATATGGTGTAACTGATCGTCAAATCCCATATACTCTCCATTAACGTCATTGTACACGTTTGGATGGAGAAGATTATGGTAGATGGCCGTATAAAAACTTTGTCTTTCGGCATCAGTGCCACCATTTACGGTGATACGAGATAGCAGGCTGGTCCATTTCTCTTTCGTTGTCTGGTACACATTGTCAAAATCCCAGCAAACAATCTCGTTCTTTAGATTCTCCTTAGCATTGTCGATACTGACATAAGAGATGGCCATCTTCATCTTAATGGTCTTTCCTTTTTGGTTTCCGAAAGAGAGAAAGGCAGCAATATCGTCTCCAGCCACATTGGACTTTCCATTTTCTTTGCTCTTTCCCTTCCACACACCATAGCCTTTGAAAGGGGTATTAAAGCGTGCAACAAAGAAGACTTTATAAGGACGATCTCTAGGATCGCGCCAGCAAAAGCCACCCGTAGATACCCATCCCGTAACGGTCATGGCACTGCTCTCTATGTGTAGCTCCCCATCTCCGATACCATTGGCATTATTTGTTGGGGCAAAGATTACATGTGCATCCTTCTCATTATGAAAAGAGAACTCACCAATGGCACTTCTGGTCGTTGTCGTAAACTTAGTATCTATCTGATAATCGGCTAGTTTCACAGAGTAGAAACCAGGCGTTGCCTTCTCATCAGCATGCGAAAACCTTGTACGATAAGCATATTTATCATTGACGGGAGACTTATCAAGGTCGCCTGTTAAGGGTAAAAAAGGTAAATCTTGCATAGCATGGCAGCCCACACCACTAAAGTGGGTCATGCCAAAACCATTAATTTCAGTTTGCGAATACTTATAGCCTGGGCGGGAAGATGGGTCCTCATAATTGCTAAACGTATTATTAGGACTTATAGAAATCATCCCAAAAGGTGCCTGTGCACCAGGAAAGCAGTTGCCTTCCTTACCCGTTCCGATAAAAGTATTTACCTCATTATATGGCGTTTTGTTATCTGCAGCAACCGAATAAGGGAGGCTACAGACAAACATAAACATTGTTATTGCAAGATTTCTTATGTGCATAATGGTCGTTTTTGTGCTTTGTAATAGCTTTATAGACGAGTAATATAGGAGATAATACTATTTTACTCCATATAATTCAAGCTCCCATATACGAATGGTAAACTCTTTCTCTGGGTTGTAAACAACAAACTTAACATAGCGTCCCTTCACTGGAGCAAAGCTAATATCTTTTACATTATCGTTGTTATCGGTATCGCTTACGGCCAGTTTCCAGTCTTGCTGGTTATCACTAACAAAGAGTTTAAAGTTCTGAGCATTCTCATAATCAGGCTCTTTGGTGCGACAATCATAGAATTTCATTCTGTATAACTCGCAGCTATTGCCAAGATCGATCACAACTTCGTGTTCTTTCTTGCCCTCCTCACACCATTTCTGACTGTAATTCTCAGGATTAGCATTGCCATCAAGGAGCCATTCTGGCTTCTCTTCACCCACATTTCCAGAGCAAGAAATAACCTTTTTGTTCACACTTAGCAGTTCTATCTTTTTCGTATCAGACACTTCCACGTTGGTCGCAAGGTTCACATCGTTGCTCTCATCATTACTTTCAACCTTCACTTTTACAGTGTAATTGCCTTCTTTCTCTATCTTTGCAACGACCTTATTGCCTCTTTCCGATAGCTTCTTCACCTGCTTTGGGAGGTCCCATTTATACTTATAGGTAGTGGAAGGATTACCTCCAACCACCTCAAAGGTTACCTTATTATTGGTTGGCATCAAGGATTTAGAGACTTTTAGCTGTAGCTTGGTGCTATTTTCCTGCCCCATTACAGTTGAAAAGATCATTGTGAGCATCATGCTCAACATCATCAAGAACTTTTTCATATTCGTTTTATTTTTATTGTTAATACTTTATTTTGCTTCTTTTTTTAAGGTGTAGCTGATTTTTCCACCGTTCTTAATATCATTATAAGTAAAAATACCTTGCGGACAAGCACGCCCATTCACAGTTACAGAGCTGATATAGATATTTTTATCTGTACGGTTAGGAGCACTTATTTCGATATTTCCTTCTGGTCGCTGAATGGTTATATGCTTGAATAAGGGTGAGTTAAGATAATAAATATTCTGCCCAGCATTAGGGAAAAATCCCATTGCGGAGAACAACCACCACGATGACATTGCTCCACTGTCGTCATTACCAGGCATAGCATACTCGCTAAAAAGGTTCTCCATAACGTAGTTTACCCAATAGCAAGTGAGGTCTAAACGGTCGGCATGGTTGAAGAGACGCGTCGTTAAGAACGATGGTTCATTGGCTAACTCCAGTAATCCGTGCTTAAAACCATAGTCCAACTTCTCTGCAAACTGTGCTTTTCCTCCGTTTAGCTCAATGAGTTTATCAATATCATGTGGCACAAAGAAGGAATATGTCCATGCATTGGCTTCATAAAAGTAACGCTTCCACGATCCCCAAAAGTAGGTGGCATCAATAGGAATCCATTCTCCCGATACTGTTTTAGGGCATATAAAGCCTTTGAAACCTTTGCTTTCCAGATCTGGGTTCCACATGTTTATCCATTGTTTTGACCGGTGTAAGTACTGCCGATAATCACATTCATGGCCTAGCTTCTTGGCAGCTTGTGCCACACAATAATCATTGTAAGCATATTCCAGGGCCGTAGACTGTGCCATGACACCCCCTGGTAGCCAGCCGTTATGCCGATAAAAGAGCGAATCATTCTGTGTCAAGTTAGGCTCGCCTATCATTAACGGGGCTGCTTTACGCTCATGGTCAGCACTAAACTTCAAGTATCTATAGGCTGCAGCCTTGTCAAATCCTTTAATATCTTTGATGATTGCATCAGCAACAATACAATCGACATCATTACCTCCCTGCTCTTCTGGCATGTCATTTCCTGCTATATAGGCATCTTTTACCTTGCCATTCACCTTCAAGCGGTTCACAAAAGAGGTAACATTTCGTGCCACTACGTCTGGCTCTATCAGTGTTAATAACGGGAAGACGGTGCGCCAAGTGTCCCAAACAGCAAAGTGGTCATCCCATAGCTCTAAGTTGCCAAACTCTGGAAACTCATTTGTTCGATTTCTTGGCATGAGCAGACTGTGGTAAAGGGCAGAATAAAACATCTTCATTCTCACTTCTGGAGCCTCCGTAACCAGAATATTACTAAGGGCTTTATTCCATGCTTTTTCGCCTTTCTGCTTAACAACTTCAAAGTCCCAGTTAGGGATTTCAGCACTTAAATACTTCTGAGCCTGTGCAATACTATGAAAAGAGATTGCTATTTTCAGCTTGATTGTTTCACCCTTTTGCGTGTTATAAGTAAAGTAACCACCGACCCGGTCTTCATTATTGGTAAGCACACTCTCGTGTTTTCCTTGCTGAAGCTGCCCATTTTTCCACACACCAAAGGCTGCAGGCTTCTTCTCTAGCTGTGCTGTAAAGTAGAGTTTGTAATAGCCACTGCTAAAACCACCCTCATATTCTATCATGCCCGAGAATTTATCAGGCGAAGTTGGATCTATATTAATCTTATTTGTCTTTACACTTCCACCAATAAATTTCGCTATATCACGTGTCAGACTATGTGTAACATCCATGATAATGTTAGCCTCTTTGGATTGTGGAAAGGTGAACTGATAGATGGCAGCATGCTCTGTTGGGGTAACCTCTGCCTTGATACCGTAACGGGTTAAGTCAGTTTTATAGTAATTGGCCTGTGTAACTTCGTTAGCAGCAGGGGAATCATGCTCTGTTTCTCCTACCTTTAAACCAATCTGTGGAGATATAAGAAAGTGGCCATACTTCCCCCATCCTGTTCCGCTTACATGCAGTTGTCCAAATCCACGGATAGGCTGATTGGGTGCATAGCCGTCATGTTCGCCTTCTGGAGTCTGCGGAGAGGGGTTGATAGAAGCAAAGGGAAGCTGAGGACCAATCACACAATTGCTGCCTTTTCCATCTATAACGCCCACCTTTGTGTCCACAAAAGGAACCAAAGAGTAGATGCGTTTCTTGCCTTCTGTATAAAGAAACTTAGGACGAACAACGGCTCCATACTTCGTTACAGGTTCCACCTTCGAAGCTCTTCCCGTTCCTTGCACCCATACTTGGAACTCCATAAGCCTTACGGCGTCATCCTTTGCCTCCTTAGAAACAAAGAAACGCACGAGTCTTACATCCTTCCAATCGACATTATACACTCGCTTGTTCTCCTTATTAGCACGCTCGTCAATGCGGTTTGTCCATGTGATGCCATCCGCACTTGTCTGTATCTGATAAATATTATTAGGATCCCAATTCTCCCATATAAGGCCAATTCGCTTGATGGTATAATCCTTTTGCAGATCATACTGTATCCATTTGTCAGGCGAACTGTTATCACACCATTTTGTGGAAATATTATTATCACATGCCTTTTCTGGTGATTCGTTTGCATTGACATAAGCCGAAGCTGTAACGTCAATATCGGAGTGTAGAGCAATATTGTATATAGCAGTGTCTGATGGGTTATTTTTCTTTTGCCCCATGATGCCCAATACTACGGACAATAAGCAGAAGAGAAAGAAACTTCTTTTCATTTCTAGTTTGGTTTTGTTGTTAAATTCTATCTTTGAAATTATCACTTATGTTCTTAAAAAGATTTTATGTTCAGTTGCAAAAGTAAGTAAATTTTTAAATACAATTCTATATAATATTGCTCAATATCAATACTTTTTCGTCATTATCTAAGAGTTAAAAAGGAGATATGTCCCTTTTAGGCCATACCCTCTGTGCATCTGAAACTTTTAATAATAACTGTTTTATTTAATGAGAACCTTTCTTATAACGCCATTTTTCCTCTGTATATTGATGCCGTGAACTGGCTTTTTCAGCCGTTTCCCATCTATTGTATAATAGGTTTCCTGCCCATTGTCCTGACCTTTAGATGTATTTATACTGTTAATACCAGTAGTAGCCTTGTTAGTTGTAAAGGAAGCTGCTTTAAGAATGTATGAGTTTCCTGCATCTCCTTTTATATATACCTGACGTAAATGGTTTTTATTAGCAGAGAGTGGAACAATAATACGGCTGGTTCCTGCCTCGAAAGACTGGGTGGTATTACTGCCTTCGTCGTACTCAATGCCTATTTCTCCACCATTTTCAGTGGCTGTCTGGAACTCCATAACGAAACTATCGAAGGCCGAGAAGTCTCTAAACTGGTCGTTAAAGAACCATCCTTTGTGCGAACCATTGTCTTGAATCGTAATTGTATGTGTGTCAGCATTATACGAAGTGCCTCCTCCTTCATTCACTTTCTTCAGGGTCAGGTTGAACGTCTTTGCAGGATTTTCCTGCAAGAGCTGCTCATATTCGGCTTTTGTACAGGCTAAAACCTTCTCTACAGTAATGCTTCCAGGATAGTCCGAACTCTGCAAAAAAAAGTCTTTCACCATGTTTTTATGCTCTGCATTCAAAGGAATACCAACGATTAAGGCACCTGGCTGCATATTTTTCTCTGCGCCCCACGCGTCCTGCTGGGCATTACCGTCGGTGTATTCGGTTTTTATTTTAAACAAACAGGATGCATCCGACATTTTCAGTACTAGCATATCAAAAGCGGAAAGGTCTGTTCCTGCTTCGAAGATACACCCTTCTTCATCATAGAATTTAAAGGTTATACCATTCCATTCTCCCAAAAAGTTGATGGTGTTACCGTTCACTTGGCAGTTAGCATCCCATGGTTGGAATTCTCCTGTTATCTCTTTCATTGCATGCATGTTAAGGAAAGAGAATAGACAGAACACAGATAGTAGTAGAATTTTTTTCATTGTCTTAAAGTTTTAGATTGATTTTTGTAATGGCAAAAATACATGTTTAAAAACTAAAACCCTAATACAATATTGCTCACCATAAGTACTATCTTGTAAAAATGATATTCATAGGGATGTATTCCTTGAAAAAGGCTGCTTCTCTAGGCCCTATTCTCCTTGTTTTAAATGATGCGTCTCACCTTGTGATAGTTCTCTCTGAACTCGCTGGGAGAGCACCCTTTCTTCTTTTTGAAGATCCTATTGAAGTTGCTTAGATTGTTATAGCCACACTGAAAGCTGATGTTAGCGATGCTATCGGCCGTATCAACGAGACGACGGGTAGCAAATCCCATGCGTATGTCTATGATATAATCGCTTAGCGTCCGTCCTGTATGCAGCTTGAAGAAGCGGCTGAAAGCACTCTTGCTCATATTGGCAATGTCAGCCAATGTCTCTAGTTTCAACTCGTCCTGATAGTTCTCCGAAATGTATTTCTTCACCTTTAGCACGCGCTTGCTATCGTCTTCCACATCCATTTTGGCATAACTGGTGGTGGCCAATGTGCGTGTATTCTTGCAAAGCGATAGCTGATGCAGGATATTCAGGAACCTCATTACCATTCTGAAGTTATCCTGCTCCTGGCTTAGCGTGTCTAGTTCGTGGTAAACTTTCAGGATTGCTTCCAACGGGAAACACAGTCCTTTGCGTGCTTCCTTTATCATATCGCTGATGCTTACAAACGGATTCTTGGCGAAAAAGTCGTTATCGTCGGTGCCAAAATTGAACTGTATGGTGATCTCTCTCACCTCTTGACTTGTGCATTGGTGCTGTTCCCACACATGTTCTAGCTTAGGACTGGTGATAAGCACCAAGTCATAATCGCCGATTATTTCACAGCTATCGCCCACAATCCTCCTCACTCCCGGGGCATGTTCCACAAAGTTTAGTTCGAAAACCTCGTGATTATGAATGGGATAGGTAAACTCGCTCTTCCGCCTGTCTGCTATATAAAGCGCATCGCGGCTCATCAAAGGAGTTATTTCGTGCATGATTTGTGATTCGTTAGCCATCATCTTTATATTTTAAAGGTTAGGAAAAGAATGCCATTTATCTTCTTTTTATCTTTACAAAGATAGGCGATAATTTCAGAAAATCCTCTTTTTCGACAAAGATTCTTGAGGTATATCCATTTTTAAAGCTCATTACAAGCCCTTCGTTTCTTCTCATTTATCAGAAAAACGCTCCATTACCTCAAAGCACATACGTGAGTTATGATAAGGACATTTCCAAAATCCTGCCTTGTCTTCTGCCCTGTTTACAAATCCATCTGGACCTATACTCCAGAACCATTCACCGTTTTTATGATCGATAAGCTTCTCTTTTGTAAACAGCCAGCAAGCAAATGCCCTCCGTAAAGCATCCTCATCACCAAAATATTGGTAAAAATTGAGGTTGCCAATGATGTTTTCACACATCACCCACCACTGCCTTTGCTCATCTACATGCCCCGTATCAGTCCATTTTTCATAAATCATAGAGCCGTCTTTCTGCACTCCTTCCATGGCTGCATGGGCTATTTTCTGTATGATGGGCGTGATTTCCTCAAGGACTTTCTTCTCTCCCAATACCAAAGCCGTCTCATACAGCAGCCAAGAAGCCTCTATGTCGTGTCCAAAACTCTGGATATTTCGCTTTCCTTCCCAACTATCATTGAAGAAAAGATCCAGATGATAAGTTTCGGGATGGATGATATTGGTTTTAAAAATATGCAATAACGTATGGATGCTTTGGGCCAATCGGGATGCTGGCCACACCCGATAGAGATTGGTGTAGGCCTCTATCACGTGCAGATGAGTGTTCATAGTGCGCGAGGCATTCTCATCCTTATCGCTCAGACGCATGTCAGGGATGGGCTCCCAGTTACGTTTCAGGGCTTCAATGTAGCCTATGTTTCTCTTGTCAAAGGCGTGTTCTTCAAGGCAGGTATACAAGCCGATGGCCGTTTCGAGCACCGTTTCATCCCCCGTGGCTCTTACATACTCGCTCAATCCATAGATCATAAAACCAATGGCATAGGTCTGCTTCTTTGCATCTCGCACACTTCCGTCAGTATTTAGACTCCAGAACACACCGCCATACTGGGGATCTGTGAAGTTTTTCAGGATATAGCCAAGTGCTCTTTGGGCAGCAAGGAGGTACTCTTTCTTCCCTAACAGCCGATAAGCAGCCGAGAAAGTCCAGAGGATCCGAGCATTAAGGATGGCTCCCTTCTCGGCCTCTGGGTGTACTTTGTCGTAGCCGTCAATACGTCCGTAGTAACCCCCTTGCTCATGGTCGGTTACCTTCTCCATCCAATACGGGAGGATATTCCTCTCCAGTTCCTCCTGCACCTCTGCCCTCATCGTGCTTATTTCCATGCCCTTCTCCTTACTATTTCGTTTCTATCTGGCGCTTTTTAGCCAACTCTTCGTTAATGGCCCCCATCTTTTGAGTCGTTAAAGAATACATCCTACATACTATTATGCTCAACAAAGCGACCCCCGCAGGAATAAAACTCATCAGGGCACGCAGGCACATCTGTGCCTGATCGGTCTGCAGAATGGCCACCTGGGCCGTCATCTGGGCATCCGTTCTGACTATGTATTCACAGCTTGCCAACAGCCAAAGCACGGCTGCACCGCCAAAGGCACCACCAAACTTCTGTGCCATAGAACTGCTAGAGAAGATAAGTCCTGTGGAAGCGGTGTGGAATTTGTACTCGGCATAGTCGCTAACATCGGCATACATGCTCCAGATCAGTGGCGACATAATACCCGTTAGTACGGAGATCAGCACCTGAAGCAGCAGTATCAGCCAAAAACCAGGAGGGCTAACGGGGATAAAAAAGAAAAGAATGCTCAGCCCTACCAGCCCCATATTAACGGCAATAAACGTTGTTTTCTTTCCCAAGTGCTTCGCAATGGGCACGGTAAGCATCACTCCCGCCATGTTGGCGATTTCTCCTATGCCCAGGAACAAGCCTGCATAGAATAGCACTGACCACTCTCCAAGCCTTAGATACTGGTTAAAACCAATGATGTCGCTGAAGTAATAAGCCACCGTTGCGCCACGTACCGTACAGAAAAGGTTGAAGCACAGCGCTGCCACAATGAGTATCCACCATGGCCCATTGTGCATTAACGACTTTATATCCTTCCCTACCGACACTGTGGACACTGTGTGCAAGCGCTCTTTTGTGAGTAAGAAACAGAGGATAAACAGCACCAAACACGCCGCGGCAATCACCACCATGGAGAGCTGCCAGTTGGTTTGCAGACTGAAATTCATACCCTGAAACAGCCTGCACAGTGGCTCCCACGCTGCCAGAGCGATGAAAGAACCAGCGTAAGCAAAGAACATCCGATAGCTCGAAAAGATGGTTTTCTCCTCACTGTCGGCTGTCATCACGCCCAGCATGGCGCCATAAGGCACGTTGATGGCTGTGTAAACGGTCATCATAAGCAGGTAAGTGGCGTAGGCCCAGACGAGCTTTCCCGTGTAATGAAGGTCTGGAGTGGTGAACAAAAGAATACCGACAAGCGAGAAGAAAGGGGCCACCCACAGTAGATAAGGGCGATACTTGCCCCAACGGGTGTGGGTACGATCGGCAATAATGCCCATCATCGGATCGGAAACGGCATCCCATATACGGGTAATCAAGACGAGGATTCCTGCATCAACGAGCCTTAACCCGAAGATGTTACTATAGAAGAAAGGAAGATAATAGGAGAAAATCTTCCAGAACATGCTGCTCGACATGTCGCCCAGACCATAGCCAATCTTCTCTACGATATTACTTTTGTGCATAATTCTTAGCAATGAGTTGTTTGATACTTTCCACACTTGTCCTGCTGCAATAGCCGTCTTCAGGGGTGTTCATGCAGTAGTCTATGAGCTTGTCGATGGTGGACACGGCTACGTGCATGCGTGTATCGGAAGAGGCGTAGTAGATGAAGACGGTGCCATCCTTATCGGCTATCCATCCATTCGAGAAGGTAACGTTCATCACATCACCAATGTATTCCTCGTCTTCTGGCTCCAAAAAGTAGCCTCCTGGCTGTGCAATCACCCTCGTTGGGTCGTCCAGAGCGGTCATATACATATAAAGCACGTAGCGCAGACCGCTTGCACAGCCCCTTACACCATGGGCAAGATGGAGCCAACCCTTACTGGTTTTGATGGGATGAGGCCCCTCCCCGTTCTTTACCTCCATGATGGTGTGGTAGTGGCGAAGGTTGATAATCTTCTCTTTGGTGACCTTTGCGTGGGTAATATCATCCACCAAGGCCCATCCGATGCCACCTCCCGAGCCTGTATCGATGAACCCATCCTGCGGGCGTGTATAGAAAGCATATTTGCCTTCGACAAATTCCGGGTGCAGAACGACGTTTCTTTGCTGTGAAGCCGATTGCAGATCGGGCAGCCGCTCCCAGTTTTTAAGGTCTTTCGTACGGGCAATGGCTGCCGTAGCGGTAGCTGCCGAGAGGTTTTGAGGATCGTTATCGTCGTGGCGCTCGGCACAGAACACACCATAGATCCAGCCATCCTCGTGGGCAGTGAGGCGCATATCGTAGATGTTTGTAGCAGGAGTAGAGGCCTCGGGCATGGTGATGGGCTCTGGCCAGAAGCGGAAGTTATCCACTCCGTTAGGGCTTTCTGCTACCGCAAAGAAGCTCTTCCGATCGGCACCTTCCACCCGAACCACCAGTACATACTTATCTTTCCACTTGATGGCACCGCTGTTCATCGTCGCATTCATCATGATGCGCTGCATGAGGTAGGGGTTATCGGTGGACGAAAAGTCGTATTTCCATTCCAAAGGCACGTGCTCGGCGGTCAGGATGGGGTACTTGTAACGCGTATAAATACCATTCCCAAGCTCCTTTGCCACATTCTTCCTATTAAGCAATGCTTCGTGCTGGCGACGTAGTTCTGACACTTTAGCTTCAAAATTTTTCATTCTGTATATAGCTTTTATTTAATGTTATTGACGAAAAGAGTGCGCTTCTGCTCATAGAACAGCTTAAAATCCTGCTCGGTGGGGTGCCCTTTACTGCTCATGTACAGCTCCTTAGGAGCATCCCAGGCATTCCTCCAGAACAGCACATAGGCTATGGGAAAGTTCTCGGCAACAGGCCAGAACACCTTCGTAAACCATTCCTTGTCGGGTAAGGTCTGTGCTCCAGTCTCGGTGAGGGCCGTCAGTTTCTCCCGCTCATCGCCTATCTGGGTGATCAGATGTAACTCTTCACGCAGCTGCTGCTGATAACGGGCGTTGTTATGATCGAAGTCGTACAGATCGATCCCTAGCAAATCGACGTAGGCATCGCCTGGATAATAGGCCATGTAGCGCTCTTCAGTGTCGCCAGAAACGGCATTGGGCGAGTAAGCCCACACCAGATGATGGCAGCCGTACTGCTTGGTGAGCAGGTCGTGGGTCATGATGTAGAGCTGTTTAAACTCCTCTGGGCTGTTGTTCTTAGCGCCCCACCAGAACCAGTCGCCGTTCATCTCATGCCAAGGGCGGAAGATAACGGGGATGGGCTTGCCTGTCTTTGGCGATTTCAAGGAGTTCAGAAAAGCGGCCACCTGCTGCAGCCAGCCACAGAACTTACTGTGTTCTGCCCCACCGGGGAGTATCTGTCGAAGGGCGCCAGGCGTCGTTTCCCATGCGCTTTGCCCCGTAATCGGGTTGGTGGGATGCCAGCTTAGCGTAACAATCCCCCCCCGCTCGTACTGAAGGATGATCTCTTCTCTGATCCTACTGAACGGAACCTTGTCGAGATTGACGTCTGACAGGCGTTCTATCCAGCCTAGGTCGAAACCCATAACGGCCGGATAGACGCCCACCAGATCTCTCACATCAGAACGATTTCGTTCCCACTTCCATGTTCGTCCGTACACAGGGTCGTCCTGATGACCTATCATGACGCCCCGCTTTTGTATTTTTATTAAACGTTTTATCAGACTTTGGGCAGGAGTTACGGCTCCTCTCCCAAACCCTAAGAGGGTGATGCACATTGTAAAAAGTAATGTCGTGAGTCTTTTCATCATCATAAAGATTGATCCGATTAAGTTCTCTTCCTTTAGGTTTGCTTGTTATGACTGGTGCAAAGATATAACTAATATGGCGAAACAAATAATACTTTATCATTGAATGATGATACTATTTTGCTTTGTTTCCAGACTCATCTCATTTCTTTATCTTCTCCCACGATTCATAAGATTTATCCTCTTCCCAAGGTATGAATTATGCCCATGCCCACAAATTCTCTCTGATTATTAGGCGGTTTATAAAGAATTCTGCCTATCTTTGTAACGTTTTAATGGGGCAGAACGCCCTGAAAATCTACTTTTAACCCAATAACAATAATCTAACAACAACTAATAACAACATTTATCTCTATGGAATTTTTTATACCCTTATTGTACGTTGTCAAACAAAAGTGCACAACCTCTCGTCTATCTATACCTTCTTGATTTATGTGAGTTTTTACTTTTCTTGCCATCTTATTTTACTAATTCTTTGGGTGAAATTTCAAGCAAGTCTGCCACTTTGAAGATGGTGGTGAGGTTGGGTTGCTTGCGATTGCAGACATAGGCATTTGTGATGCTAAAACTCATGCCCAACTCTTTGGCAAGCCACGTTTGGGTGATGCTTCGCTTCTTCAGGTGCTCTTTGATAAGGTTGCTATGCTCTTTTTTCTGTCCCATTGGATGATAGTTTATCCTGACATTGATTACAAAGTTATGAACTTATAATGAATAAAACGAAGAAAAATAGAACTTTCACGCTACTAAAAA
>ERZ772807.447-NODE-447-length-25403-cov-6.117169_pt1 | contig 25403 bp, 21 predicted proteins | sample MGYA00511472_ERZ772807 | MGnify/ENA primary metagenome ERZ772807 (study PRJEB29015, sample SAMEA2737947) | human oral metagenome | biome: human oral; feature: human-associated habitat; material: dental | place: China | collected 2039 ... | reverse complement strand
TAGAGCAACTGACTCTTAATCAGTGGGTCTAGGGTTCGAATCCCTAAGGGTGTACGAGTATAATTGTAAAGGGTCTCAAAATTTTGCTTTGAGATTTTTTATTTTATATGAATTACCAAGTTGGCAGAATTTCCAAGAGCTCAGTTTCTATTGCTGAATACTATTGATGCAATAAGATTGCAACCACATCTATATTGAGTTAATATTTACTATCTCTTTTTAATGTTATTTAATAACCGTCCTATTTTTATTACACCAGTCCTATTTTGTTACCTATTCTTAGCTCGATTACTCTTATAATATCTTTTTACAATCTTGTTTCCTTTATAGCTAAATACAACTAATGTTGTATCTTTTATTTGTCTATTTATTATATAGGCACTCTTGATACTAGCTCTATTTTCATTATAATCTATAATCATGTTTCTTGCTAAAACCCTTATAAGCGGAAACTCTGTATAAGCCTCATATTTTAGGTGGTCTATTTCTGATGGAGTAAACTCATCATACTTAGCAGCTATTACTCTGTAATTAATATACGGAGGCTCATGAACATCTTTCAGCATATATTGTATAGCTTCTGAATTTTTCTTATTGGTATTATAAGTTGTTTTTCCTTTTCTAACTATGTATGAAAAGCTGTCAGTTATAGTTAATAATGTAGAGTCATAACTAATAGTGTATTTGCCTTTAATATGCTTAATTGTATCATTAAGCCAGAGTTTGAATTTTTGCTCAGGAGATCTCTTTATATTCTTTTGAGGTCTTGATGTAGCCCATAATGATAATACCATCAGAAATATTAAACAAATAAAAAATATTTTTCTCATTATCTAAAAGTTTAAATGTTCGTATATTTTTTCTCGCCCCGTGAATTCAACAAGCAAGTGCAAATTTACTTAATTTGTTCGTAAAAGTACTCATGTGGGGCCATCCATACAGATGTGTAAAGAGTTTCTTGCCTGTAATCATAGTAGCTTTAATATGGCAGAAAAAGCATACTGGAATAACGGACAATCTGTTTAAGTAGAATGTGGGATGTGATGAGGCACGCCCTTACAGTGGTTGTAGGTTGTTCGTGGTTGTATTAACATTAGAATAACAAGTCGAATACCAATGGAAGATGGTCACTAAATCCACCGTTATAGCGCATACCATTGTAAAATCGGCGGGGCTTTACGCCTCCATATTTTGTATCTTCTTCGAGCAGAAAAGGAGCATCGTTTATTCTGCATTGCTGTACCTTGGGTACTAAATTCGTGCTTACAAGTATTTGGTCTAAGCTGCCCCATTCTCCCCGATAGCGATAAGTTCCTTTTGCTCCGTTCTTTCCCATTGCATTTTGCGATATATTTGTCATTCCGTGCTCGTATATTTTCTGCAGCGATTTGTCGTCGGCATAATCGTTGAAGTCGCCCATTGTTATTATTTTAGCATTCCTTGCAGTTGTTTTAATCGAGTCGATGGTATTGCAAAGTTGCGTGGCAACGTGTATTCTGAATGGTTCTGAGAAGATAGCACCGCCCGAACGGCTTGGTGCGTGTACGAGAATAACGTGCAGCGTATCGCCATTCACCAATTCGCCCATTACGTGCAGTATATCGCGAGTAGGCTTCATCTCTTTTAATGGAGGGATATGAATGGTGTCGGCTTTAATAATTCGGAAGGTGAAAGGCGAATAAAGTAAGGCGACATCTATGCCACGCTCGTCGTTCGAAGCAGTCATAATATATTGGTAGCGTGCTTTTCGCAGTAGCGAACGTTGTGTAAGGTAAATCATTGTGCTGTCGTTTTCCACTTCGCACAATCCTATCAAGTCAGGCAGATAAGTCCTTGCAGAATCCTCGCCACAGGAAATAATGCCTTGTCCCACTTTGTTCAGCTTCTCCCAATATTTTGTGCGTGTCCAATGGCGAGGTGAGTTGGGTGTAAACTCCAAATCGTTTTTCTTTGAATCGTGCTCTGTATCAAACAAGTTTTCTACGTTCCATTCTACTATGCGTAAGCGTTCTTGTGCCACCAATGTGCAAGGAAGAAGGCAGAGAAACAGCAACCATAGATGTTTCATAGCGGGTAAACGATTGTCAGTTCAGCATAGTAAGCTGCTGGCGCACGCTTTCTTCGTGTATGATTTCGAGAATGCGAGCAGCGAATTTAGCATCTATTCCACATGCGTTTGCCTGTTGCGCACACTTTTCCAACATTTCGTTGTAGCGTTCCGACTGCAAGATAGTCATATTGTGTTCCTTCTTAAACTTACCAATCTCGCGACAAAGCTTAAAGCGTTCGGCAAGTAAGTTTATCAACGAACTGTCCATTTCGTCTATCTGTGAGCGCAGTTGATGCAGTTCTTCGCTTGTTGTGTGCTTGTTGCGCACGATAAGTTGCGAAAGAATAAGGTCTAATTGCTCGGGCGTTACTTGTTGTTCTGCATCGCTCCACGCTTTTTCTGGATTACAATGGGTTTCTATTATTAGTCCGTCGGCACCTAAGTCGAGTCCTTGTTGGCAAAGTGGGGCTATGAGGTCGCGCCGTCCGCCAATGTGGCTGGGGTCGCAAATAATCGGCAAGTCGGGTATGCGGCGGTGCAACTCGATGGGAATTTGCCACATAGGTAAGTTGCGGTATATCTTCTTTTCGTAACTCGAAAAGCCACGATGGATAACGCCCAATCGTTTTATGCCTGCCTGATTTAAGCGTTGCAGCGCACCAATCCATAGCTCAAGGTCAGGATTTACAGGGTTTTTCACCAAAACAGGAATGTTCTTTACACCGCATAGTAGGTCGGACAAGGCTTGTATGGCAAACGGATTGGTGGTTGTTCGTGCACCAATCCACAGTATGTCCATATCGTATTTCAGAGCCAACTCCACGTGTTCGGGCGTTGCCACTTCGGTGGCAATAAGCATACCTGTTTCGTCTTTCACCCGTTTTAGCCAAGGCAGAGCTTTTTTGCCGTTGCCTTCAAAGCACCCAGGTTTGGTGCGTGGTTTCCAAACACCTGCACGGAATATCTTGCAGCCATTGGCTGAAAGTTGCTGGGCAGTATCCATTACCTGCTCTTCGGTTTCTGCAGAGCAAGGACCTGCTATTATGATGGGTTGGTTTTCTTTATGTGGAAGTTCTAACGGTTGTAGTTCTAATTCCATTATAATAATATGTTGTTCGTTATATTTTTGAACTAAAAACCATACGGATTCATTTGTTTATACTTGTCATTGAGTTGTTTCTCAATATTTTCTTCTACATTTTCTTTACCATCTGTTGGCATCAACTCTTCAGCTCTTTCGGCATCTTCTTTTGCTTTCGCCTCGTTTCCTACTAAAGAATACATTTCGCTGCGTTCTTTAAATGCAGTGTATGAAAATGGGTTGGCGTCAATGGCTTTTGTGAAATACTCTATTGCCTCATCGTTGCGAGTGGCTGCTCGTTCGATTCTCGCTTTCAACAACAGCACGTCTTCGTTGTCTTCTGTATGTTCCAACAGCCAAGCTACATCGGCTTCGGCTTCGGTAAGTTGCTGTGTGTGCAGGTAGGTTTCGCCACGTAGCAAGTAGGCATTGCCTTGCTTGCTGTCTAACGAGATGGCCTTTGTTGCCATAGCTATCGTATTAACATCGTCGCCCTGTCCCTTGCAGGCTTCAGCATACAGATAGTGTGCCGTTGCATTTGCCGAATCTATGAGTATCGCCTTTTCGCAGGCAGTTGCCATTGCTCCATAGTTTTCCATCATGAAGGCTATATTTGCCATACGAATGAATATCTGCACATTGTCGGGCTGTGCCTTACTTAATGTTTGCAGTTCTTCGTAAGCCTCCGAGAACATACCTTTTGAAGTATAGACGATGGAAAGGTGGTCGTGAATTTCCAAGTCGTCTTTTATTTCCAATGCGTGTTTAAAGCATCTCACGGCATAATCTACCTCGCCAGTCTTCATGGCTCTGACACCATCGTATTTCAATACATCGAAATCTTTCGCTTCGTTTTGTACTTTTACTTCTTCTTTGGTTTCTTCTTTGCTACCAAATAGTTTCTGAAAAAAGTTCATACGTGTTTATATTTATTTATGTTCAACGAAGGAACTAACCATCGTCTTCAACTCATTCGTTATTTATAATATGCAAACTTACATATTTTTTTCGATATATCAACCTGTTTACAGTACTTTCAATGTGTATTTAATGCAGACATAAAGTAACAGAACAGTGAAGGATAAAGTTGTCCAAAGTACAAGGTAGGGCTTTACAATCAACAAAATTTCTATTAGAACAAGCATCAGAACAGTAATTACTTTCAGCCAACTGATGAGTTCTACTCCGATTTTCTCTTGCTCTTTCCGACTGTGTTTCTTCGAGCTTGGAAAATTGTAGAGTTGAGGATTTCTCTCCAACCACGACATCAACAGATAGATGAACAAGGCGATAGCAGGGAGTATAAATAGTTCCCATTTGGAGCCATAGTTGTCCACTTCGCCGTGTATGTTTATGTGCAACGGAATGATTTTTGCCCCTTGAAATAGGGTATTGCAAAGATACGAAATTTAGTTGTAGTGGCGGAATAATGATGCTGAAAATTTTATTTTGTGAGGAGATAGCTGAATAATTAAAGAGTCAACCAGCAAGTGCAATATTACGAATAATATTTGTAAAACTCTTGCTTCAGTGTTGCAAAGTTCAATTTTTCCCTTGGTCTTCTGTTGATTTTAGCCTGTATCATCTTAATTCTTTTGTCAGTAACGGTACTTATATCTGTTCCTTTTGTAATATACTGCCTGATAAGCTTGTTGGTGTTCTCGATAGCTCCTTTCTGCCATGAAGCGTATGCATCCGTGAAATAGATATCCAGTGCCAACCTATGTGCAATCCACTCATGCTCTGCAAACTCGCTTCCGTTATCCGTTGTGATCGTCTTGAGATGCTCTCCCATGTAGGGCAGCAGCAACCTCCATACCGTCTTGGCCAGTGGCATAGCCTTCTTATCATATTTGAGCTTTTCCATGATGAGGAAGTTCGTGTTGCGCTCCACCATCGTGAGGATGGTATTGCTGTCCTTGTCGACAATCAAGCCCATCTCCAGTCTCCGAACTGGCTGCCGTCAGCCTCCTTGGGACGTTCGTGTATGCTTACCCTATTCCTGATACCCAGAGCCTTGGTCTCATGCCTGTACCGGAGGCTGTGGCGATACTTCATCCTGTGTCGGCAGTTTGCGGCAAGCGTACTGCTTGCGTCGTTGCGGATCATCTTGTAAATGGTCTCGTGAGATATCTTCACACCCACCTTTGCCAAGTAGCCGGATATCTGTTTGGGAGACCATTGCTCCCCAGTGATGAGCTCTTTTACATGCCAGACGAGCGACTGGCTCACGGCGCGGTTTCCCGGAGCACGATGCATACGGATCTGAGAAAGGGCATCGGCCTTGTCCCAGATTGCTTTATGGATCTGTTTCTTTTGTTTTTCCAGGCAGATTGCATACCTTTGCTCACAGGTTAAGTACTGGTGCATATGACAATACAAAAGTAATTAATCCTAGGGAGACAGTAGTCTCCCTTTTTTATTTTTTGCATTGCCGGTTGTTTTTATTCCTCTGTGTTTGGAGGCGGACAACTTTGTCGCTTCGCACCAAAAACGTCCGCTTCCAACACGGAGGTCAACTCTTACGATCACCCATTAAGAAATTGCACTTCTATCTTGAATGTTTACTATCGAACTTTTAGCTATTCTTAATTTCTTCTATTATCTCTTGTTGTTTTCAGGAAAAAGAGCTACATTTGTGCCCAGATTCATTTTACTTAACCTAAACGCCCCAGCTTCTTATTAGGCGTTCTCTCGTAGAAAGAGGGTGAATGGAGAGGCACTTTTAATAATGAAAAACAATCTGTATAAAAGTATGCATGTAGCAGTTGCTGTATTATTCGTTTCAATGGCACAACAAGGAATGGCCCAAAGCGTTTACAACATTAAGATTGCTGGTACAGCAGTAACTCCTGAAAACTGTAACGACTTGAGTGTTATAAAAGGTGTAACGGGAAAGGCGAAATACGATAACGATTCTAAAACACTTACGCTTGATGGAGCTACTATTCATGCAACAGCAACCCACGGAATAGAAAACAGAATTGATGGGTTGGTTATCCGCATTACTAACGAAAACACTATTATTTCCGACAAGCAAACAGGTATTTGGAATATGGATAAGGAAGTCCGTATTTCTGGCGAAGGTAAACTTACCTTAACAGGTTCGTCTACAGCAAGTGACGATAAATATAATAAAGCAGTTTTCAACCAAGGTACTATAACAATAAAAGACTGCAACGTAGAAGCAAGTGGTGGAAGTAATGGCTTTTATGGTGGTTATTGGGTATTTGATAACTGCAATGTACGTGTAAAAGGTGGTAGTGAAAGTAATAGTACACATAAGGGTAGCATTGCTTGGATATGGGATAAAATGCCAACTTTTACTGATTGTGCCGTAACCTCTCCTAAAGGAACATATTGGGAAGAGGTAGAAGAATACGAATACCCTTACTTTTATCTTTATGGAGCAAACCGAGATGTTGTGACAGACTGGGTAGTAATAACTAAGGGCGCTACTAATATTACATCCACAGCTATTGATATTACCAAGAAGAAACAAGGCATCTATACATTAGATGGCAGTTGTATAAATAACAAGTTGGAAGATTTGCCAGCAGGGATCTATATTGTAGACGGGCAAAAAATAGTAAAAAAATAAAAAACATTTAGAGCTTCCTCTATCCCATGGGTAAGATGAAATATACTTGCCCATGGGTAAGAAAGAATCAAGCACACACTAAAAGTAGAGTACAGATATCATTTGAAGTTGGTAGTGTAATTTCAACTGTGTCAAGGCTCTAATCCTTCATATTTTACCTCATTTGGATAACACGATTTTTAATCGTGTTGGTCATATGAGGAGCCTTTCCTCCGAGGTAAAGTTACATAATCTCAAAACGTTCTCCAAATTTTATTACTAATTGTTGTGATATCTGAGACCAGTTTGCAAGTGGTGTTCTTTGTTACCTTACGTACTTGTCTATGGTACCTTCAACCGTGTTGGTGGTGTATATCAGCTTACGTATCGCGGGTGTATTCCGTAAGGTGTTCCCAATTGTCACACCATGATTTTATGACGATGGGATACGTTTCTCCCCACTTAGCCAGCATATCGCGTATACAGGATCAAGCATTCGTGAACGCCATGACTTGATTTCAGGCAGTACTCTGTCTGTGATGGAACTGATGGTTTCTGCAGATAGTTTGGTATTAAATTCAAGCTCAAAATTACTTGCTGATATCGCGAGTACTTGTACCAAAAGCATACATGTTTATAATCTGAACCGCCATACCTTCTGCAAGGATCGTCTCGCGCTTTCTGACAGTCTGAGGCTCAAAGGAACCGTCACGGTCACGAGGAGTTTCTACAGTGATCTCACCATAGCATGTCTGCACTTGCTTAGGCAGCTTACCGTTACGGCGGTTGCCTTTTGAGCGTTCATCAAGAGAGAGATGGGCATTCATCTCACCTTCAAGGGCAGCATTCAAAATGCGCTCCAACATTGGTGCCAAAGCACCTTCCTTACCAAATAACGGTTCTCCGTTACGAAGCTGCTCCGCAGCTCTCTTGTAATCAATTTCTTTGTTGTCCATAATAAATAAACTGTGTAAAACTATTTCTTATTGTAGCCTGACACAGTTTATTTTACACTCTCAGAAAATTCTTTTATAGACGCGTTCTATAAATTCTATGTTGAATAATAATTGATATTCTTTTACGTTTCTGATATTTTGCTTAACTTTGTGGCACATGTTGAATAATGTAACGTGCAACCTTTTAAAAATAAAATAATATACCACGTTGTACAAACCAATACTTGTATGGTAATAGCAGTTGTACGACGTTTAAACTCTACGAAATTAGAACAAAAAACAATATAATGGAGAGCAAAACACAGAAACGCTTGCAAGAATTGCGCAGGCTGATGAAGGAAAGAAATCTTTCAGCATTCATCTTCCCAAGTACCGACCCACATCAAGGTGAATACATTCCAAACCATTGGAAAGGTAGAGAGTGGATTTCTGGCTTTAATGGTTCGGCAGGAACAGCTGTTGTTACACTGAAAAGTGCTGCACTTTGGACAGATTCACGCTATTTCCTTGCTGCAGAAGAACAACTGAAAGGAACCGACTATGTATTAATGAAAGAACGTGTAGCGGGAACTCCATCTATTCCTGAATGGCTGGCAAGCGAGTTTAAAGGTTGCGAAGATGTACATATTGGCATTGATGGTTGGGTTTGCTCGAATACTTACGCAACCGAACTTATTTGGAAACTGAAAGATATGGGTGATTTCTATGTTCATACAGATTTCGACCCCTTGGAAGAAATATGGAAAGACCGTCCTTCTATTCCCAAAAACAAAATAGAAATACAACCTTTGCAGTATGCTGGCGAGACTGTAACTTCAAAATTACAGCGTATTCGTAAAGCATTGGCAGAACAGCAAGCCGATGGCTTGTTAGTTTCTGCACTCGACGAGATTGCCTGGACTTTAAACCTACGTGGCAACGACGTTCATTGCAACCCTGTTTTTGTGGCTTATTTGCTTATTGAGACAACAAGGGCGACGCTCTTTGTCGATAGCGACAAAGTAACAGCAGAAGTGCAAGACTATCTTGAGAAAGAAAGCATAGCCACAAAAGATTATAACGAATTATTATCTGCATTGCAAGGATATGATGGTAAAGCATTGCTTGTAAATAGCAACGAAATGAGCCACAAGGTGTACAACATCATCAATAGCGAACATGCAGTAACAGGTACATCTCCTATTCCTGAAATGAAAGCCGTGAAAAACGAAACGGAAATAGAAGGCTTTAAACATGCAATGGTGCGCGACGGTGTAGCGATGGTTAAGTTCTTACGATGGTTAAAACCTGCAGTTAAAGCTGGTGGACAAACCGAAATATCATTAGAGCAAAAACTAACTTCGCTTCGTGCCGAACAAGATTTATTCAGAGGAATATCGTTCGATACTATTGTTGGCTACGAAGCGCATGGTGCAATTGTGCATTATGAGGCTACACCGCAGACCGATATTCCCGTAGAACCACATGGCTTAGTGCTGATAGATAGCGGTGCACAATATCAAGATGGAACAACCGATATAACACGTACCATAGCATTAGGAGAAATAACCGAGGAACAACGCCACATTTATACACTTGTACTGAAAGGGCACATACAACTCGAACTTTGTAAATTTCCAAATGCAGCTTGTGGTTCGCAGATAGATGCCTTTGCCCGACAGGCAATGTGGCGTGAAGGATATAACTTCATGCACGGAACCGGACATGGCGTAGGCAGTTATTTGAATGTTCACGAAGGTCCTCATCAAATACGTATGGAATGGCGACCAGCTCCATTATATGCTGGAATGACTGTTACCGATGAACCAGGCATTTATCTTGCAGGAAAATTTGGAGTCCGCATAGAAAACACATTATATATAAAGCCATATATGGAGACTGATTTTGGAAAATTCCTTCAGTTTGAATCTCTAACGCTTGCGCCTATTGATACAACACCTATCGATTTCAATATGCTTACTGCTGAAGAAATAGAATGGCTTAACCAATATCACGCAAAAGTTTTCGAAACACTTGCTCCTTATCTGAACGAAGAAGAAAGAGCATGGCTCGCCATAGAGACAGTTGCAATAGAATGATAGACAATCGTTTAAAATAATAACACAAATACCAGCGTAATGAAAAAAATTATAACAGCTGCATTATTAGGCCTTTCGCTTAACAGCTTTGCCGACAGTTCACCTTTATGGTTGCGTTTCTGTTCTATCGCGCCAGACGGACAAACTATTGCCTTTTCGTATAAAGGCGATATATTTTCGGTTCTCGTAAATGGTGGAACAGCAAAACAACTTACTACTAATCCAGCATACGATGCTTACCCCGTCTGGAGTCCCGATGGACAAAAAATTGCTTTTGCTTCCACACGCGAAGGTAGTATGGATATCTATTTAATGGATAAAAATGGGGGCATTCCCAAGCGTTTAACTACTAATAGTGGCAGCGAAATACCCATGGCGTTTACCGATAATGACCATATCTTGTTTTCATCGGCTATTATGCCTACCGCAAAATCTATATTCTTTGCTTCAGGTACATTCCCACAAACCTACGAAGTTGATGTCAATGCAAGCCGTCCTCGCCTATATTCGCCCATGACTATGTGCGATGCGAACGTAAGAAGTAATGGCGATATTCTATATCACGATGTAAAAGGCTACGAAGACAATTTCCGTAAACACCATCGTTCGCCTGTAACACGCGATATTTGGCTTTATAGCAAAGGAAACTATACCAAGCTTACCGACTTTAATGGGGAAGACCGAACGCCTGTATGGGCTGCAAACGACAATGCTTACTATTATTTAAGCGAAGAAGACGGAACTTTCAATGTTTATAAACGCAACATTGATGGCAGTGGCAAGAAACAGCTTACGTTCCATAAACAAAATCCCGTACGTTTTCTTACAGCAGCAAGCAATGGTACAATGTGCTACGGCTACGATGGCGAGATATATACGCTTAACGAGGGGCAACAACCAAGGAAGGTTGAAATAAATATTGTTGCCGATAAAATAGACAAGGACCTTATACGCCAGGTACGTTCATCGGGCGCAACCGAAATAAAGCTCTCGCCAAAGGGAAAAGAAATTGCATTTGTATTGCATGGTGATGTTTACGTAACCTCGTTAGACTATCAGACAACCAAACAAATAACAAACACTGCAGAACAAGAACGCGATATAGACTTTGCTCCAGACGGAAGAAGCATTGTATATAGCTCGGAACGTAATGGAATTTGGCAGATTTACGAAACTAAAATTAAGAACAAGGCAGAGAAAAACTTTACCTATGCAACCGAATTAGTAGAGGAACGTCTGACAAATACCAACCAAACATCGCAGATGCCACAGTACAGTCCTGATGGAAAAAAGGTGGCTTTCTATGAAAACCGGGCATCGTTAAAGGTTTTAGACCTTAAATCGAAAGATGTAACAACAGCTACCGATGGGAAAGATTTGTATTCTTACAGCGATGGCGATATATGGTTTTCGTGGAGTCCGGACAGCCGTTGGCTCTTAACTCCCTATATGGGCAATGCTGGTTGGAACAACGTAGACATATCGCTTGTAGACGCTTCGGGCAAAAAAGCTCCTTTTAACCTTACACAAAGCGGATATAACGATAGCGGTGCCAAATGGGTACTGAAAGGCAAGGCTATGTTGTTCTTCAGCGACCGTGCCGGTTATAGAAGTCATGGAAGTTGGGGCGCAGAATCTGACGCTTATTTGATGTTCTTCGACCTTGATGCTTACGACCATTTCCGTATGTCGAAAGAGGAAAAGGAATTGTTTGATGAGGCAGAAAAGGAAAAGAAAAAGGACGACAAAGAAACAAAAGACGAAGAAAACAAGAAAGAAAAGATAAAACCGCTGCAATTCGATTTAGAAAACTGTCGCGACCGTATCGTACGCTTAACTGTAAATTCTTCTCGACTGGGCGATGCCATATTGAGTCCTGATGGAAACGTCCTATACTATCAAGCTGCTTTCGAAGGTGGTTACGACCTTTGGAAACACGATTTGAAAGAGAATAAGACACAAATTGTTATGAAAGAAGTTGGAGGTGGCTCGTTGGAAGCCGACAAAGACTTCAAAAATCTTTATCTTTGTGTTCGTAATGGCATTAAGAAGATAGACCTTTCTAAACAATCGAGTGCTAATGTTGGCTTTGAAGCTCGTTTCGATTATAAACCTTATCAGGAACGAGAATACATTTTCGACCACGTATGGCAACAAGTAAAAGATAAATTCTATGTGGAAGACATTCACGGCGTGGACTGGGAAGGCTATCGCAAAATTTATCAACGCTTCCTGCCTTATATAAATAATGAATACGACTTCCGTGATATGCTCGGCGAATTACTTGGCGAACTGAATGCTTCGCATACAGGTGCCCGTTACTATGGTAGCAGTCCGTCGCTGACAACGGCAACTTTAGGACTTTTCTACGATGACACATACAATGGTGATGGCTTAAAAATAGAAGAAGTTATTAAGCGTGGACCATTTACTGTGCGAAATACAGGCGTAACTGCAGGTTGCATTATTGAAAAGATAGATGGAGAACCTATACTGAAAGGTAAAGACTACAACTACTTACTTGATGGAAAAGCAGGCAAGCGAGTTATTGTTTCGGTTTATAACCCTGCAAATAAAAAACATTTCGACGTTACTGTGAAGGCTATCAGTAAAGGTATGCAGGACGAACTGCTGTACAAACGCTGGGTAGACCGTAATCGTGCCTTTGTCGATAGCATATCGGGAGGACGAATAGCCTATGTCCATGTAAAAGGAATGAACAGTCCGAGCTTCCGTACAGTATATAGCGAGCTGCTGAGTGCAGAAAACCGTGTGAAAGATGCCGTAATTGTAGACGAAAGACATAATGGCGGAGGCTGGTTGCACGATGACCTCTGCACACTTTTAAGTGGAAAAGAGTATCAAAAGTTTATACCTCATGGCAAGCATATTGGCAACGACCCATTCAACAAATGGAACAAACCATCGTGCGTATTAATTTGCGAAGACGATTATAGCAACGGAATGGGCTTCCCACAAATTTATAAATATCTTGGTATTGGTAAGCTTGTTGGTGCACCAATAGCAGGAACCATGACCGCTGTTTGGTGGGAAACACTTATAAATGGCATGGTTTTCGGTATTCCACAAGTAGGTTGCCAAGATATGAATGGTAGATTTGCCGAAAATCTACAACTCAATCCAGACGTTGAAGTGTATAACACACCAGCCGACTATATCAACGGCTACGACCGTCAGTTAGAAAAAGCTGTACACGAAATGATGAAGAAATAATGATGCAGGAGAAACTACATTATGTATAGATTGCCAGGCTATAAAGCAAATATAAGCAGCCTATCGTTTTCTTAATTTTCTCTTAACGCATTATCTGCAAACGAAAAGGTTTTGGATTTATTTCCAAAGCCTTTTTATCTTTCTATGATGAATTGTATTGATACTGTACCCCACGAGTGGGGTATGAACGTTGCTCCACTTATGAGGTGCGAAAGCGGTTTCAGACAAGATGAAACAACCCATAAATCAAATTCATCGGGCTCACGTTACCATACTATCTCAGGGAGATTGGAAGATGGAAGCAGAGAGGTTAAGTGTAGTGTAATTATTCCACAGAATGGGCTATGTGCTGGAAAGAAGAATTCGAAGCGTCAAAAGAACGGGGGGCCAAGCAGATTTAGTGGTACCTAAATTATCCATTGCAATTGAATTTCCATCTCGGATAGGGTAGAACTGTCTGTTTGCTGTAATCCTGACGAAATCCGTTTGCGCTCGAAATAATGGGTACTGCCTATTTTAAATATTGTAGACAGATTTTTATTTAGATTTGTACGAACAAAAATGGAACCTCTCAACCCTTTTCCATAAAAGGCATGGAAACTAAAGCTGTAAGGCAAACTGCGTTCGTAAATATATAGGCGTGAAGCAAAGTCGGAAGTATGGAAATAGCCAATATTGGTTGACATTTTTAACCACGAAAGCGGTTGCCACGAAACAAATTCACTCAGCATGTAGCCTGTGCTATTGGTCTTATATTTATTAAAGGCAAGGTCTAACTGTGTTTTACTGTTCCATTTTAGTTGCGAGAAACTAAATGCAAGGCGTGCCCGATGCGCATATTCGTTCATCAGCCTGCTGTGATCGGCATTATCTTTCTGGCGAATTTTAAAACGATAGCGCATTAAAAACGAAATATTCCTGCGTGTATAAATTGCCGAAAGGAAGTTGTCGAAAGAGCAACTTGCCACTGAAGCTAAATAGCGAGGTTTCGGAAAGTGAGTATAGTCAGAATGGGCATTCACCGAAAGAAACCTGTTTATCGTCCAATTTACACCCAGCAAGAAACCAGTCTCGTTACGCATTTGTCCTCCTTCGCTAAAAGCATTGGCATGAAGTGCCCAATATTTAGCACCATAATATCGTTGAATGGCAGTAAAAGAAACTTGCCGTGAAGGTTGGAACGATACCGTATTTAAAGTGGCAAAAGATCCATTTCCACTTATTGCCGTTTCGCCATTTATATTCCATCGCGAATTTATATAGCCATAGCTGGCACCTATGTTCAGGAAACCGTAGCCTTGTGGATTATCAGCGCGATATTTTTGTGCAACATCTGGTTTTAACGGACGGTTGAATTGCGAATACAGTGCCGTGAGCCCAACGCGAAAGCCATTGTTGTTCCATTGTAGGTTTCCTCCAAACGCTGTTTCCGAAATATTGTTTTTCCTTTCCATTTCGGCAGGTGTTCTATGATACCCCGATTTTAGCAGTGTCCGAACAGTTCCATCATCGTTCAATGTGGCATCGTTCTTACGATAAGATGTAAAAGCCGTTAGCAGTATATTGCGAGTCAAGGTCAACATGACGGCTCCGCCTTGCAAGAAATCAGCTTGGGCTCGCGAAGAATGTGGACGGATATTTGTAAAAGAACGTCCTTGCGAAAGAAGAAACATAGTTTTCCCGAAGCTAAAGTCGTTGTTTATAACAAGCCCTTGTCCGAACCTTACTTTATATCGTCCTAAAACTGCCGTTTTTATGCAGCCCAATTTGCGCACGGCAGCATAAAAACTATAATAATCGTACCCTATTGTATTCTGGTCTGCAAAAAAAGGTTCGCCGCTATCTTGTGCACCAACAAAACCAGCCTGAAGATAATCGGAATACGAGAATTTATAGCGCACCGAATGTGCGTAAGGGTAGCCTAAATATCCATTTTTATCGCCCTTGCGTTCGTAGAAAGGAACTTTCGCCGTAAAAACAATATTGTGCTTTCCACGTTTCAAAATGGTAGAAGGTTTGGGAAAGTGTAACGTCTCATCGGTTCCTATCGTTACAAAATAGCTTAACAATCTGCACCTTGTAGCATCGAGAGACTCAATCATTAATAGTTCTCCTTTCGAACGCATACCATGATACTGGTAAATGTAAGCCAAGATGTCTTCCACCTGCTTGGCAGTAAGAAATGGCAATTGTTCCAAATCTTCGCGAGTAGCCTTGTTCAAATCAATTGGTTGAGTACTTAAGCTGCATAACAGGACGTAATTTTCCTCATTCATTAGTTCTTCCTGTTCTTCTTCTGTCATCAATTCGTCGTAAAGTTGTTGCCACTCGTGTTGTTCTTGTGCATTCACTGCAAAACAAGACAAGGTAAAGATAAGCACCAATATACAGTTTCTCATATTATAAAGTTAAAAGGTTGTTTGGTACATTTATCCATCAACCACAGATGAACATTGCAGCACAAAGTTATAAGAAAATTGCTAAAACGGCAAATAAATCAACAGTAAATTAATCCTGGACTGATCATTAGACCACTTATCTATTATTTTAATGTTTATTCGATGGTATCAAGGTGATTTGAGACCGGCACAATCCTCTTCTGAATAAGCCTTAAAATCGTAACGGAGTTACGACAGTTGTCGCAACGGGGTTACGACGAATGCCGTTACGGGACAAATAAACACAACTGTCCCCTGATACCGTAAATATCGGTATTCTGATGCTTGAAGAACGATGAACTCGTGTATTGACAATTCGCCAGACTCACGTTATTTTATATTCATAACAATGCTTTTCCTACCATTTTTTGAAAGAATGACAGGCAATCTGCCCGATAAGCAAACAAAATCTGTACAGACTTCCATAACCGAAAAACTTTAGAACATAGCAAAGCGATAGGGTGAGAAAGTCGGGGCTTGTGCATTAAAAAAAAGATATGCCTACTTGTTGTGCTCACCAGATTATTTTTTATTACACTGAAACCGAACGCCTAAAAGAAATAAGCTACGGCTATTTGCCAAGAGTTATTTCTACTTTTCGACTTTACACCAATTAATTGTCCTGCCGCATTTTCTACCGTTTCAAGTACCTTTACATCAGCAGTCTTTCCCATTGCTATATTATAGTTTGCACTAATTTGCAAATGGTTCATTAACGTAATTCCAAGACCAGCATTTACACTAAAGTTGCTATTTTTTAAGGAATAGCTACTTCCTTTCGTCCACCTAAAATCTTTTTCACCTATATTTATTCCCCATTGTGGACCAGCAAAAAGAAAAGCATTGGCCATAGAGCCTAAACCTATAGAATAACGGAAGTTTACTGGAATTGCTATTTGCTGTTGTTTTACTGCCTTTTCTTGTTTTGAGGGGTCTTTTAACTTTGCCTCACGGAAATCGTAAAGCGCCGAAACATCAACTCCTAAGCCAACAATAGGAAGAGTAAATTTTACAGTAGGACCTATAAATCCACCCATACGGTTTGTTTCGCTGAAGAGGTCTGTACTAAGACGCATATCAGTTACATTCAAACCGCCTTTAATACCAAACTTAACATCTTGTGCACTTGCCGATGTTGAAATGAGCAATCCAATAGAAAGGCTTGCCAAAGAGATTGCTTTTTTCATAATCTTAAATATAAAAAAGCCTGAGTAGTTTCGGATAGCAGAAACTACAAAGACTCTGAAACTATTAATTCAATATAATTAAATTCATTTTACTTAATGTCGTTGACGACGCACACTAACACGGGCGGCACCATTAGATGTTCCTCCAGAAGAATTTGAACGGCGAGAAGAACGAGTTACAGTAGTTTCTGCACTACGACGAGTACGGCGGGAACGAGCTTTTACAGTTTTTGTGTTACCTTTCGCTGCAGAAATGCTGTCCAAGCTGTCGCGTTTCTGTGTATTGCCAAAGATATTCTCTTCGAACTCTTTTAATTCACTCTCTATCTTCTTTTGCTCTTTCGTCATGGCAGAGTCTGTTGTGCAATATTGTGCAAGCGTTCTACCGAGCATATTTGTAGTTTTGTAAATCTTTCCTTTATAGCAATTCATTGTGAAGTAATCTTCCACGCTCATTGTAGCAGCATTGTTCAGATTGCTCGTCATAATAGTCTGCTTTGAGAGAAAAGGAGCCAAATCGTCGTATTTCACCCAAAAAAGCGGGTACTTGACTTCACCATCGCCAAAATCGTCGGCACGATACATTATTGGGCAAAGTGCAATAACTTTACGATGGAAAGTAGATGTTCCTTGGTCGTAATAAGCACTTTCTTTTAGGTAATAACCTTTCACCTCAGCTGATGGAATATCACTATTGTCGAGACGAATACCACGATCTGTGCGTTCGTAATAAATATGATAATTGTCTAAGAACTGCAATGGTTTTATGCGTGCCGAATCTGTAAACACTTCATTACCATCCATTCGGTATTCGTAAGCACTAATTCCACCATTGCGAGGTCCCATCATCATTAATTTGAAGATGTAACAAAATAAATTCATCTGCGAGCCAATGGGTTCTGTCGGATAATATAACCCTGCATTGGCATCGTCCATAAGGTTAAGTTCGCGATAAATATCGCGACGCCAGACAACATCTTCTTCCATTGGAGCGGAAGTTGGGAATGAAATCTGCGCACGCGTTGTAATGGTATTCGCATTTGAACGGCTGCCCTGCTGTTGTATTCTACGACGCGCAGGCTGTGCAAAGGCACTTATTGCAACTGTGGCAACACATACTATCAAGATTATTCGTTTCATTTTCTGTATCTTTAATAATTGTTCAGACTGCGGTTACTGCCCGAGCTGTACTAATAATTAATCTCGTTTTATTTTTACTGCACTATTACTTCCATATTACGTCCGTTAAGCGTGCGGGTGGTTCCATCAGGACCATGTACAATAACATTTGTTATATAGAAACGCTTGTTACGGCTGAGATGGCGGAACTGTTCTTTTTGTTGTGTGGAGAATTGCGAACCATTGCTTGCCAACGGAACAGCATTACCCATATTGTCGAAGAAAACAGTGCGGAAACTTGTAACTGTAAATGGGATATCGAGCAGACCGTCGTCAATTGCAGCATGTATTCCAGAAGCCGACATTAAAGCTGCCTTAGATAAATTGCCACTCTTAAAGCGGTCTCCTCCCATTGCAATATAAGGTGCAGGATCTGGCAACCTGCGCACACGGAATTTATATTCGCCAATTTTTCTTCCTTTCGCAGAAACGGATATAGTTACAGGGTTACCAACCGATGTCGGACGTGCAACAAACCTACCTCCACCACGAGAAACTAACGCCCCCCCCGACATAGAAGCCTGAATTTCGTTCTGACCTGTATTTGGAATGCTGATGGTTATCGGATTGTCGAAACCAGCATAGAGCACGTTCATTAAATCGGCAGCTATTGTAGCCATACCTTCAAAGGCTGGTGTCTTTTGCATTCCGTCAGGACTAATATAACTTTCTGGTTTTGGTCCACCAGTTACCCAATAGTCTTGTGCGAAATTCCGGCGTATTACGTTTCCTGCAAGATCTTTTATTAACATATAACCACTAATGGTATGTTTGCCTGGTGCACCTGCTTTAAGTGTAATTTTATTGCCATGGACAAGTTGTCCGTTTACATAAACTTGTGGCTGTTGAGTAGAGTCAATTGCAGCCATTAACATTTGCGCCGTGAGTGTTTCTCCTGGATAAAGTCGTGTTTGACTTGGTACAACAAAGGCCTGTAGTTTATTAACACGTAAATCTTTTAATCCAACATTGGCAACAAGTGTGTGTAGAACTTCGCCTTCGGCATAACGAATATCGCTTTGCAACTTTGAAAGCAGTGTAACAGCAGCCGATGTTGGCATGTTTTCGAACATATATTCTTCCCAATTCTTATTTAAAGAATGGTGTGGAACAACTGTAGAAAGATTGCTTGCTATAATTTTTTTCTGTAAAGGATCGGTAACAAAGCGAAGTATTCGTTCTCGATAACTATTTATAGCATCAAAAAGTTTGTGTCCTTGTCCTGTTCCTGGTGCCAACATAACAATTCCTGCGGCCTCAAGGTTTTCTTTATTTTTAATGTTCAGTGGGTCGCCATCTTTTCCATCAGCTTCTTTTACAATGTCTATCTTTAATTGTTGGGCGTAATTAAACAACGAATCACTCATATTCCGTACGGTTGAAGCCATTGCAAACCAAGCTTTCACCTTTTCCGGGTTCTTTTGCATCATCTGCTCAAGTTCATCAAAGATAGCCTTGTTTTCCATAGAAGAGTTTCCCGTAGTACGATTTAAACTTTCCTCAACAATAGAAAAGCCATTTAAAACTTCCGTTGAAATATTCAATGCAAGCATTGCCATAAGTACGACGTACATTAAGTTAATCATCTTTTGGCGTGGGGAAACTTTTCTTTTTATAATTGCCATATAAATATCTTTCTATTAATATGTCTGCTTATCTGCTGCATCTACATACCTTATTTGCTATGATGACATAAACAGATCTTACGATTTAGACATCTGGACGTACTTTAAATTTCATTCTTCTGGTACAGATTGCGATGAAACATTAGGCGATGCAACACGCATATTCACGGTCATTGCCTCTATCATTCGTGCATATACTTTGTTAAGTTGCTCAATTTGTTGTGCCATCTTCCGAGTTTGGTCGTTAATTTGGTCGATTGTCCCAATCTGCTGGCTCGCGCCTTTCAATTGCATTTCGTAAACTTTAGTAATGCCCGTAAGGGTTCTATTCAGATTTTCCATTTCTTCACTATCGCGAGTAAGACGTTGGCTTTGGTCGTTTACTCTTCCTAACATTTCGGTCAGACTCTTTAATGCATCAACATAATTAGTTTGTGCCTCAACCATCTCAGGTGTCTGTTGTTCTGCATTCGCTATAATTTGACTTTGCTGATTAACTACTGCAGCTGCAATTTTATCCGCCGATGGAATTGTCTGGCGAGCTATATCTTCTACAACAGAATTAACAGAAGATATAGGTTGGTGCATTGTAGATACTGCTTCTTGTGCTTTTGTCTCAACGCTTTCTCCATCTTCCTCGTCCTCTTCAAAATGAACAGGTATTTCTTTTCCATCGTCAGTTTTGTCGAAAGGACGGTCAAAAGCCGATAAGAAAAACACTATAACTTCGGTCCCCATACCTAAAAACAACCAGATATTTGCTCCAGGAAGGTGGGTTAGTTTAAACAATGCACCTAAAATGACTATTGATGCTCCCCAGCTATAACCGTAGTTTAGGAATGTTTGTCCTGCAACTGTATCAATCCACTTTTGCAGACGATATATAATATTGTATTTGCTATACTGTGTCATTGTATTTTTTATTTCGTTTTTCTTTTCTTTGTACTTTTTTTCGCCTCTTTTGCAGCTTCGCTTGAAGAACTTGCCAAGCTACGTACACAACGGAAACCGATGTAACTACGTGGCTGATTTTGATATTCCCACGTACGCCATGCACTGCGGATATAACTTTCTGGATCTTTCCAACTACCACCACGCACACTTTTTTTCTTTAATCTATATGGATCTTCTTTTGCTGCCTTGTATTCCAATTGTGGATTTAGGTCGTTCATAGCCTTTACTCCGGCTTCGGTATAAACTGTGCCAGTCCATTCTGCCACATTACCTGCCATATCGTATAAGCCATTTGAATTCGCACTATAAATCCCCACCCTACTGGTAATCAGGTTTCCATCTTTTGTATAGTTGCCTCTATCTGGCTTGAAATTTGCATAGAAACAGCCATTACCATTCTTTACATCTTGGTTTTCCCATGGAAATTCATCTTGTTTTTTCCCACGTGCTGCATATTCCCATTCAGCCTCTGTGGGTAAACGATAGCGTTGAACAAAACGGGCTTCTTTCCCTAAGCCCTTCAGTAAATATTCCGTACGCCATGCACAGAAAGCATTTGCTTGTTCCCATGTAACGCCAACAACCGGATAATCGTTGTATGTCGCATTGCTGAAATAGTTGCGCAAATAGGTTTCATTATCCGAATTTCTAAAGTCGTTTACCCAGCAAGTTGTATCTGGATACACATTTACAATATATGTGTTTAGAAAATCCCATGCTCCCGATAATGGGCGGTTGATAGTTTCTCTGTGTATTTTCCCCTCATCGTCTACATATGCAGTATCTTTCGAAATCATAACAACTTCGTTGGGATCTACTTCTATATCTGTATTTAAATTACGTTCTGATGGGTTTAAGCGATTGCGACGAAGTGCCGCTGCAGTATAATCGTATATTTCGTAACGATAATTTAGTTGTTTTACATCGAGATTTTTTTCACCTGTGGCTGGATTTATAGTATATAAACTCTCAAAAGCCCGTTGTTCGTCTTCATTGGGTTTACGTGGTAGTCGTTTATTCCAATTTAGGTGTGGGGTAACAGGATTTCCGTTTTTATCTTCAGTTATCATATATGTTTCATCGCCTCCGTATGCAGGGTCTGCAAGACGAGTTCGAAGAATAGAATCGCGTACCCATTCTACAAATTGTTTATATTTAGAGTTTGTAACCTCTGTTTCGTCCATCCAAAAGCCATCTACAGATATATCTTTCACTGGTGTAGCTTTGCCCCAAAGACTGTCTTGGTCGGTAAGTCCCATCTTTAACCAGCCTCTTTTAACCAAAGTCATACCATAAGGAGTAGGTTCGCGGAACGATTTTCCCCTACCAACACCTGTAACTTCGCCTCCTTTGCCTGGCACTGAAGCCGATTTCCCGGCAAAGCAGCCAGAAAGTGTGCCAAGCATAATAATACCAAGACAAAGATTTAATATGTTCTTCTTCATTTTCATTCTTGTTTTCTATAGAAATCTTACGCTTTTATGTTTATTTCTTCCTTTCTTTTGCAGGTTTATATCGGTTTGATAGCTCACAATTAATTCGTGACTACCGTTGCCGAAATCGGCAGAGCCTGTGTACATTTCGTAGCTGTAACCAACGTTTATTCCATGGAAGCTCCCTCCTACGTATGCTGTTACAGAATTCCCGGGACTATAAGAGAGTCCGCCATACAGCTCTTTTTTCTCGTTTGTATAAACTAATCGTGCGGTTATATCTGCCCGATAACCATTTCCATTGTAGCGTGCCATAACGGAAGTTGGTATAGTAAGAAACGGATTTCTTAACTTTATATTGTATCCGCCTGTTAAATAATAGGTTCTATCTATTTGCAGTTCGTTCTTCTCACCTAATTCAACAAGTGGGGCATTAAGATGTTGCACAGATGCACCTACATACCAATTATTATGTATATAATAAAGTCCGAAACCCATATCCAAACTCTGCCCATTTACTTCTGTTCGTGCAAAAGCTGGGTCGGTAGCATCTTCCACATCTATTTTCGAACCGTCGAATTTCTCTAATAGCAATCCTAATTGTACACCTACCGATAACATTCCTTTAAAAATATTTTTGCGAAAAGCATATTGTCCTGCAACACGCTGGTGAGCAAAAAGACCGATTTTGTCGTTCAGTATCGATACACCTACACCGTGATATTGCTTCATAAAATATAGAGGCATGCTTGCACCAACATACATTACTCGTGGATTATTCTTATAGCCTGCAAAGTCTAAGGCGTATGCGCCTACTACGTTTAGGTGATTTTCTTTTCCAACAGATGCAGGATTGTAGTAGGGTTCCATTTCCCAGTAATGACTGAAAGCTACATCGTACTGCGCCAATGCTATTGCACTGGAGAAAATATAGATCCCTATTATGAATATTAAACGTTTAAACACGTATGTATAACGATTGTTTTTCTGTATTATTGCATTTTCCATTAAAGGTATATTCTATAAACTATCTTTGCAGAATTTATAGTATGAGTCTAAAAACAAGACTACAAAACGTAACAGACAAAAACAACCCACCATATATTTGATAATGGTGAGCTGTCCTGATTATTTTTGTTTACTAATTAATATTCATCTTCGTTCCACAAGAAGTCGTCTTTAGATGGATAATCGGGCCATATGTCTTCAATGCTATCATAAACTTCACCCTCATCTTCTATTTCCTGAAGATTTTCTAACACTTCTAATGGAGAGCCTGAACGAATAGCATAATCAATAAGTTCCTCTTTTGTTGCTGGCCATGGTGCGTCTTCCAGCTTCGATGCTAATTCCAATGTCCAATACATAGGCTTACATATTTTAAATTTCAGTTTATTTTGCGTGCAAAAATACTATTTTATTTTCTATTTGCAAGGGTTTTGCCATATTTTTTCGGCAACTTTTTCGATATTGTTTAAATAACGCGAAAGAATAAAAAAGTAGTCTGACAGTCGGTTTATATATGCCAGCAGGTTCTTGTCTACTTCCGAAGTTTCGTCTAAAGCTATAATTAATCGTTCGGCACGTCTGCAAACTGTACGGCAAACATGAGCAATTGCTGCAGAACGACTACCACCAGGTATAACGAAACTTTTAAGTTCGGGAATCGCTGCCTGCATTCTGTCGATGGCTTTTTCAACATTTTCAATGAGTTTATTGGTTACAACCGATTCTTTTAGCTCCTTTTTAAAGTTGTCGCCCATAGCCAGATTGCAACCTATATTAAACAGGACGTTTTGCATTTCTGTCAACAGGTCTATGGTTTCTTGCTCCTCAATATAGGTAACAAGTAGCCCTATGAAAGAGTTTAATTCGTCTACTGTTCCATAAGAATTAATACGAATATCGCTCTTCTTCACTCTCGTACCTCCAATCAAACTGGTTATTCCTTTATCGCCAGTCTTTGTATATACCTTACTCATATTGTGTTGTTTTATTAGAAATTTATTATATAGTTCTGTTTAGGGCGCTTGTCAAAAAAAGCAATACCTATATAATATAGGTCGAACGAAAAACTTACACGTTCATCGTCCACTATTTCTTGCCAAAAAGCTTTTGCTTCTGCTGTTTGTTTTATATTGTCTACCATAACAAAACTTTGTTCGTTTATGGCTATTCGTAATCTTTCGTAGAATGTTTTACTTTGCTTGCAGGCTGTAAGGAAATAAATATCTGTATCGTTGGGCGTAGTCTCCGCATCGATTTTGCACCATTTATCAGCTGCTTGTATCAACGTCGTGCTGCAAGCTGCCTTTATATACGCTTCGTAGCGCGATATTTTTGTAGGACAAAAGCAAAACTTATTGGCTTGGACAAAGCGATTTATCCGATACAACAATCGAGCTTTCTTGCGTTCTGTAAAATTTAAATTAACGTCTTCCTTTACTTCTGCATAAATTGGATAGGAAGTGTGGTCGTTTATCACCTTCCTATCAAACGAAAAAGCTGATGGCGACTGTATTCCAAATCCTTGAATGTATTTCATTCGTTGTAACCAGACACACAAGGCTTTTAGCTTATATGGCAGAATATTTCGTTGTATCATTACAATAGTGCTACAAACTTACGCAAAAATAATGAATACAGAAAATATAAACTGCTTTTTTGAAAGTATAACAACTTTTGCAATAGAAAGGATGGTATATTTAGGTATATAAATATAATTATGAGATTTCTCCAAGAGTGAAGGCGCTAACTTCGGCTTAGAGGTTCTAAGCGATCTTCAGAACAGAGGTGTCCAGGATATACTGATATGCTGCATTGATGGTCTGAAAGGCTTCCCTGATGCCATACAGAGCGTATTCCCCGATACAAGTGTCCAACTCTGTATTGTCCATCAAATACGCAACTCTATCAAGCACATTGGCAGTAAGCATCAAAAGGAGTTCCTCCGTGACCTTAAAACAGTATATGGTGCCGTTAGCAAAGAGACTGCAGAAACACAGTTGGACACACTCGACAGCAAGTGGGGAGAAACGTATCCCATCGTCATAAAATCATGGTGTGACAACTGGGAACGCCTTACGGAACACTTCCAGTATACACCTGCGATACGTAAGCGATATACACCACCAACACCGTTGAAAGCTACCACAGACAAGTACGTAAGGTAACAAAGAACAAAGTAGCTGTGTCCAGTCGGCTCCATGCCTCCTCAATATAGCATGATACCCCTAAAATGGTATGGTAATGTAAGTCCGACGAATTTATGAGTTGTTTCATTTTGTCTGAAACCGCTTTCGCACTCCATAAGTAGCATACATTCATACTCCACTCGTGGTATAATAGGACATTTTAAGGGACAACTATTTACTCTGATGAAATAACAAGACCATTCCTAAAGAAAGGCACTTGTCTCATTCCTCCCATTCAAAGAAAGGAATCCGTCCTGCCTTACACAGCCCACCACCAACCCATGCAGGCGCAAGGAGCCCTGAACACTTGTCCCGGGGAAAACAAAAGGGCCCTGACTACTTCCGTAATCAGGGCCCGCATAAAAAAAGGCAGCTACCTACTCTCCCGCATTGCATTGCAGTACCATCGGCGCA
>ERZ772807.440-NODE-440-length-25688-cov-8.547224_pt1 | contig 25688 bp, 16 predicted proteins | sample MGYA00511472_ERZ772807 | MGnify/ENA primary metagenome ERZ772807 (study PRJEB29015, sample SAMEA2737947) | human oral metagenome | biome: human oral; feature: human-associated habitat; material: dental | place: China | collected 2039 ... | reverse complement strand
CGATCGTGTGGATCTCGTCGATGAACGTCACGATCTCACCGGCAGAATCCTTGATCTCCTGGAGAACCGCCTTGAAACGCTCCTCGAACTCACCACGGTACTTCGCGCCCGCCACCATTGAGGCGACGTCGAGCTGGATAAGCCGCTTGCCGCGCAGGGACTCCGGCACGTCGCCGTCGACGATGCGCTGGGCCAGGCCCTCCACCACGGCCGTCTTGCCGACGCCGGGTTCGCCGATAAGCACCGGATTGTTCTTCGTGCGCCGCGAGAGCACCTGGACGACGCGGCGAATCTCCGAGTCGCGGCCGATCACCGGGTCCATCTTGCCCTCGCGGGCCGCCGCCGTCAGATCCGCCCCGTACTTTTCGAGGGCCTGGAACGTTCCCTCGGGGTCGGGACTAGTCACCTTGGCGCTGCCGCGCACATTCGGCAGGACCGCGGAGAGCTGCTCTCGGCCCGCGCCCGCCGACTGCAAGATCTCCCCCGCCTGGCTCTGCGAGGCCGCGACGGCAATGAGCAGGTGCTCGGTCGAAATGTAGGCGTCGCCCAGGGCAGTCGCCTCCTTGCCGGCGTCGCTGATGACGCGGGAGAGCGTGCGGGAGGCCCCCGGCTGCTGCACGGAGGAGCCCTCGGACGCCGGCAGCGCCGCGAGCGCGGCGTTCACGCGGGATTCGACCTCCCCGCGGTTGACGCCGACGGCGTCGAGAAGCGCCACGGCCACCCCGCCCTGCTGGGCGAGGAGCGCGGCGAGCAGGTGGAGGGGCTCGACCTGCGGGTTGCCCGCGTCGGTCGCAAGCCGAATGGCCTCGGCGAGCGCCTCCTGCGATTTGGTCGTCAGTTTGTCCATAAGCCTTTCACTTTCCTTTGCGTCCTTGAAGGACGGCATTGATGTCTATAGAAGACTGTGTCTATGAAGGACAACGCCACTGAGATTGAGTCTATTCCACTCAAGTTTATTTGCACAAGGACGGCTCACGGACACGGCCGATTCGTCGGCGTCTCCGGCCGGGAGTCCAATGCGCGCCGGCTGCCGATCCGGCGTCGGACGTCCGCGAAGCGGCCCTCCGGCCGGTCGTCGGACACTCCGCCGGGGAACTCGCGGCGGAGCAGCCTCACTCGCGGCGCCCCCTCAGTTCACAATCCCGCCCGGGACGTCGCCGTCGACCGAAAGGCCGCTCTTCTCGATGATCTTCGTCAGCTCGGACTCCGAGTACGCAGAGGCGGGGCACGTGTAGCTCACCAGCACATACACCGCGGGCGTCGACGTCGAAAACGCGCGGAGCCAGTGCCATCCGCGGTAGTTCTTGCCTCCGGCGTCGGCATACGTCACGACGTTGGCGACGCCGTCGACCTCCACGCCGTTCGCGCCGCGCAACTTCGTCCTGCCGGAAGGCTCGGCGTGGAAATTCGATTTGCCCTGCTGCAACTCGACCAGATGGCGATTGACAGCGTCCTCCGTCATCTTGCGCTCGCCGCCCTGGGCCCCTTCGGCCTGTTGCCGCCCGGCGGAGAGGAAGCAGCCTTTCTTGCTTTTCGAAAGGATCTTGCCGCTGTTCGCCTGGCCGGCCTTCCACCCCTTCATCTTCGTGGGAGAGTTCAACGACGGCGCGCCTGTGCCGGCCGTCTTGCCGCCTCCGGGCGTCGAACCGCCTCCCGTCGAAGAGCCCGACGGCGTCGCCGACGCTCCTCCGGACGATCCGTCCGAGGCCGTTGTTCCGTCGCCTGTGCCGGCGCTCTGCTCGCCGTTCGAGGCGGCCCCGCCCGGCGGCGATTCGTTTTCAGCCGAGGAATCGCCGCCCTCCGACTGCCCCTTTCCCGGCTGTCGTCCCTTCCCGGCGTGCGAGGCCTTGCTTTCCGAGGCCTTGGAAGAGTCGCCGTCCGAGCACGCCTCCAGAGCCGCAAGTGGAAGGCCGAAGGCGAGAATCAGAGCGGCGCCGCGGCTCGCGAGACGGCGTCGGCCCGCGAAACGATGTGTCTTCACGATCTTCTCTCCTATTGCGTGATTGCCCGCCGCGACCCGTTCGCAGCGGCTTATACGGACTCTACCTATCCGCAGCGGACCATGCTCGTTCGGACACAATGTGGAAGTATTAGTCTGGCGCGCATTGTGGGAAAGCGCCGGATGACGCGAATCGGCGTCTCCTCGGCGATCGCGGGTAGGATGATCGCCGACGTCGAAATCCGCAGTTTCCCGTGCCTGAGGCGGCGGAGCCGCGTCTGTGCGAGGCGCGACCTTGCGGAGCGCGACCGGCGGAGCCGCTGAGCACGGAGCCGCTGCCGCCGAATTCGGCGGGGTCCCGCGCGCGTACGCCGGGATAGACGCTGCGAACAACAAGACGCGCGCACGCCGGGGACGCGCCCGCGAACGGCACGAAGCACACGCCGAGATGTGCACGAACAGCAAGAAAGGGAGGCCATGCCCGAAGGTCAAGCAATTCACCGCATCGCGCGCCTGATAAACGAGAGGTTCGAGGGCGCCGACGTCGTCGCCTCCTCCCCGCAAGGGCGCTTTTCCGACGGCGCACACCGCCTGGACGGGCTCACGGCCGGACGGGCCGAAGCGTGGGGCAAGCACTTTTTCATGCCGTTCGCCGACGGCGGCTCCTTCGCGCGCGCCGACAACGGGCCTTCGAGCGGCATGCCCGCGGGCAGCGCCCTCCAGGGCGAGGAAGAGTCAAGCAGCGGGCGTTTGAACGGGAGAAACGCGATCGCCCCGGGCGCGGCGCCCCTCGGCGAGACTCCTCTGGGCGGCACGTCCCTGGGCGACGACGGGCCCCTGTGGCTTCACATTCATCTGGGCCTGTACGGCAGGTGGCACTTCACGGGCGAGGGCTCGGACGCGATCGTCGGCGCAGGCGTCCGCAGCGGCAATCACAACGCGGTCAACGTCGGCGCGGGCAGCACGGTGCGGCTGCGGCTCGCTGCCAACGGGTTTACGGCCGATCTCACGGGACCCTCCCGATGCGAGATCCTGGACGGGCCGGGCGTGCGGGCCGCCGTCTCCAAGCTCGGCCCCGATCCTGTTCGCAACGAGCCCGGAGACCGCGAGCGCTTCGTCGAGGCGGTTCGGCGGAGGCGGTCGCCGGTGGGCCAGCTGGTTCTCGACCAGTCGATCGCCGCGGGGCCGGGAAACATCTACCGCGCAGACTGCCTTTTCCGCGTCGGAATCTCGCCTCTGCGGCCCGGCAACAAGGTTTCGGCCGAACGCCTGAAGGCCCTGTGGGACGACCTCGTTGAGACGATGCAGGCCGACGTTCCCGACGGCGTCATACGCACGGTCCCGGAAAGCCTGAGGCCAGAACCGGCCGAGGCTTCTGGCGCGAAGAATCCAGACGCCGAAGGCGCCGACGGCGACGACCCGGAGGCCCAGCGTTTCGCGGTCTACCACCGCACGGGAAGGCCGTGCCTGAGATGCGGCACGCCTGTGGCGGAGAAAGAAATGGCCGGACGCCGCCTCTTCTGGTGCCCGAGCTGCCAGCGATGAAGCGGTGACGAGCCTTGCGCTCGCTGCGTCCGATCGTCGGGCTCTTCAATGGAAAGAGACCGTCTTTTCAGCCCGAAGAGGCTTTTAACCGAAAGAGGCGTCCTCTAGTCGAAGGAGACGGCCGAGTCGAGCCACGCCACCTGGATCAGCTCGCGATTGACTTCGCGCGAACGGAACTGGCCGCGGCCGGGCATGCCCTCCTGGGGCCGGATCCGGCCGAGGACGGTGCCCTCCTCCGGGTTGCCGGGCAGGAGCATGGCAGGCGAGGCGAGATCGTTCATCGCCTGAATGACGGGAGAGCCGTACATGGCCCTGCTCGCGCCTCCCATGCGGCGGGCGACGATGATGTGCAAGCCGACGTCGCGCGCCTGCGCCATCATCGGGACGAGAGCCCTGACCGGATTGCCCTGGGAATTGTCGACGAGGTCGTAATCGTCGACGACGACCCACGCCTCAGGCCCCTTCCACCAGCTGCGCTCGCGCAGCTGTTTGGCGGTGACGTCCGAGCCGGGAACGCGCGTTGCGAGGAACTGCGCCAGGCCGTTGAGCTGCTCTGTCGCCTCGGCCGCGTTGCGCAGGTGGCGGCCGACGTAGCCTTCGGGCAGCTCGCCGAGGAGCGAGCCTCGGTAGTCCACCGCGAAGATCTGCGCCTGCTGCGGCGTGTACAAACGGGCGATTTCCGAGCAAATGAGCCGCAAAGTCGCGGTTTTCCCGGACTTCTGGTCTCCGAAGAAGAAGAAGTGGGAATTCGCGTCGAAGTCGATTCCGAAGGGCTCCAGGCGGGATTCGCCGAGCCCCAGAAGGACCCTGCGATCGTCCTTGCTGACCCTGCGGCGGACCTGCTCGATGGAAACCTTGTCCGGCAGCACGCGCAGCTTCGGACCCCGCGGGCCGGTCCACAGTTTGTTGACGTTTTCGACGAGGTCGGTGACGCCTTCGGAAAGACTCTCGGGGTTGTGATCGGCGTCCACTCGGGGAAGCGCGCCCAGAATATGGTGTTTGGACGGCTCAAGGCCGCGCCCGGGGGCGCCGGTGGGCACGTTCCGCGAGAGTTTCCTGTCGATCTCCGAATCGAGGGCGTCACCCAAACGCAGCTCGATTCGCGAGCCGAACATGTCTTTGACGGCCGTGCGGAAGTTCATCCACCGCAGCGCCGTGGCGATGACGTGCATTCCGAAGTTCAGGCCGCGGGGGATGAGGTCCTGCAGGCGCATCTCGAGCTCGTCGAAATCGGACCGCAGCGCCTGCCAGCCGTCGACCACCAGGAAGATGTCGCCGTATCCGTCGTCGGCCTTCCCTTCGGCGCGCATGCGCCTGTAAGCCGCCATCGATTCGATTCCCTGGGCGGCAAAGTACCGCTCGCGGTCATCGACGATCGACTTGATCTCCGCGAACATGCGGCGCACGCGGGTCTCGTCGCTTCGCAGGGCGACGCCGGACATATGGGCGAGGTCCCTCATTCCGGCGAACGTTCCGCCGCCGAAGTCCATTGCGTAGACCTGGATCTCTATCGGCGTATGGGTCAGCGCCAGAGCGCCGACGACGGTCCGCGCGAAGGTCGACTTTCCGGACTGTGGGCCTCCGATGATCGCAAGGTGGCCTCCCGCGCCGGAGAGGTCGAGGGTGAGGATGTCCCTGCGCTGTTCGAGCGGGCGGTCGACGTCGCCCACGGGGATCGTGAACTGGCCGGCGCCGCGCCACTTCGGCGAATGCAGGCCGAGGACGGGCGAGACGCGGAGATCCGGCATGAGGCTGTCGAGCGTGGCCGGGACGTTGAGCGGCGGCAGCCACACCTGATGGGCGTCCGGCCCCTTGCCTGCCATCCGGGCGACGGCGATGTCGAAGGTGGTGTTCGGCACCCCGGGGATGCCGGAGTCGCCGAGCTCGTCCTCCTCCGAGCCCGAATCCTCTTCGACTTCCTCGACCTGCTCCGTTTCAAGACGCAGAGGCTTGGCGGTGAAGTCGAGGATCTCCACCTCTTGGGCCTCGCCGGATCCGAGGGCGGCGCTCAGCTCCGTTCGCCTGGGCGGGGGCCCGGAAACATAGGAAGATCGGAATCTGATGAGCCCGCTGCTGGCGTCGGGCTTGAGGTATCCGACTCCGGGGATGGCGGGGAGCTCGTAGGCCTCGGAGCCGCCGATGACGCCGCGCGACTCCTGCGCGGAGAACGTGCGCAGGCCGATGCGGTAGGACAGGTGCTCTTGCAGTCCGCGCAAACGGCCCTCTTCGAGTCTCTGCGAAGAAAGCAGGAGGTGGACGCCCAGGGATCGGCCGAGGCGGCCGATCTGATTGAACATGTCGACGAAGTCCGGCTTTTCTGCCAGGAGCTCGGAGAACTCGTCGGCCACCACGAGGAGCGCGGGAAGCGGGACGAGCTCGGTGCGGCCGTTCTTGCGGGCGCGCTCGTAATCGTGGATGTTCTTGAAATTTCCGGCTGCGCGCAGGAGCTCCTGGCGCCGATTCATCTCGCCGCGCAGGGCGTCCTCCATGCGGTCGACCAGCGTGAGGTCCTCGCCGAGGTTGGTGATGATAGCCGAGACGTGGGGCATTTTCGCCATGCCCGCGAAGGTCGCGCCGCCTTTGAAGTCGATGAGCACGAAGTTGAGCTCTTCGGAGGAATGGGCCATGGCCAGCGCCAGAACGAGGGTTCGCAGCACCTCGGACTTTCCGGAGCCCGTCGCGCCGATGATGAGGCCGTGCGGGCCCATTCCGTTGAGCGCCGACTCCTTGATGTCCAGGTAGACCGTTTTGTGCTCGGGGGTCAGGCCGATGGGCACGCGCAGGCGGTCGCGCTCCAGGCGGGGCCTCCAGGCGATGTCGGTGTCGAGGTCGCGGACGTCGCCCAGTCCCAGGAGGTCCACAAGCTCCGCGGAAGCCTCCCCGGGGGCGTCGACGGCGGAGCCCGACGCTGCGGCGTCGGTCTGTATGAGCGCCTGCGTGGCCAGGCGCCTGGCGGCGGCCTCGGCCTGGACCACGGAAAGTCCGTGCGACCGGCCGCTGACCGGCTCGAAGCCGATCTGCAAAAGCTCGAGGTTATCGCCCTCCCCCAGCTGGACGCGCACTGTGTTCGCGTCCGTCAGCGACTCCCAGTTGGCGGGAATCTCCACAACGGTCACGCCCAAAACTCCGTCTTCGGTGATGATGGGATGGTCGGGCGGGATGGTGACGCCGTCGTTGACGATCACGAGGTGGGGAAGCTCGGTTCCGTTCTGATCGGAGACGAAGCGGGGGCGGTCGGCGATGCCGTCGGGCAGAAGGTCCATGATGTTGGTCGGATCGACGTCGATCATGCGGGCCGGGCCGATGGAGTCGAAGATCCTGTCGGAGCCGGCGTGGGGAAGCCATTTGATCCAGTCCCACTCGTCCCAGTGGTCCGTGCTGGTGAGCACGGCGATGCGGACGTCGGAGGCCTTGGTGAAGGTTGCGATCTGAACGAGCACCGAACGCGCCACGGCCCGGGCCTTGGCCGGCGAGTTGCCGATGATCTGCAGACGGGCGATCGTCGAGAGGTTGACGCCCAGCGGCAGTTCGTCGAGCCCCTTGTAAAGCCCCTCGAACTGGACCAGGGCGGACTCGGCGACGGGGTCGGCCTCGGCCACGGCCGACGCCTCGGCCTTCGTGTAATCCAAAGTGAAGGGCTGGTTCGCCGCTCCGACTCGCGACAGGAGGAACTCCTCGTCGGCCGGCTCGCGCTCGCCCACTCGCGTGCCCTCCTCGAGGATCACGGGAAGGTCGCCCGGGTGAGGCAAAAACCACTGGGCGAACTCTCTCTGCATGTCCTCGGCCTTGCGGGCGTTCTGCCTCGTCTTGGCCAGGTAGGCGAGGTACTCGCGCCGGCTTCCCGTGACGGAGTTCCTGAACTGGACGCGGTTGCGGTAGATGTTCAGAAAGGCCACACAGAGCATCGCCACGACGAAGAGGCCGGACATCAGGATCATTCTCGGCGAGCGGTTGCCGGACATCGCCATGACCACCATCATGCCCATCGACCCGAACATGGGAAGGATCATGGCCAAAGCGCCGGTCAAGCCTTCCGACCGCTGAATCTCAGGCGGAGCCTTGAGCTCGACGACCTCCTGCGGCGGCGCTTTCGGTGCTTGACGTTTCGTCGTTGCCACGTGCTGTCCTCCAGATTCGTTCTCTTCCCGCGTGGATATGCGAAGCGGGCCGACCTGCGGATCGTGTCTGCGGATCGCGGCGCCGGCCCCTCTATGGATCATACTGAGCAAAACGAATTCGCTCGAGCGTGTTCATCCTCGCTTTCCTCGGAATCTACACCCCTATTTACCGAAACCGCGCCGGTTAGTGAGATTTGCTGTAAGTTTACGGGGAGTACTCCACCAAGCGCGGGCCTACGCGGCGCGCTATTGTGGACGAGAACGTACACACGCAGCTTTCGACCAAGGGGAAGCATGGCCGCCACTTCAGCGTCTGTTTCATACCTCACCCTCGTGGTGCAGGGGGAGAGCCACGACGTCGTCGCGCCGGCGGGCTTGACGCTCGCGCAGGTCCTCAAGATCCGCAGGGTGCCGCCGGACCTCGTGCCATGCACCGTCGCCGGCGACAAGCTTCCCGGCGCCTTGGTGGTGGGCCGAGAGATCCGCAACGGGGCCCTCGTCGTGCTCCAACCGCCCGGGCCCGACTTCCAAGTGACCCTCGAGGATTACAAGCCGAACGCCGCATCGCCCGAGGCAGCCTTTTCCCCTGCCGTCTCGATTGTGGGAATGCTCATCTCCGTGGTCCTGTCGCTCCTCGTCTTCCTCAGGAGCCCGCTCGTCCCGGAATGGCAGGCGCTGACGGCGGCCGGAACGATGCTTCTCCTCGGCCTGCTCTACTCGCTGCGCCCCAACATGGGGCATCCCGTCTCCGAGACCCTCGCGGCCGTCACCTGCGGCATGACGGCGGGTTTCCTGGCGACGGCGTCCAATCCCGACGACGCCAAGTACCAGGCGCTCGTCAGCGCCTTCGCGGCCGCCGGAATCCTCGCCGCGATGCGGTGGGCGTGGCGCGGACGCAACGACGTCGCAACCGCCCGGGTGGCGGGAGACTGCGCGGCGCTCGGCCTCATCGTCTCCGTGGGCGGCCTCGCGTTCCTCATTCTCGGCGTCAAGATCGAACTGCTGCTCGCCGGTTTGTTCGGCCTGTCCGCGCCGCTCATACAGGCGCTTCCCGGGTTCTCTATAAGCATTCCCGCCGAAAGGCTCATCGACGAGGCGACCATCGTGCGCGAGGCCCGTTCCGTCAGGCACGCCGAGCCAAAGAAACTCGACATGATCACGCCGCAGGAGACCGCCGACCTCATCGCGGCCGGCACGGCTCGCAATCGCCTGTGGACCGCCATTCTCTGCTCGACCGCCCTCGTCATGCTGCCGACGATGACCCGCGCCGCCCTCCGCGGAGGATGGCAGGGCGCTGTGGCGGGGGCCTCGATCGGTTTCGTCGCTCTGGCCTTCCTCCTCGTGCCGCGGGCAGCAGCCGCGATATACGTTCGCGTCATCCCGAGGGCAACAGTCGCGGCGATGGCCCTCTGCGGCGCAGCGTTCACCGGCGCTCGGGGGCTCATCAAAGAGCCGGTGCCCCCCGTCGTCGTCCTCACGTGCGTCGCCTTCACGATTCTCCTTGTGAGCATTCCCATTTCCCGCGGCTGGAGGCCCCTTTCCTTCACCCGCATAGCCGATATCGTCCAAAGCCTCGCCTGCGCCTGGGCCCTTCCCCTGGCCCTCGCGGGAACGGGACTCATCACCCTTGTTCGAACAGGGGGAACTTCATGATCCACCCATCCGCCGTCACGAATCGAGTGAGCGATGCCTGAGAGAAAAGAAAACTTCATCCGAGCGACCCTCATACACGAGGAGAAGCGGGCGGACATCCTTTTGCCCTCCAACATGCCGGTGGTCGAGCTCATCCCGAGCGTCGTGCGTCGCTTCGTCTCGGTGACTCCCCGAATGGTCTCGCGAGGGTTCATCCTCACCACCCCCAACGGGCAGGTCGTGGATCAGTCCCTCACGTTGAAGGCCCAGGGCATCAACGACGGCACGCTCCTCATGCTCTCGCCCAGGGTGAAGGAGATCGAGAAGAAGTACGACGATCCGATTGAGGCGGTCGCCGACGTCGTCAACGAAACCAACAGGCCGTGGACGGACGCCGACGCCGCCGGGGTGGCAACCGGAGCGGCCATAACGCTTCTTGTCGCCTCGGCGATCCTCCTGTGCATGGCGCGGCCCCTGGCGGGAATCTCCATACCGATCATCCTGGGCGGCATGGCGGTCCTGCTGATCGGCGTCATCTGGGCGCTTCAGCGCGGCGAGCGGCACACCCACGCCGCGGCGCTCGCCCTCGTCTCCTCGGTGATCGTCGGGGCGTGCGGCTTCAGCGTGCCCAATCCGCCCGTCACCTTCGGCCTCGACATGGCGCTGGGCGGATTCTGCTGCTCGATCGCCGCCATGCTGACGATGCCGCTGCTGAGCGAATGGAAGGAGATCATGTTCGCCCCCGCGGTCGCGGGCATCTCGCTGGGCACCGTCGGCGCGGTCAACATGGCGCTCACCGATTCGCATGAGCGCGTCGCCGTCGTCGCCACGAGCCTCCTGGGCATCTTCCTGCTCGTTCTTCCCGGGTTGTCGATGCGCCTGAGCAGGCTCGACCAGGCTGACCCGCTTCTGGCTTCGGGCGGCGGAGGCCCGGCTGCCAATCCGGGCGCCAGGCGCGAAGCCAGGCCGATCAACCCGCGCGTGATCAAAGACCGCTACCTCCGCGGCCGCCGGGCGATGTTCGCGGCGCGATGCGGAGCGGGCTTCGCTCTGGCCGTCCTCACCCCGTTCACGGTCGCCAGCGGCAAATGGGGCGTCGTCGTCATCGCCGGAATCCTGATCATCCTGACGGTCGGATCGCGAGTGCAGTACGCGAAGATGGACGTCATGTCCGAGTACGTCATCGCCGTCCTCGTCTTCGCCATCGGATGCTCCTCGGTGATGATGCTCCACTCGCAGTGGTGGCTCGGCCTTGTGATCGTCCTGGCCGTCGTGGCTTCCATTCTCATCGCCTACGGCCTGGTCATAGGAAAAACCCCACAGTGGCTGCGCCAGACGGCCGACATGTCCGAGACGATTGCGGGAATCGTCCTCATTCCCGCCGCAGTTCTAGCTCTAAGGTTGTGGTGACGTGGCATCGACGAAAGACATCCTCGACGGACAGCGTTTCAACCGTCAGCGCTTGGTGACGGCCTTCACCTCCGGGATGCCCGGAGGCCGTGAGCTTACGCCCATCCACCCGTGGAAGGGCATCATCGCGAGCCTCGTGATCACAGCCCTGGTAGTCGGCGGGGCGTGGATATCGAAGCTGTTCGCCCCGTCCCTTCCCGACGGCTGGAAGAACGGCAACCTCGTCATCAACTCGTCGAACGGCTCTCGGTACGTCTCCATCGAAGGAAAGCTCTACCCCGTTCTCAACGCTTTCTCGGCCCACCTTCTCTTCCCCAACCTCAAAACGATCACCGCCAACGACGACGCGCTGGCGACCGCCCCGCTCGGCCCCGTCGTCGGCATTCCCGGCGCCCCGGACAAGGTTCCCGCCGCCGACAAGGTCAGAAACGCGGACATCACCGCCTGCATCTCCAGCAACGACTTCCTGTGGAAGGGCGTGAACATGAAGGAAAAGGTCACCTCGGCGAACGGGGCCGCGCTTTTCGTCGAAAGCAACCACGTGAAGTACCTCATCGCGGGCGAGTATCGCTATCCCTTCAGGGAGGGCGAGGGCGAGAACCCGAAGGCCGAGCGCATCCTCGAAAGCTTCGACATCGACGACGCCAAGCCGATCCAGGTCAAGGCCGCGTGGCTCAACCTCTTCAAGGAGGGCGAGCCCCTCACTCCCCTCCAGATCGACGAAGGCAGGGGCAATGTGAGAGTCGAAGGGATCGATCGGGAGTACCCCGTCGGAACGATTCTCAGAGAGGCCGACGAAGAGAAGGGCACAAAGTACTATCTGGTTCGCAAGGACGGAAAGCTGCAGCGCATGTCGACGACGGCCTTCCACATGTACACGCTCTCATCCTCGGGCCGCGACGCCACGCCATCGAAGATCTCCTCCTACGACAGGGGTCGGGCAACCTTCAACGATGAGAAGCTCATGCCCACGTGGCCCGAAGACATCCCGTCCCTCGTGAACAACTCGACGTCGAGGCCGTGCGCACACGTCGCCACGGGGCAGAGCACGAGGCTCATGGTGAGCAACAGCATTCCCCGCCTCACCTCCGATCGCGTGGAGGTCGCCTCCCAGACGGGGGCCATCGTCACCCAGCCGGGCAACAAGGTAAAGCGCTACCACCTGATCGACGAGGACGGCCTCGCCTACGAGATGGACAACTTTGAGAAAACCGGCGAATCGCTGGGGTATAAGAATGTGACTCCGCTGGAGGCCCCGCCCGAGTGGATGGATCTGTTCAGCTCTGGGAAAGAGAAGACTCCGACGCTTTCCGTCGAGGCAGCATGGTCCACCGTCCCAGCCGACGCCCGCAAGGCGGCGAACAAGTGAGATCGAAGGAGGCGAGCGCAGGGAGCATGGACCGGAGAAAGCGAAAAGCCTGGCGCTGGGCGGCGGCCTCGTCGGCCATCGTCCTCGGCTTCAGCGGGATCGGGGCAACTGCCTCCGCGCAGGTCGGGGCTTCCGCACAGGCCAAGGGACCCGCTCCGATGTGGTTTGACCGGCAGAACTGCGAGAAGGATTCGGCCAAGAGCTACAACCCCAAGGACGAAGAAAGAAACACGATCGGCACCTACGCGCTCGATCTGACCGAGACTCACAAGTTGACGAAGGGCAAGAAGGCGACGATCGCCCTCATCGACACCGGAATCGCGACGAACAACAACAACCTCAACCCCGCGTTGACCGGTGCAAGCTTCGGCGCGGGGGTAGACCTCACGGGGGGCAACAACTTCAGGGTCGACAATGACGGCCACGGAACTGCCGATGCCTCCATCATCGCCGCCCAGCCGGGCAAAACGAGGTCCTTCAGCGGCGTCGCCCCCGAGGCGACGATCGTCCCCGTCAAGGTGGCCAACGAAGAGCCGCAGGAAAACGCCGACGCAGCAGCCATAAGGGCCTACAAGCAGAGTTTGGCCGCCAACCTCGTCAAGGGGATCAGCTGGGCGGCCAACAACCCGTCCGTCGACGTCATCGCCATACCCATAGCCGGGGATTCAAGCGCGAGCAACGACGCCCTCAAGAAGGCCACAGAAGACGCGATATCCAAGGGCAAAGTGGTCGTCGCCGCCGCGGGGAACTCGGAGAACCGGCGCGGCGGGTCTTCTTCGCCGTCGGCCACTTCGACGTCCTCGGCAAGCTCCTCCGAGAATATGCGCTACCCCGCCGGATACGAGGGCGTCATCGGAGTGACCGCGGCAGATTCACAGGGAAACGTCAACGAGTCCGTCGTCCATTCGGACGCCGTCAAGCTGGTCGCGCCCGGCCAGAACATGATCGTGGCCAACGGGGCGACGGGCATCTGCCTGACCTCCACGCAAGCCCCGAGCACCAGTTACGCCACCGCCTACGTCGCCGGCGTCGCGGCTCTCGTCAAAGCCCGCCACCCGAGGGAAAGCGGCAGGATGATCACGTACCGTCTGCTGTCTTCGGCCAACCGTGCGAGCGCGGCCAGTTCGAACAAGGAACGCGGCTGGGGGTTCGTCAATCCCTACGGCGCGGTCACGATGGTCGACGACGGGCAGATTCCAGGGCCGACGTCGCCCGTCATTCAACGGCTCAAGCCGGTTCCCACCGTGGGCTCCAACGTTCCGCCCGAGCCGCACGATCCGCAAGGCAACGGCCGCAAAGCGGGAATCATCTGGGCCGGCGCCGGTGTGGGACTGACCGTGGTGCTGCTCATCTTGGCGGCGGGGCGCAGCAGAATGGCGCTCAGGCCGCGTGAGGCCGACGACGACGCGGACAACGCCAAGGGCTAGCCGACGCCAACGCGAGGGTTAGTCGTCGCCGATGTGAAAGACTGGCTGCGCGAAGGCAAAGAGGGCTCCAAAGGGCTTGTCGCGCAAAATTTTCCGTCCAAAGGGCGGCCGCCCGGGGACACTTTGATTGCCAAGACGCGGGGAGGAACTGGCCACAGGTCTGCTGTTGTTTTGGTTGTGGGTTTGTGTTTAGGTTCTGGTAGGTTTGGTCGACGGTTGGCTTGTATGGCGTTGTGCCGTGCTGGAAGGATGGCCGTCGTGGTCAGGGAGCATTCCGAACAGTTTGGGCGGGATGCGGTGGCGCTGGTCGAGTCTGCGAGTTTCCCCAACGGGCAGGTTGTCGCCGATCTGGAAATCTTCCGCTCGAGTCTGCAAGTGTGGCTGCGGGAAGGGCCGGCTTGCCTCGCGCGGCCTGTCGCACTGGCCTGCTCACACGCGATCGCGCCGCCATGGGCACCGCCAAGGCCCGACGGCCGACGCCCCGCCCGGTCGGGAAAAGTCTATATGCGCGCGTCAAAGACCTATGAAGCGGCAGAACAGCCGGCCACAGCATCGGCCGGCCGGCGGCTTCAGGCTTGTCAGCCAACGCGCTGTCGACAGCCCGCCCGGCTGGGGCATCGACTGGCGCAATCATTCACTTGCGATCGCGGATCCCAGTCCCGCACGGCGGCTTTCACGGCTATGATCACAACCCACGAACCCGGCCTCTTCCACGGAAGCCGTCGGAGACGGCGCCCCGGGCGCAGCCACGGAAACCCTTCGTTCTGCCCGCGCCTTGAACTCATCCGAGCATTTCTGCTGACCGGACTCGATCCTATCGACTTACACAACATACCTCCTAAGTCCCACAAACACCGCACCCTCCAGGGAGCCCGGGTGAGCTTATCGAGTTTTCGTGTGAAAGCTGCTTGCGTCAGCCACCGACAGAGGCGAGAGCCCCCTGGCACAGCAGACGAACTTGTCTGGAGACAGCTCCCCTCTTGTGACTGATCATGTGCTGAAGTGCTTAGTTGAACACTTGATTCAAACACTTTTGCCCGCAAACACAAGAAAAACTCAAGATCGCACAAGCATGAAGAACCAGATGAGCGCATATGCGACCCTTCTGAGCGCACTCTTCGACCAGTAGCGTTCAATTGAGTTCCGCACCTCGCGTTGTTAGCATTGCGGACACAAGCCGATTGATCACGGTAAAGTTACATAAAGTTATTGAGCAACATCGTGATGATTGGACCACGAAACAGCACTATAGGGGCACCTAGGTTAAGGAGCACGCATAATGGAAAACGGCGACAACTTCGAAGCCGAACTTACACGAAAAGTCGGCGCGCTAAAACGTGCAGCAATCGACGCAGCCATAGCAGGAGGAGCATGCAATCGGTTCACAGTTGGCAAGGACTCTTATGAGATGACCGCCATGATGAGCGGAACGACCAAACTCCTCTACAAAGTAACTCGACCTGATGAGAATGGTTCCGGCGGAGGCGAGATGACTATAACGGAGGTTCCCGGCGGCAATCGCCCGGCGTATGACGCTATGGCGAGAAGCCAGAGTGAAAAGATCAAAGCGCGTTTCGATTCCATACGCAAGGAGATCGACGACATCATCAAACCATGGAAAACTTTACCCGACCCTTCGGCCATCGCCAACGACTGTGACGCTTACGCCGCAAACGTGACGGCGCAACTTGCCTCATCCGCTGAGCAGATCAAGATTCCGGACACGAAGACACTGCCAGAACCGGATCCAGATACATCTTCTGTCGACACTTCTTCGGCTACGTACAGGCCACACGGCCCAATGGGGACACGCCTTTCGATAAGCAGGCCAATGAATGAATTAAAAGGTTCAGCAATGGACACTTTTAGTAAGACTTTTCATGATAAGCTGCCTTTAATTGTCAAAGACTTGTGCTACGTTTCGAGCATCCACTGTTGCACGCTCGCCGCAGAGTACGGTTTTTTCAAGAAAGCTAGAGAGAAAGTGATCGAGATGGTTACAAGTGCTACCGACACTTTTAATAAGATAGCAAAAACAAAAAAGTCAGTCGATAGCACGATGTTGTTGAATGTCATCGGCTGGGGCCTTAGCATTTTAGCTCTCCCATGGGGAGGAGGAACGTCATTGGCTGCAGCGACGGGTCTATTGACGTTGACGATAGTCAAGGACACTACTAGTGCGCCGCCGGAGCGAAAGACTTCCGTTTCTTCATACGAGGATATGAAGAAAGAACTTGAGGAAAGTTTTAAAGCGTTGAAAGAAGAGCTGAAGAAGGGAGAAAAAGCGGTGAGTTCAACTTTAAAGGAGAATCACACAAGGGCTCGTGATGACAAGAAAGCGGATTTTGAGAGAGCTTCACTTCACCTGGTTCCGTCCCCGATTGTCAGCGGGGCAAATGAACTGCAGATGGACGATGATAATGTTAATAAAGTATCGACCCAACTTCTCAGCGTTGCCGACCTGCTGGAGGAGGCGGCTGCAGGCATAGGAAAGATTCCGATGCGAGTTCATCGCGACGGCTTCATAGGCTTAGGCGAAAACGGACCAAGCTCGGAGTACGACTCGTTTGGACAAATGCTTCACGAGTTGCTTCTCGATTTGAAATGGCAGATAGAAGAAGGCGTTATAAACCTCAAACTCGCCCTGAACGATTTCAAAGAACAAGATGAAAGCTCTCGTGCCGCCCTCGAAGATAATGCATCGGCTATAAAAGCAGGTAGCGGCGTTGATCCTTGGGACGATAAGAGACAAACGGAAAAAGACATGCACAGGGATCCATATTTTGCGGACCGTGACGACCATGATCCTCATACCCCGACTCAAGACCCCTCTAGACAGGAACTTGGTGAAGAGATGAAACGACGCAAGGATGAGGGCCGCCCCAGTAAACCCAAGGTGATTAACAACTGCTAAACTCACGGCTTAGAATCCCCCAACCTCTACAACGCAAGTACAAAACACGGTTGGGCGGTCTGAAAGGCAAAACAAAGCTAGACAAGGCACAAAAGCGAAGTGCAAACAGGGTCGAGCATAAAAAGCGGCGGTGGAACGGAGAAGTCCGTTCCACCGCCGCTTTGACTTATAACGTCTCACTTTCTTGGCTTTGTCCGCCAGCATCTTTCATTCACATCTATTCCCAAGGAATCTACTACACCCCCGTTGCATCTCAATGTCTCCCATTTGGGCAAGCCCCTTCAGCAAGCGTCTTCATCAGTGCGTGAAGCGCCTCGAGCGACCCGGTGTCCAAACAAGCTGAGCTGACTGCTTCCTTGCTCCTTCGAGTCCTCCTTGCGTGACTCCAAGAAGGCAGTCGCTCGGCCGACGCCATAGGTGGTGGATTCTTTCTCGAGGGGAAGGAGGCCTTCAATCCCACTGCTTTGCGTTCCTTGCGCACTGTCGTTCTCGCGGTATCCCATAACTCGACGCAGAATGCCCGAAGATTCTGGAGGGGGAGCGGCTCCAATCATCGAAGCCACGTCAATGATCATTATCTTCCCTCCGACGGTGGCTGCCCCCTGCTTGATTCCATCTCTGCGCTTCCGTTTCGAGGTCTTAGCTCGCGGAGCGGTGGTGGCACCCCCCTTCATGATCCCAGACGTCTGTGAGGAAGACGAGCCGCTGGCCGGCCGGGCAGCGCCGCTGGCGCCGCCGAGTCCGCGGGACGCCGTCGCAGAGGCCTCCGCGCGCGCCGCCGTCGTCGTCCCCCTCAAGATTCCCGATCCGCTCCCGGGCGATTGAACCCGCATCGTCGCCCCGGAGCGCAAAGCCGACGAAGCCGACTGCGGAGCGGAGGCGACCTGAGCCGCCTTCGCCGCCTGGTAAAGCTTGTAACTCGCGGCAGCGGCTCCGCCCGTGGCGGCGGCGGCCGTGGCCATCGGGTTGAACACGGCGGGCGAATGCAGCATCGAAGGCTGAGAAACGGCGTGCCCGGCCTGCACGCCGGGCATCGAGTAGTGCGAGGACTGCAGGGAGAGCCCGCCGCCGTCCATGCGCGGCCCGGAATGCCACTCGGTAGCAGACCTCGTGGGCGCGGTGGCGGCCGTGGGCTCCGAACTCGCCGGAGGCATGAAGAAGGACCTCACCTGATCGAACAGCTTGACCGCCTGGTCGAACTTTTGAAAGGCGTCCTGCACCTCCTGCACCGAGGGCAGCTTGACCTTCAACTTCGACTCGACCTCCTGCTTGAGGCCTTCGAGCTGGGCGAACGGGGGAAGCTTTCCCATGGCGTCGAACGTGTTCACGTCCAACCCCTTGAGCACGGCGAGGGCCTGAACGTCAAGGACGCCCATGGCGGCCTGGTGCACCGCGTTCGCGTGCGCCACAATCATGGGCGCCGCGACGGGCCCGGCTGCCGGGGCCAACGCCACCGCGCTGTCGCGGGCGGCGTTCGCGGCATCTACGTTCCTCCTGATCTCGCCGTACTGAAACTGCGCTTGACGCCCGACCTCGACCACCTGGCGGCGCGCCGTGGAGACCCGCTTGATTCCGTCCGAATGGTCAACGACCCTCGCTTGAAGCTTGTCGAGATTCTCCCGCGTGGTGTCGGCCATCTGCCCCTCGAAACCGAGCTCGCCGGCGATCGATCGCGTTCGCATGGCGACGGTTTCAAGGTGCTGCGCAACTCGGTCCAAACCGTCGGAAATGGCGTCGTGCGCGGCAGGGGCCCACGGCCCGATCAATCCGAGCTTTTCAACGTGCGGCGTAGTCATCCGACATCACCCTTTCTTTTGGCCGGCGTCGCCGGATTCCTGCGATGCGCCGTCGGAGCCGAGCGTTGCGCCTCCGTCCGCGCTCAACGAGCCTTCGCCAGACAAGGAGACCTCGCCAGACATGGAAAACCCGCCGCCGGACGTCGTGAACTCCCCCGACATAGAAAACCCGGCGGGCATTGAGTTCCCTCCCGACGTCGAACTTCCGGCCGACGCCGAGCCCTGCCCGCTCGCAGAGTTCTGCGAGCTTCCCGAGCCTTGGGCGCCGCTCGAGCCCTCCTCGCCCAAGAGCGACTGCCCGAGGTGCACGGCCTCCTTGATTCGCGACAGGAACTCGGGGGTCCTGTAGGCGAAGTTGGCCGAAGCCTGCCCCAGCGTGTCGAGAAGGTGCACATACTTTCCCTGGTGGGTCTCGTCCGCCCCCAGGGACTTTTCCAGCGCTATCCGGAGGTTGGCGATCACTTCCGTATATTGCTGGGATATGTTCGTCAGTTCGCCGTCGATCACTTTCATGGTCGCCCCGAGCGGGACGGAAAACTTGTTGACCTCGCTCAGAGCCGTCCACATCTCCGAAATGTCCAGATTCCCGAAGGCGACCTTGGCCTTCGCGAAGTCGTCAGACGTGCTTTTCAGATCGTTGATCCTCTGCGAGAAGATGCTCTCGTCAAGTTTGAACATGGTCATTGTTTCTCCCTTCTTTCAATTTCCATTTCAATCGGCATCCCGGTCACGTCCGCATTCCAAGCCGCGCATCGCCACGCATTTCCCCACCGCGGCTGGACGAGCGCCGTCGACACAGCGCCACACCGACGAAGCGCTGTAATTCGATGTGCATCGGACGCGCTCCCCACACATGTGTATGCCCCGCATACACACACGGGACGCCAACCGCATATTCCTTCCCGCATTACAAACAGAGGCATGAACGACAACAGAACCCGAACGAGACTCATATCATCTTACTTCGGATAAACCTGTATTTCCAGATTTTTCGGAGGTCATTTCTCCCCAATTTCACTCCCGCAACATTTTCGCCTTTTAACGGATGAAAGACTCTCGAAAATCCGCCCTTAATCCTCCTTGTGACACCGGCGAGACCCCGTCTACCGCATAGAAATGCCGCATTCGGCGCATACGTTTTCCCCCAGGCTCTTGCATCGAGGTTTTTCGGCGAGTATAAGCGGAAAACTCGGCATTCATGCACTTGTAAGACACAGTCGGCCCTGCCGTCCGAGGTTCGAGGCTGCCGTCCGAGGTTCGAGGCTGCCGTCCGAGATTCGAGACTGCCGGGCGAGAAACGCATATGCGGGCGTTGGCCGCGCCTTTCAGCAAGGACCGTCGCACAGTGCCTCGACGTCGGCTAAGCTCCGCCTGAGCGTCGATACGTTAAGATTGGACTGCCTCTCAGCGGGTCAAACGCTCGCATAAGACGGCCAAACGCCCGCATAAAACGAACGGAGTACACAATGGGCATTTTCGACAAGGCCAAGGATGCTCTCCACAGCGAGGGCATCGAAGAGAAGTCGGACGCCGTTCTCGACAAGGTTGAGGACTTCGCGTCGAAGAAGCTTGGAGAGGACAAGGCCGAGAAGGTCTCGAAGGTGCGCGACGCCATCGACCGCCAGATCGGCGACGAGTGACGCGGCAGCTATGACGGGCGTCGAGGCGCGGGGCGAATCGGTCGGCTGCGGCCGTTTCGCCCCCTCGCCCACGGGAGATCTTCACCTCGGCAACCTCCGCACGGCGCTGCTCGCGTGGAGCATGGCCAGGCAAAGCGGGAGAGCCTTCCTCATGAGGATGGAGGATCTTGACGCCCGCTCACGGCCCGAGTTCGTTTCACGCCAGCTGGCGGACCTCGAGGCCGTCGGCGTGGAATGGGACGGCCCCGTCCTCTTCCAATCTGGGAGATTGCAGCACTATCGCGACGTCGTCGCCGATCTCTCATCGCGAGGCATGCTGTACGAGTGCTACTGCACCCGACGCGACTTGGCCGAGGCTCCGTCGGCGCCGCACAGCCCTCCAGGCGCATATCCGGGCACGTGCCGCGGCCTGAGCGAGCGCGAGAGGAGCGAGCGGCGCGCGGCGCTGACCAATCGGGGCCCCGCCCTTCGGCTGGCCGCCCGGGCAGGCAGCGTCGCCGTCGTCGACGCGGTGTTTGGCCCGTACACGGGAACGACGGACGATCTGGTCATTCTGCGCGGCGACGGCGTCTTCAGCTATAACTTCGCCTCGGTGCTCGACGATGCCACAACGGGCGTGACGCAGGTTGTTCGCGGCGACGACCTGCTGCCGTCGACTCCGCGCCAGGCGCATCTGTACGAGCTCCTCGGCTTCCCCCTGCCCGAATACGCCCACGTGCCGCTGGTCGAGAACGCCGGGGGCGCGAGGCTGGCCAAGCGCGACGGCGCGGTGACGATGGAGACGTTGAAAGGGTTCGGGTGGACGCCGGCCGACGTCGTCGAACTGTTGGGAGCGAGCCTCGACATGGGCCATCCGCGCACCGCGGCCGAGTTTGCCGACCTTCTGCGCGTCTCAGACCTTCGGCGCCCCGCCTGGCGCATCGATCCCGCGATCCTGGAGAGCGGCCCGACGCCGGAGACGTTCGAGAGACTCGCCGCCGCTGAGCCAGCGCAGACCGACAAGCCGATGCAGACCGACAAGCCAACGCAAACGGCCAAGCCCCTCCAGTCACCCGCGTAAGGCGGCCGGCCGCCTCAGCGCCGTCCATACGCGGGCGCCTCCGCGCAGCTTGCCCTCCGCCTTCCGCAATCCTTCTCTCGCACGCGTCACCTGCGGATGGCGGCGACGGCGTCGCGGCGATCCCCGTTCCAGTCGCCCGCGACGATCGAATCGCTTGCGCGGCCGAATGAGAACGCCGTCTCGGCGGGCCCTCCCTTCGTCGCATTCGTCGCGAAGAGGATGTGCCCGCGCCTGACTGACACCGTGTCGCGGCCGTCGCCGTCCCAATCGCCGACGAGGGGAACGTCGCCCGTGCGTCCGTAGCGGTAGGCGACGTCGGCCTCGCCGCCTCCGAGCGCATTCCTCAGGTAGACGCCGTTGCCGCGCCGCACGCCGGGAGTGGCTTTGCCGTCGCCGTCCCAATCGCCCACGAGCCCGGCGTCGCCCTCCCTCCCGTAGGCAAAGGAGACGCCCGCCGGCCCCGAACGGGTCAGGTCCGTTTTGGCGGCGAACAGATGCCCCTTGTGGAGAACGAGGTCGTCCTTTCCGTCGCCGTCGACGTCGCCGACGAGAATCTCGCCGGAGTCCGCCCCTTCAAAGGTCACCGTAGAGGTTGCGCCTCCACTGCGATTGACGCCGTAGAGGGTGAAGGCCGCGCCGTTGCGCACGCCGAGGGTCGCGATCCCGTCGCCGTCCCAGTCTCCGGCGATCGCCTCGCCCGGCTGGGCGAGGACCATGCCCAGCTTCGCCCGGTGCGTGGCCAGATCGTCGACGAAATAGGCCGTGCACGTCCCCGACTCGATGCAGGGGTCGGCGATCGGCTTGGCGGCGTCCGGATCGGAGGGGCGCGGGCGAGGTGGCTCAGGCGCCTTCCCCACGTTGACTCCGACCTTGACCGGGTCGTGGTCGGAGGAACGGAAGGGGCCGCCGTCCCACAGCTGCTTGACGTTGTAGTTGTTCCGCGAATACTCGAAGGCCGGCGATTCCATCGCGTTGACGCTCCACACGTCAGCGCCGGCCACCATGCGGCGGGCGGCGTCGTTCGCCAAAACGTGGTCGAGAGAGCCGACGGCGCCGCCGAACTGATACGAATGGTCTGCGCGCCCAATCGAATCGCGGACCTTGGAGTAGCCTGCGTCGCGCAGCGCGAGAATCGGGTCCTCCGCCGAATACGAGTTGAAATCGCCCACCAGGAACGTCGGGCGGTTTCCGTACTGCTCCTTCGCCCACTGCGCCAGCGCCTTCGCCTGGGCCGTGCGCAGACGGTTGTTGTTGCCCTGATAGGGATCGCCGTCGTTCGGGTAGGCACTCGCGAGGGACCCTTTCGACTTGAAGTGGTTCGCCACGACCGCGAAGGCCTCGCCGCGAGGCGCGCCGGCGGCGTCGAGCGCGCGCCACTCTTGGCCCAGCGGTTCGCGGGCATATCCGGTGAATTCCTTGTTTCCTGTCAGAATGCGGGATTCGCCCACGGGCTCGACTTTGCCTTTCTGGTAAACGAAGGCGAGGCGTATGACGTCTTCGGAGGCGGGAACCTTCGACGGCGAAGGAACATACGCCCACTGCTCGCGGCCCGCGCGCTCGTTCAGCGCCTTGACAAGGGCTGCGAGCGAGGCGTCGCGATCGTGGCCGAATTTAGAGGAGGTCTCGATCTCCTCAAGCGAGACGACGGAGGCGTCGAGGCCTGCTATGGCCGAGACGATCTTCTGCTGCTGCTTTTCGAACGCCGCCTTGCTGTATGCTCCCCGCACGTCGCATCGATTGGCGGTGACGGGGTTGCCCTCGCGGTCGTCGTAGGACTTGCACCCGGCCTCCGATTCGCCGAGGTCGGTGAAATAGTTGAGGACGTTGAACGAGGAGACGGTGACGTCGCCCCCCACGTTCTCGGGCGCGGCCCTGCGCGTGTTTTCCACCTCGACGTACTCGGAGGACCTGTCCCCCGCCTCCTCGCTCGTCACAGGGGAGACGGGCTGAAGGTTCCATTGCTTGCGAAAGTCGAGGACGGCGGGCTTCTTCAGCGAGATCGCCGATCCGACGCGCGCGGGGCTCTGCTGCGACAGATACGGCAGCGGGACTTCGGGATGCGCGTTCTTCGCCCCCGTGTAGGCCCACGAAAGGCCGTCGTCGAGGGTGAGCGAGCGCGCGGCGTTAGCAGCCGAGAGCTTCTCGATCCGCTCGCGGTCGGCCGTGGGGTTGAAGACGTCGGAGGGCTGGCGCAGCGGCTCTTCGCCGAAGGCAACGCCCAGCTGGCCGTATCGGTTGGTTTCGTAGTTGTTCGAGATCGTCATGCGGGCGCGAACGTCCACGAGCATGCCTTCGAGGGCTTCCTTGCCGACGTCGTCGGGGACCGCCGTCAAAGGGACGGGGACCGGCGGGGCAGCCTTCTCGTCCAGCTTGGAGAAACTGGACGCGTTGATTTCGGTAAGGCTGTGGAACTCGGTCACTTTGCCCTTGACCTCGACGTACTCGCCGATCTTCGCCGAGGAAGCAAGCTGGCGCGAATGGACGAACAGGCCGTCGGAGGCGCCGCGGCGGCCCGCTCCCCCGCTCCCGGGCGTTTGAATGTAAGCGCCGTCGAAGCCCCCGGTCGGATACACGGCGGTCACCACGCCCCGGGTCGTCACCGTCTGCCCCGCGAGCGGGCTCGCCTGGCCGGTCCCTTGAATTTCAGATATGGCGATTGCGCCGTTTGCCGGGGCCGTCGCCCCTTCGGCGGCCGACGTTCCCGCCAGCCCCAGCGCCCAAGCGAGCGCGAGCGCACCAGCCGTGCGCGCCGCCGCACGTCCCGTCATCGCGACGTCCATCTATTGTTCCCTTCTTTCCGCGCCTCCCGCGAGGCGGCGTGACCCGATTGCGACCAGGTTGCCACCAGATCGTTACAAGACTACTCCCGACATCGCAGGAAAGCCGCGTCATCGCGGGCATTGTCGCAAACCGACCCGGCCGTGGGGATCCGCGTCGGCGCGCAAACCGAGCTCGCCGCTCGAAACCGTACCTGCGCAAACGCCTCCTCGCCCTCCCGCCCCGATCGGACGGCGTGGACGACCGTGTCCGCGGTTTTGCCGATGACGAAGGCGCCCGCTATGCCCGCCAAAGCCACCGCAACCGACGACGAAACCACCGCAACCGACGCCAAAGCCACCGCGACCGACGCCAAAGCCACCGCGACCGAAAACACTGCGACGATCGCGTAGTGCGGCGCGAGATTTTTCGTGAAGCGCAGAAGGCGCACGAGACTGCCTATAGTTCCCTCCCAGGCTCCGCCTAGGCCGACATTGCAGCTTCGGCGAGATACCCTTTGCCCATGCGCTGCCGTTACCTGGAGTCCGACCTGTGCCATTCGTGCACCCGGGCGAACGTCGCCTACGCCGAACAGCTTGCCGCGAAAGACGCCTCCGTTCGCGCACTCCTAGAGCGGTCCGCCCGCGCGAACGGCGCCGCGGCCCCCGACGTCGAATGGAATCCGCCCTTCGCCTCTGCCGAGAAGGGCTTTCGCAACAAGGCCAAGCTTGCCGTCGGCGGCACACTTTCAAACCCTACCCTTGGAATTCTCGGATCGGACAAGCGCGGCATCGACATCGCCGGCTGCCCCCTGTACGAGCCGGCCGTCGCCTCCGGCATCGAGCCTTTGCGGGAATTCATCGGCTTGGCCGGCCTGACGCCCTTCGACGTTCCAAGCGGCCGCGGCGAACTCAAAAGCGTCATCCTCACGGGCTCGCCCGACGGCGAGCTCATGGTCCGCTTCGTTCTGCGCTCCACCGAATCCCTCGTCCGCATCCGAAAGCACATGAGCCTGCTGCGTCAGTGGCTTCCCCGCATCGCCGTCGTCTCCGTCAACCTCCTGCCTGAACGGAAGGCGGTGCTCGAAGGGGAGGAGGAAATCCTCCTCGGCCCCGAGCAGTCTCTGCGCATGGACTTGGGCGACGTCGCCCTTCGCCTTCGCCCTCAGTCCTTCTTTCAGACGAATACGCGCGTGGCCGTCGGCCTCTATCGCCAGGCGCGGGAGTGGGTCGGCCTCCTGTGCGACGCCGCAGGCAGGGGATCTCACGATTTGGAGGCGAAAGGCGCGGAGCCGGCGGGTTCGAAGGCGAAGGGTGCAAAACCGGCGAGTTCGGCCTCGGCCGGCGGGCGGTCGATCGAACTGTGGGACCTCTACTGCGGGGTCGGCGGATTCGCCTTGCATTGCGCGGGGCCGGGCCGCCGCGTGACCGGAGTGGAGCTTTCCGCCCAAGCCGTCGAGAGCGCGAGGGCGTCGGCCGCAGCCGCAGGAATCGACGCCGACTTCATCGTCGGGGATTCTCTGTCTGCCGCGCGCGAGCTGGACACTGCCGACGTCGTCGTGGTCAACCCACCACGTCGAGGAATCGGCGGTCTCGCCTCGTGGATCGACGCCTCGCAGATTCGATTCGTCCTCTATTCAAGCTGCAATCCCGCGAGTCTGGCGGCCGACGTCGCCAGCATGCCGAGTTTCAGGCCCGTCCGCGCCCGGGTCTTCGACATGTTTCCTCACACCGGCCACACGGAGACCCTCGTGCTGCTCGCTCGCACGCCGAGGCCGGAGCCTCGGCGTCTCCCGCACCACTCGAGGCGCAGTTCTTGAAACTTTCCTACCTCGGCAGATTGCCTTGAAATGACGGGACTTCTTCGCGCGCGACACTGTGTCGCCCGAAGATCCACCCGTAGGTGGAGGGATGGCCGGGCGAGCGGCTCGTAGGCTTATTACCAGAACCGGAGATACAGCGGTTAATCCGCTGGCCCACACGCTCACCTCGGTCTCAACTCGATATATGTTTAAGTGTTCCGGTTGAGAGATACGCACTCACCGCGTAACGGGGTGGGGCCGTGTGAACGCAAGTTCACAC
>ERZ772807.436-NODE-436-length-25817-cov-3.935331_pt1 | contig 25817 bp, 19 predicted proteins | sample MGYA00511472_ERZ772807 | MGnify/ENA primary metagenome ERZ772807 (study PRJEB29015, sample SAMEA2737947) | human oral metagenome | biome: human oral; feature: human-associated habitat; material: dental | place: China | collected 2039 ... | reverse complement strand
GAAGAGTTGGCACTCATCAACTACACCAGTGGAACGACAGGATTTTCCAAGGGCGTGATGCTCCCCTATCGCGCATTGTGGAGCAATGCCTACTTTGCCAACCAGGTGTTGGGCAAACAGATTAAATGTGGAGACAATATCATCAGCATTCTTCCCATGGCCCACATGTATGGCATGTCGTTTGAATTCATCTTCGAGTTCATCAAAGGTTGTCATATCTTCTACCTCACCCGGGTGCCAAGTCCGGCCATTATCGCCCAGGCTTTCAGTGAAGTAAAGCCCAAGGTTATCATCAGCGTGCCACTGGTCATCGAGAAGATTATCCGCAAGAAAGTGTTCCCGAAGATACAGAACAACCGCATGCGCATGCTCCTTCATATGCCAGTAGTGGCCAAGAAAGTGCGTGAGAAGATATGCGAACAAGTGACCAATGCCTTTGGTGGTGAATTCTATGAAGTCATTATCGGTGGTGCAGCCTTCAACCAAGAGATTGAACGCTTCGTACATCAGATTGGTTTCAGATACACCGTAGGCTATGGTGCCACGGAATGTGCACCTATCATTTGTTATTCAGACTACAAGGAATACGTGCCGGGAAGCTGTGGCCGAGCTGTTGTCAACATGAAAGTGAAGATTGACAGTCCAGACCCAGAGAATGTACCGGGAGAAATCCTGGCAAAGGGACTCAACGTAATGTTGGGCTATTACAAGAACGAAGAGGCCACGCGTCAGACCATTGATGCCGACGGCTGGTATCACACGGGCGACCTCGGAACAATGGATGCCGACGGGAATGTCTTCATCAAAGGACGTTCCAAAAACATGCTCTTGGGTGCCAGCGGACAGAACATCTATCCTGAAGAGATTGAAGACCGCCTGAACTCAATGCCTATGGTCAATGAGAGTGTAGTGATTCAGGAAGGTGACAAACTCATTGGATTGGTTTATCCTGATTATGAAGAGGCCAAGAACATGGGCTTCTCCAACCAAGACTTGGAAACCATCATGGAGCAAAACCGCAACGAACTTAACCAGACGCAACCCGCCTACTGCAAACTCACGGCTATCCGTATCCATGAAGAAGAGTTCGAGAAAACACCGAAAAAGAGCATTAAGAGATACCTCTATCAAAAGTAAAAAAGCAAAAAAACAAGAAAACAGAAAAGAGGACAGAGAGGGTAAAAAAGTAAATGAGACTATTGAATGGAACGATAAGGAAATCATTCCCGACCAAACAATCTCCAAGTCTTTTTACTCTTTTGCCCTCTCACTTTATGTTTCCTTTACTTTTTACTTTCTAAAAGCATTGTAATCTGCATCAAATCACACGGTAATCTGCATCAAGTTACATCGTAATCTGCACCAAGTTATACGATAACTTGCATCAAGTTACAACGCATTCTGCATCAAATTACAAGCAAAGATCAGCGAAGAAAAACTATCATACCGCTTTTATTATCATTTCACCGATAAATACCGCTTTGCAGAAAGATAAATAAAAGGAAAACGGTATGCAGAGGAAGAACAAAAGAAGAATTATGAAGAAAGGTGCATTGTCAACGGGCAATGCACCTTTCTTCTGCTTTAGTAAAATCTGTCTTCCTTAGAATGGCAGATCATCTGCACTTTCACCTTCAGCATTCTGCTGTGGAGGGAATGGAGCCTGAGCACCTGCAACAGGAGCCTGTCCAGCCGGAGCAGCACCAAAAGCCTCAGGAGGAACAGCTGCACCAATCGTTGCCGGATCAATCTGACGAACATCAAATGCACGGATGCTGTTGAACCAACGACCGTTATACTCATGGGCATCAATATCGAAAGAAACGTTCACTTCCTGGCCAATCTGAATATTGAAACGCTGCAGACGCTCTTCACCGAAAACGCTGAAAACCATCTTATGAGGATAATTCTCATGAGTCTCGATAACAAAATCCTGCGCTTTCCATTCGCCACGTGCAGAGGTACCCGAACGTGCGGGAAGTGCTGCAATAACCTTACCTTGTAAATCCATAATCGTATTTTATATTATTTTTTCAAGTTTCAAAATGCAAAAAAGAAGTTTTTGTTTTTACACTTTATTCTGCGAAATTACTAAAATAGTTCTAATAAATGAAACATTTTGTACCTTTTTTTTGTTTTACACAGGGGTTTTTACTATTTTTGTATGTACAAAAAACGTAAATGGAATAATAACTAATAAACAACGATACTAATGAGATTTACATTATCCAGCAGCGCACTGAATGCACGCCTGCAATCACTTGCCAAGGTTATCAACAGTAAGAACTCACTGCCTATCCTCGACAGTTTCCTTTTTGAAGTCAGCAACAGCGGACTCAAGATTACGGCATCAGACAGTGAGAACGTTATGACTTCGCTCGTGGCGCTTAGCGAATGTGACGGTGAAGGAAGCTTCGCTGTGCCCAACCGCACAATCCTTGACGCTGTCAAAGAACTGCCCGAGCAACCACTTTCGTTCGATGTTGACATTGAAGCGCTCACTATCAAAATTCTCTATCAGAACGGTATGTACAATTTCACGGCACAGAATGCCGATGAATATCCTCATACACAGGCCGTGCCCGACGGTGCAAACGTTATCACCATGACTTCAGCTTCATTGGTGAGCAACATCACCCGCTCGCTCTTTGCAACGGCTACCGATGAACTTCGCCCTGTAATGAACGGCATCTACTTCGACTTGACAACCGACTATTTAGCCATTGTTGCCACAGACGGTCATAAGTTGGTGCGCAACCAAGACTATACGGTCAAGAGCGAAAACGCGGCATCATTCATTCTTCCCAAGAAGCCTGCTACGCTCTTGAAGAATGTTCTGAGCAAAGACGACAACGAAGTAGTCATCAGATTTGATGACCGCAGCACTGAAATCCGCTTTGCCGAGGGTCAACTCACCTGTCGCCTTATCGAAGGAAACTATCCTAACTACAATAGCGTTATCCCACAGAACCCCCACAACATGAACATCGACCGCAAGAGCCTTATCGGTGCACTGCGTCGTGTGTTGCCGTTTGCAAGCGAGAGCAGTCAGCTTGTTCGGTTCCGCATTGAGGCTGGCAAGTTGGAGGTTTCGTCAGAAGACATCGACTTCGCTACCAGTGCCAAGGAGCAGATTATCTGTGACTACAACGGTCCGCAAATGAGTATTGGCTTCAAGGGAAGTTCATTGCAGGATATCCTTAACAATCTTGACGGTGATGAAGTCATCTTCCAATTGGCAGATCCAAGCCGTGCAGGGGTCATTGTTCCTGCTCAACAGCCTGAGAATGCCAACATTCTGATGTTGATTATGCCCATGCTTCTCAACGATTAACCGCTTGCTCACGCTTAATATTGACAATGAAATTAAATCTGAAAAAGCCCCTTGTAGTCTTCGACCTTGAGACTACGGGGCTTGATATTGTAAACGACCGCGTCATCCAGCTGTCGTTTATCAAGGTCTGTCCCGATGGAACTGAAGAGCGCGGAGATCATCTTATCAATCCAGGAAAGCCTATTCCCGACATGGTGTCAGCCCTCACCGGTATTGACGATGAGAAAGTGAAGGATGCTCCAAGCTTCAAACAACTGTCTGCAACGCTGGCCGAGAAGTTCAAAGGCTGTGACTTTGCAGGCTTCAATTCCAACCGCTTTGACGTTCCAATGCTGGCCGAGGAGTTTCTTCGGGCAGGCATAGACTTTGACTTTTCAAAGTGCAGGCTCATTGACGCACAGACCATTTTCCACAAAATGGAGAAGCGAAATCTGGCGGCTGCCTATGAATTCTATTGTGGACGAAAAATGGAGGAAGACTTCGAAGCACACCGTGCCGACCAAGATACCGAGGCCACCTATCGCGTGCTGTTGGGACAGCTTGACATGTATTCGGCAGACAAGCAGAGTGAAGCCGAGCGCATATTGCCCAACGACATGGATTATCTGGCTGATTTCTCCAAGCAGAATGACAATGTTGACTTTGCAGGACGCATTGTCTGGGGGCCTGTCAAGGATAAAGACGGCAATCCACTGCTAGACAAAGACGGTCAGCCACAGGTGCAAGAGGTGTTCAACTTCGGTAAATACAAGGACATGCCAGTGGCAGAAGTCTTGAAGAAAGATCCTGGATATTATTCCTGGATGTTGGCGGCAGAGTTTCCAAACAACACCAAACAGGTGCTCACACGCATCAGACTACGAGAATTCAACAAGCGCTCATGCTGAAAGGAAAGAAGATAGTACTTGGAATTACAGGCTCTATCGCAGCCTATAAATCGTGCCTCATCATTCGTGCTCTTATCAAACACGGTGCTGAGGTACAAGTTGTTATTACCCCATCGGGCAAAGAGTTCATTACGCCGATAACGCTTTCTGCACTCACCCATAAGCCCGTCATCAGCGAGTTTTTCTCTCAACGTGACGGCACATGGCACTCCCATGTAGACCTTGGATTGTGGGCCGATGCCATGCTCATAGCCCCTTGCACGGCAAGCACACTTGGAAAAATGGCACATGGCGTGGCCGACAACATGCTCATCACCACCTATCTCAGCATGAAAGCGCCCGTGTTTATTGCCCCCGCAATGGACCTCGACATGTATCAACACCCCTCTACGCAGGCCAATCTCCAACAACTGAAATCCTATGGCAACCACATCATAGAACCTGCAAGTGGGTTTCTGGCCAGTGGACTTGAGGGGAAAGGGCGCATGGAAGAGCCGGAAAAGATTGTGGAACAACTCGACATCTTCTTCAACTCTTCGGCTGACCTGCGGGGAAAGCACATCATGATTACGGCTGGCCCTACCTACGAGAAGATTGACCCCGTGCGCTTCATCGGCAATTATTCAAGTGGGAAAATGGGATATGCACTGGCCGAAGAATGCTATCGCCGTGGGGCTGAAGTCACATTGATAAGCGGTCCTGTGAATCTTAGTTGCTCGGAGGGCATCAGAAGGATAGACGTGGAGAGTTGCGAAGAGATGTATGAGCAGGCTATAAAGGCCTTTCCACAACAGCATGCAGCCATTCTGTGTGCGGCAGTGGCTGATTTCAAGCCCGAAAACGTGGCAGAAACGAAGATTAAACGCGAGAAAGATGATTTGTTTCTACGCCTTAAACCCACGCAGGATATCTCTTCTACGCTCGGAAAGATGAAGACCTCAGACCAGCGTATCGTTGCTTTTGCACTCGAAACCAATGACGAAGAGCAGAATGCCAAGCACAAATTGGAGAAGAAAAATGCCGATTTCATCGTGATGAACTCTACCCGAAATCCAGGAACGACATTCCAGAGCGATGAAAACCAGATAACGATTATCCATAAAGAAGGAAAGAAAGAATATGCCAAGAAGCCGAAAACAGATGTTGCCAAAGATATTGTTGACGAGCTGGCTACTCTTTTGTAGTGGCTCACTGCTGGCACAGGAACTGCAGGCTACCGTCAATATCAATCATGCACAGATACAAGGCACAGACAACACGATATTCGATAATCTGCAGACTACTCTCATGCAATTTCTGAACGACCGCAAATGGACGGCTTTGCAGTTTCAGAAGAATGAGCGTATTCCCTGCAGTTTCAACATCACGGTGAATAAATACGACCGCAAGACCAACACTTTCAGCTGTAAGGCAATCGTTCAGGCTAACCGCCCGGTATTCAATTCTTCATACACCACCACCTTATATAATAATATTGATAACAACTTCGACTTTGAGTTTGCTGAATTCAGCCAGCTCGATTTCAACGAGGAACATATTGACAACCAACTGACGGCTCTCTGTGCCTACTATGCCTATCTCATCATCGGCATGAACCTCGATAGCTTCTCGCCCATGGGAGGAACTGACATTCTACAACAATGCCTCAACGTGGCCAATAATGCTCAAGGCTTGAACTTCACAGGTTGGAAGAGTTTTGACGATGACCGAAACCGATATGCCTTTATCAATGGCTATATGGACGAGGCTTTGAAACCTTTCAGAATGCTTCAGTATGATTACTATCGGACAGGACTTGACGAGATGGCCAATAATGTGGAAAAGGCACGTGTGAACATCACTACAGCGCTCGAGAACGACCTCCAGAAAGCCCATGAGAACCGTCCTTTGAGCATGTTGCCACAGATATGGACCGATTATAAAAAGGATGAGCTTGCCAATATCTATCAAGGCAAAGGCACACAGAAGGAGAAAGAAAGCGTCTACGAAATTCTTTTCAGACTCAATGCCAGCCTGAATGAGGCATGGGATAAAATCAAACGATAAAACATAGACAATGCTGAAACAATTATATATCAAGAACTTCACGCTGATTGACGAACTGAACATTGCATTCAACAGCGGTTTCTCTGTGATTACCGGAGAAACAGGTGCAGGAAAAAGTATCATTCTCGGTGCTATCAACCTGCTTCTGGGTCAGCGTGCCGACACGAAAGTCATAAAGGCAGACAGGGATAAATGCGTGATTGAGGCTCACTTCAATCTCTCGAAATATGGCATGGACCAGTTCTTCGCCGATAATGACATCGACTATGATTCAGAAGACTGCATCATCCGTCGGGAAATCAACAAGAATGGCAAGAGCCGTGCATTTGTCAACGACATGCCCGTACAGCTTACACTCATGAGAGAGTTAGGCGAGATGCTTGTAGATATTCACAGCCAACATCAGAACCTCCTTCTGCAAAAAGAAAACTTCCAACTCAATGTGGTTGACATCATTGCCCACGACGAGCAAGAACGCAAGAACTATCAGGAGAGTTTCAAAGCCTATCGGAAAGCTCATGCCGACCTGAAACAATTGGAGGAAAATATAGCACAAGGCAAAGAGAATGAGGAGTTTATGCGCTTCCAGTTCAATGAAATTGAAAAGGCAAACTTGAAAGCCGATGAACAGGAAAACATAGAACAGGAAACCGAACAACTCTCGCATTCAGAAGAAATCAAGGAGGCGCTTTTCGAGGGTGACGGCCTGCTTACAGGCGAAGAGTGGGGAGCCGTGGAACAAGTGAAACGAGCTGCCAACCGACTGCATGTTATCGAGCAGGTGTACCCCAATGTCAAGGAATTGGCCGAACGACTCGACAACTGCCACATTGAACTGAAAGATATAGCCCAGGAAATCAGTCGTGATACTGACCATATAGAATTCGACCCAGCCCGACTTGACCAACTCAATGAGCGCCTCGATACCATCTATTCCCTTCAACAGAAATTCCATGTGTCGACCATTGCCGAACTCCTGCAAATCAAGGAAGAACTCGGGAAGCAGTTGGGCAACATCGACAACTCGGAAGAATTGCTTGAAGAAACCCGCCAACGCGTGAACCAACTCGAACAACTCTGCCATGAGAAGGCCGAGATGCTCACACGGAAACGTGAGAAAGCGGCCTTGTTGGTAGAGAAAGAAATGGCCAACCGACTTGTACCTTTAGGGATTCCCAATGTGAGATTTCAAATTCAACTCACTGTCAAAGAACTCTCTGAAGACGGTCGCGACAAGATAGCTTTCCTCTTCAGTGCCAACCGAAGTACGCCGCTCCAGCCTGTCAGTCAGGTCGCCTCGGGGGGTGAGATAGCCCGCGTCATGCTCTCTCTGAAAGCCATGATCAGCGGTGCCGTTCAGCTCCCGACAATCATCTTCGACGAGATAGACACCGGGGTCAGCGGACGAGTGGCCGAGATGATGGCACAAATCATGCAGGAAATGGGCCAGCACAACCGACAAGTAATCAGCATCACCCACCTTCCACAGATTGCTGCACTCGGCACCACCCACTATAAAGTGTCGAAAGAAGAAACCAATGAAGGCACGGTCAGCCACATGCGACTACTCACCGACGATGAACGCATACAAGAGATTGCCCAGATGCTCAGCGGAAGTAATATCTCGGCCGAAGCTATCAGCAATGCCAAGGCCCTGCTCAAGAAAGCATGAGGCACCGTCTGGAAACATCCACCATATCACATTACGAAACAAGATAACCCTATATCAACAATGAAAAAATCAATCATCATCATCTTAACCTTCGCATTCTCCCTGGGGATGTTCGCACAATCGGCCTCCATGCAGAAGACTGCCAAATCCGTATTCACACTCACAACTTTCAATAAAGACGGCAGCCTGCGTGCCTCAAGCCATGGCGTCTTCGTATCTTCCGACGGACAGGCTATCAGCACATGGGTACCCTTTGCCGGCGCTGATCATGCCATTGTCATTGATGCCAACGGCAAGCAACACAACGTAGAGACCATCATTGGCGCCAACGAGCTCTATGACGTCTGCAAGTTCACCGTCAGTGGAACCACCCTCCCCGCCCCCATTGCCAGTTCTCAAGCCAACGGAAAGGCCTATCTCGTGGGCTATTCAGTGGGCAAGGCCGATGTGAAGCCCTTCAAGATAGGCAGTGTGGAAAAGTTCATGAACAAATATAACTACTATATTTTCACCCAAGATGCCGCCGAAAACATGGCCAGCTGTCCGTTTGTCAACGACCGCGCACAGGTCATCGGACTCCTCCAGCATGGCAAGAATGGCGAAGTATATGCCACTGATGCCCAATTGGCCAACGACATCAAGGCAAATGCTTTCTCTGTCAACGACCCCGTATTGCGCACCTGCGCTATCCGAACGGCACTGCCCGAGAAACAGGAAGAAGCCTTGCTCACCATGATGATGACAGGCGAGACGGTAGACTCTCTGAAACGACAGGCCTACATCGACGACTTCATCAAACGTTTCCCCACGGCCACCGAAGGCTATACCAACAAAGCCATAAGCTATGTGGATGCAGGAAAATATGCAGAAGCCGACAAGATGATGCAGACCGCCATTGAGCGTGCCACCAAGAAAGACGAGGCACACTCTGAATACGCCAAGGTCATCCTGCAAAAGCAAATCTATCATGCCGACAGTCCCTATCCAGCATGGACACTCGACAAAGCCCTTGAAGAGGCACGCAAAGCCGAGGCCCTCAATCCGCTCGACGTGTATCGGCATCAACAGGCACAGATTATCTATTCACAAGGACAATATCAGCAAGCCTACGACCGTTTCATGGCACTCACCCAAAGCCCTATCCGCAATGGCGAGTTCTTCTATGAGGCCGCCCAATGCAAGACCATGCTCAAGGCTCCGCAAACAGAAATCATGGCCCTGCTCGACAGTGCGGTAGCTGCCTGTCCCCAACCGCTCACATCCGTGGCTGCCCCCTATGTGCTGGCACGCGGCATGGCCCTTGATGCCCAGGAAAACTACCGACTTGCCCTGAAAGACTACAATCTCTACGACTCACTCATGCAGGGACGCCCACTTGCCTCCAACTTCTATTACATGCGCTATAAGTGTGAGACCAAGACCCGCCAGTATCTTCAAGCTCTCAACGACATTGCCCGCGCTATCATCATGACCCCCGACGAGCCAACCTACTATGCAGAAATGGCATCGCTCAGTCTTCGGGTAAAGCGCCTTGAAGATGCCGAGAAAGCCGCACAACGCTGTACAGAGCTTGCCCCTGAATATGCCGACGGTCATCTGCTTCTCGGCATTTCCCAACTCGAACTTGGCAAGAAAGAAACAGCCCGTTTATCATTGCTGAAGGCCAAAGAATTGGGTGACAAACGGGCCGATGAGTATCTTAAACGAATCAAATAGCATTCAATATATTAGAGAAAACATCCCACAATACAGGAAACTTAAAAAACTTTGGTAACCACAAAACGGCTCTCAAAGTCTTTCTTTAGTTCTATCACCCAACTATCTGCATGCTTATACTCCATGCTTGCCAAGCGAATCTTCAAAAAAGAAACCATGCATAAGTATATCAACACTCATGCATGGTTCCTCAAACAATGTCTCAACAAGAGATAATTCTTATTCCCAATCTTCTACATCCCAAACATTTTGTTTGGCAAGCGACTCACCGCCATCTTTCTTTTCAATGGGACCGGTAGGGTCACCATAATGTTCTTTTCCGATGTTAGGATTAGTATTCTCATGATTGCCTACATCCCCATAACGACTTGTATTCAACAAATAACACTCCTCCTTTACGCTAATAAGCGAACACGTAGGCTTCAAATATTTCTTTTCCATTCTCTTTAAAACCTTTTATTTAGCCAAATATTTCTTTCCATTAATGATATAAATGCCATGAGAGAGGCCGTTAAGACTATTTGTCCCTTGACGGACAAACCTTCCATTCAAATCATACACTATCTTATTAGTATGCTCTCCATTCCCCAATTCAAAAGTAACCGAATTGATACCGGTAGTACCATTTACACCAAAAAACGAATTCATCTTTGCTCCCGAAGTCTCAACAAAAGCATCATCAATCCCTACGTATTCCTGTCCCTTAAACACTTGTACAACAGCACTATATGCATTCCATGTACCTGTTGTTCCCACTTGATAAAAGAACTGATGCTTATCACCCTTCTTACCTAAGAAATAACAATAGCGTGGCATATAGATAGGCTTGCCAACTCCCGTTCCGCTTGGACTCCATGTCGAAAGATATGTACCTATAAAGCGATAAGTATATTCCGCATCACCACTTGATGCAGGAATAAATGTAGCCTTGACCATTGTTGGTTCTGGGCTTCCTGGTTCTAATTGATACCCTTCAAATGTATATTTCTCTCCAGCAATAAGCTGCTTAGTGGGAAATATCATATAAGAAATGTTATCCTGAATTACAATATCTTCATCATTGGTTGCGCTCTTACATACATCGTTATTGAAAAACAGCGTAATACTTTTCTTATTCATATCCCGCTCTACCTTATTGAACTTACATATTTCAACTGCATCACCAAACACTTCTTTCACTTGTCTTTTCGTCATCTTGAATGGAACACAAATCGTCCACCATTGGTCAGCAGAAATCCTATCGAATGTCCACTTCTTAGTATCCGTAATATGGATATTCGATACTGTCAAAGAGAATTTATGCAGCCCCATATACTTATCCTTATCATAAGTTGTCACACCATCCCAGAGTTTTCCAGCCACAGCATCATTATAAGTATGCTGATAAGAATAGCTTCCCGGCCAGATTTTCATATCTCCATAATAGAGATCCTTGAACGCATGCCAAAATCCACTTCCATTAGAATCCTGAACGACTTCGTATTTTCTTGTTATATCAGTATATTTTGCACGCTCTTCATTTGTCAAGTCTGCTCGCAAATGCATCACTGCAAAAGTATTTGCACCTGTAGGATCCATATAATTACGGCGCTCCGCATACCCCTTTACCGTATTGCCGATTGGATAGTCAGAAGTCGTTGGCTTAAAACTATTATTTCCATTATAGCTTGCTAGGTCAAAGGCTTCTGCACCTACTACAGGAGCTTCTTTTCCAAGAAAATAGACATCTGTGAGTTTTGTATTAAAGAATACGTGATCTCCTAAAGTTTTGAAACCTGCTGGGAAAACAATCACCTTGAGGCTTTTACACTCCTCGAAAGCATTATCACCGATTGACTCTAAAGAGTTCGGCAGGACTACAGAAGACAAATTAGACAGTTTCTTAAACGAAGAAGCCCCTATCGACTTATATCCCTCGGGGAAAACAAGTGTCTCGATTGCTGGCGTTCCTGAGGGACCAAAGCAAGCTCTGAAATAGTTTGGAAGGATGCCGTCCCGTGTTACGGGCAAGACCATTTTCTTACAAGCAATCCGACTATTTCCATCTGGCATGAATGTATGAGAAGAGGCATACCATTCACTGCCCTCAACTGCAATCTTATCTATTGTAGCCCCGCCCAAGTCTAAACTATTGAGTGTCCAATCATTGCCATTCTTGTTTTTTGCAACTAAGGTCTTGATATCCGCACTGTTTACATTACCCTTGACAATCAAATCCCGGGCAATCTTTATAAGCGCCTGTGCATCAGACGAAATTCCGGCAGCATAATCATAGGTAGATGACGAACTTTCCTTTCCTATCTGTCCAGCCTCCCCTGTGACTTCAATTATCACCTTTCCCGACAAATCTTTGTTGACTTTCACACTGGCATTAGCTGTCAGAGCAAATACCCCAACAAGAAACATTAATAAAACCTTGTTCATTTTTCGATTAAAATGTTAATGTCAAAAACTACAAAATGCAAATTTATCCTTCATACAATAAATAGCATTATCAGCTTATTCTCTTTATAAATTACGTTAATATTTCAACATGTTAGTATCAGAAACTCTTGTTTAGAACACAAGCTTGGCATCAAACATCACTTTCAAATATCTGAAAAGCTATGCGTATCTCATCTGAATGATACAAAAGTATATCCTTACTTTCAAAGTGCCAAACTACCCCCCGGAATAAATATAATTTAACATGTGTTATCGTTAATAAATATATAAGATAAAGAATAAACGACCTACAAAACAGACAACCTTATAACTTGTATGGAATCGAAAGATAATCTGCATGATTTTATACGGTGACTTGACGCAAATAACAAGATAAAATGCACCAAATCACAACCCTTTCTGACGCAAATCAGATTGCAACACCAAAATATAAATGTGGAGTGTTAATGTGGAGTGTGGAGTTGATTTAATGCATAATTCATAATTCCTCATTAAACATTCCACATTAAACATTCCTCCTTAGGGCATCGGTGTGAGTTCTTTCGCCAACTTTCGGTCATAGGGTGCGGGGTATCCTGAACGCCAGACAGGGGCAGGAGTTCCACGCTTGGTGCGCAGGAAGTTACCGTTTTCATCGGTGGGTCTGACAACCATATCGTTGTATTTCACGATGAGGTGGAAAGCCAGCTGCGTCCAACGCGCAAGCATGCGCTGTGCCTGCAGGTTGCTATAGTCGTTGAGCTGGCGCAGGGCTGCCGCCTTATCGGTGGCATAGCGCCGGCAGGCTTCTTTCTCTATTTCTGCCTGCTGGGCAAAATAGCTCTGCTCGAGGCTGTCGCGCACGGCTTTCAGACTTGGGAACATCTGGCTATAACGCGGATAGACCATGTTGCTGACCCAATTGCACACCCAGAAGGCATTCTTCATCGAGAAGGTAAGGGCATCAGCCCCAGGCGTGTTATAGCATTCGGGACGCACGGTGTTGCCACAATAGACAGGGGTGTAGGCTATCATGTTGCCGTCGTCGTTGCCAAACCACAACACGCCGCCAATCTCGCGGGGAAGCCATGAACGCATCTCGCTGACATAGGAGAATGTGGTTTGCTGGGTGCTCACGGGGCGCTCGTTGAAATAAGCTTTTCCGTCGACTTTATAGACCAAGGGCGAGGGGCGGTAGGGCATTTGCCAGATGCCGCCTCCGATGTCGAGGGTGTCGGTGGCGAGGGGTGTGCCTTCATAATGGTCGCGCATGGCAGTCTGCACGTCTTGCACACTGAGTTTATGCTTGGGCACTATCCAGAGCGGCATGTCTTCAGCGTTGGGATCAAGTCCCTCGGCCCAAGGCAAATAGCGGGAGAAGCCATCGGCAAAGCGGTTGAAGAATGCCCACACGCGGGCATCACAGAAACGGCGTCCTCCGAAGTCGGGGCGCGCATAGGTCATCTTCCAGTTGAACTCGTCATCACGCCCCTTGAACCACCCTTTGCTTCGGGCAAAGGAAATGACGTTCTTGCTATAGAGCACATTCTTCTTGTCTTTCATGTTGAAGTGTCCGATACGGCTTTGGTTGGCATGTGCACAGATAGCGTCATCGGGGATGCGCTGGGCCACCCACACCACTTTCTTGCTTCCCGCGCCACAGCCCATCATCTCCATAATCCATGCTTCATCAGGGTCGCAGATGGTGAAAGTTTCGCCCTCGCTGTTGTAGCCATAAGCCTCTACCAAGGTTGTCATCACGCGAATGGCTTCGCGGGCCGTGCGTGAGCGTTGCAGGGCAATGTAAATGAGACTTCCATAGTCGAGAATGCCTGTGGAGTCGACCATTTCGGCACGCCCGCCATAAGTGGTTTCGCCAATGGTAACTTGATATTCGTTGATGTTGCCAATGACATTATAGGTCACGGGAGCCTCGGGGATGAAGCCGCGACACACGTTTGTTTCCCAATCATTGACGGCCCGCATTTTGCCTTTCTCATGCGTGACTGCCGGATAATGGGTCAAACCGAGAAACGAGCCATAGCTGTCGGCATTGTAGGTGCAGATGACGCTTCCGTTGACACTGGCTTTCTTGCCTACAATGAAATTCGTGCAAGCCTGTGAAGGGGCTGCATAAAGCATGAGGCCCAAAAGCAGAAAAAGAGTTTTATTGATGTTCATACTGATATATTAAGATAATCTAACATTCAAAAAATTACATATTAAATGTGGAGTGTGGAATGTGAAATTGTATTTTAATGTATAATTATGAATTATGAATTTTCCATTAAACACTCAACATTAAACACTCAACACTAAACATTAAACATTAAGCATTCTTATTTTTCCTTTTTCGACAAAAGCTTTTCCTCCTATCCATTCGGTCATGGCAGGCTCACCATTGAACGTATAACTGTTCAATACCTCATTGCCACAGACTTCGACAACGGCATGATGCAACGTGTGGCCATCGTCGAAGACGACTTCATGAAAAGCCAATCGGCGGAGTGCATTTTCCTTCATAGTCTATCGGGTCATGGGCTTATCCAATTCACCCTCAGGTATCATGGGAGTTGAGGGAGGAGTAAGGGGTTGCCTCTGACGGGAAGAATCGCGCGATAGGCTGTCGGCCTGGGCTTTCATTGCAGGCTTCTCTTGACTGGCATGCATACGAAGGAGTTTGATTCCGCTGACTATCATCAGCTTGAGTGTCGTGGTGTTCTCTCCAGGACTCTGACTTCGGCTGAGCATGAAAAATCCTCTGACTTCCTTGATGCCTAACCGTTTGTCGTCGCTCACCCTAATACTGCTATGACCTCCAGTCGAAAGATGAACCGTCTGTGAAGCTATGCTGTCATTGCTGAACCTCACGGAAAGCATCACAACACCATCGCGCATACCGTCCTGATAGATGAAATCACTGTTGAAATCAAGCATCAAGACATCACCCTTATGGAAAGCAGAGTCGGCTTTCAACGAGAAGCTATGCTGATTGAAAGGCTTCTGCGGAGCGAGCACCAATGAGGTTTCCTCACGCCACACATTGGCCGTGTCTCCTGTAAGACCAACATTGGCAAAAGCATCTCCTGCCGAACCACCAAGTGCCACAGATTCATCTCTGAAACGCTTGGCAAGGTTTTCATAGATTGTTTTCAGTTGCTCGGTGTGGCGCAGATAATACACCAATGACGAATCGAAGTCGGCCTCGGTGTAACCATGTTTCTGAAGCACAGCCGTATGATATTTCACCATATTGACAGAGTCGTTGCCCGAGACCAAAGCCATGGCGTCAGCCAGATGATAATCATAAAGAATATCTTCCAGCTCTCCAGGCTGGATATAGCGGGAAGGCACAGTGGGCTTACAGCCTGCAATAAGCATCAGGAAGCCCACACACATCACGGTTTTCAATATAGCTCGCTTCATCGGCATCTTTCGTTTTATTTCTTTCTAAACGCTCCCTTCACAGTTTCTGAAAGGTGTTCAACCTCATTTCGATAGAACAGGAAAAGTGCAACAATACCTACAGAAATGCAGGCATCGGCAAAGTTGAACACTGGCGAGAAGAAGATAAATTCATCTCCTCCCTTGAACGGAACCCATGACGGATAAGTGGTTACAATCATCGGGAAATAGAACATGTCGACCACCTTGCCTTGCAGGAAAGGGGCATAGCCTGTTCCAAAGGGCACGAAGCCAGCCACACTGAACGGAGTAGAGGCCTCGAAGATGAGTCCATAGAACATGGAGTCGAGAATGTTTCCCACCGCACCGGCAAGAATCATCGACAGCACGACAATATATCCCGTCGTGTGCTTCTGCTTGAGCACCTGCCGAAGATACCAGCCTATTGCCGTGATTGCCACGAGGCGGAAAAGGCTGAGCACCAGTTTGTTGAAAAAGGTCATGCCGTAGGCCATGCCATTGTTTTCAACAAAACTGATATAGAACCAATCGGTGATATGGATAGACTCACCAAGACAAAAATGTGTCTTGACCTCAATCTTGATAAACTGATCTATAAGAAGAATGGCAGTTATCAGGATAAAGGCCAGGACACCATCGGATAGAATTTTGTTTTTTTTCATTTCTTTCTTGCGTTCTTCGATGCCACGCTCAATGTGGCATGAGGCACGATGCGGAGGCGTTCCTTTGGAATCAATTCGCCTGTCATGCGGTCAATCCCATAGGTTTTGTTCTCAATTCTGAGCAATGCGCCCTCTAAAGCTCTGATGAATTTCTGCTGGCGCTGTGACATCTGAATCATTTCTTCCTTGCTCTGGTTGGCATTCCCTTCATCAAGCACCTTGTTATAGGTTGGTGAAGTGTCGTCAACCCCATTGCCGTCTTTATTCATCAACTGATCCATCAGCGCTGTGTATTCCGTACGAGCTACTTTCAATTTGTCATTGATGATAGAACGGAACTCTTCCAATTCCTCATCTGAATAACGTGCTTTCTTGTCCATAGGATATTAAATTTTTGAATTTATATATAAAAGGAAAGAGCCGGTGGCAGAGGGATGTTCCAACTGCCACACGGTAGTCTCTTTTTAATCTTTCTCTACAAGGATATTGAGTTTGAAGTCATCAAATTCAACCTCTGCCCCCTGATTGTCGGCTATCTTGATGTCGTTGGCAAGCACCTGACTCTTAATCATCTCGCCGAACGATTCAATAGCGGCATCGGTCTGTACATTCGGAGCCACGGTAACAAAGATGCGGTCGGTAATCTCAAGTCCCGTTTCCTTACGCAGATTCTGAATACGGTTAATCAGTTCGCGTGCCATACCCTCACGTTTCAAATCTTCGGTCAACTCTACCTCGAGTGCCACGGTCAGATTGCCCTCATTGCTCACCAACCAGCCTGGAATATCCTCGCTGATGATGTCGACATCACATGCCTCGACAGTCACTGCCTGGCCTTCAACCTCAAAGCTGATGCTTCCCGAAGTTTCGAGTAAGGCAATTTCGTCTTGGGTGAGCGCATCCATGTGGGCTGCCACCGACTTCATCAGTTTGCCAAACTTCTTGCCCATAACTCGGAAATTGCACTTTATCTTCTTCACGAGCATGCCCTGGCCCTCGACAAACAGAAGTTCCTTCACGTTGACTTCATTCTTGATGAGGTCGGCCACGGCTTCAATGTGCTGTTTCTGTTCAACATCAATGGCAGGAATCATAATCTGAGCCAATGGCTGACGCACCTTGATGTTTACCTTACGACGCAAGGCAAGGGTCATTGAAGTTATCTTCTGTGCCATACCCATTCGGATTTCGAGGTCGGCATCAATAGCCTGCTCGTTGGCCACTGGGAAATGGTCGAGATGCACGCTTTCCAGTTTGCCTCCCAAGTCATGATAGAGTTCGTCGGCATAGAACGGGGCAAACGGAGCCAGGAGTTTCGCCACTGTCATCAGACAGGTGTAGAGCGTCTGATAGGCCGAAAGCTTGTCTTCGCTCATCTCTGTGCCCCAGAAACGTTTACGGTTCAAACGCACATACCAGTTGCTCAAGTCATCATTGACAAAGGCATCTATCAATCGACCGGCACGTGTGGGGTCAAAGTTTTCCAATTCGTGCTCAACACCCTTTATCAGAGAGTTGGCTTTGGAAATTATCCAACGGTCAATCTCCGGACGGTTTTCAAGTGCCACCTGCTCTGCCTCGGGGTTAAAGCCGTCGACATTAGCATAGAGTGCAAAGAAACTATACGTATTATATAATGTTCCGAACAACTTACGGCGTGTCTCGTCTACTCCGTTCGGGTCGAACTTCAAGTTGTCCCAAGGCTCGGAGTTAGTCATCATATAGAAGCGTACAGGGTCAGCCCCATACTTATCAATCATTTCAAACGGATTGGTCACATTGCCCACATGCTTGCTCATCTTGTTTCCCTTGGCATCAAGCACAAGGCCTGTAGAGATGACATTCTTGAAAGCCACATGATCAAACACCATTGTGGAAATGGCATGCAGGGTGAAGAACCAACCGCGCGTCTGGTCTACACCTTCATTAATGAAGTCGGCAGGATAGTAAGCCGGAGGCACAGGGATGCCCTCATAGGTAGAAGTGACGAGCTCTCGACGATATTCTTCCTCGCTCTTGCCTGTTGCTTTCAGTCCTTCGAGTGCAATCTCACCCTCAAACGGATAGTGCTGTTGAGCATAAGGCATGGAGCCCGAGTCAAACCAAACATCAATCAAATCGCTCTCACGCTTCATGGGTTCGCCTGCCTCGTTGACCAGAACGATATCATCTACGTATGGACGGTGCAGGTCGACCTTATCATAATTTTCTTTTGAATAGTCTCCAGGAACAAAGCCTTTATCCTTCAGCGGATTGCTCTTCATTACACCGGCGGCCACACTCTTCTCTACTTCTGTATAGAGTTCTTCCAGGCTTCCGATACACTTTTCATTACGCTTATCATCCCGCCAAATAGGAAGAGGGGTTCCCCAGAAGCGTGAACGCGAGAGATTCCAGTCGTTCAGGTTCTCCAACCAATTGCCGAAACGCCCCGTACCCGTACTTTCTGGTTGCCAACGAATAGTGTTGTTGAGTTCCACCATACGCTCTTTCTTTGCCGTGTCCTTAATAAACCAGCTGTCGAGCGGATAATAAAGCACAGGCTTATCTGTACGCCAGCAATGCGGATAGTTGTGCACATGCTTTTCAATCTTGAAAGCTGTGCCCTCCTGCTTCATCTCCATACAGAGCACGATGTTCAGGTCTTCATCCTTTTCACTGGCTTTCTTGTCCCAAACTCCGTCAGGATTATATTTTGGATTATAGGAATTCTTCACATAATCACCGGCATGCTTTCCATAAGCCTCCTTGTCTACACAGGCCTTTATGAAGTTATTATCGAGGTCTTCCAAACCATAATATTTACCCTGTAAATCAACCATTGGGCGAGTCTCCCCCTGCTGGTTAATCAAATAAAGGGCTGGAATATTTGCGTCTTTAGCCACTTTAGCATCATCAGCACCAAAGGTGGGCGCAATGTGCACGATACCTGTACCGTCTTCTGTGGTCACATAGTCACCCAAGATAACACGGAAAGCCTCGCTGTCCATTTCAACAAACGTGTCACGACCGTCTTCGCTTGCAAACACCTTGTCGGCATGTGACTCGGCATAGTCTTTCACAAACGTTGGTGAAAAGTCATCCACCTTCTCACAAGGCTTCACCCAACGCATCAATTGTTGATAGTGAAGTCCCTCCAATTCTATTCCCTTCAAACGGTCTACAATACGCCAGGGACATTTTTTATTCTCCTTGTCAAAAGCGCCAAGTTCGCTTTCCTTCACTTCCTGCTCTGGGTTGAGATAGGCACTGACACGACTCTCTGCCATGATTAGGGTAACAGGCTGACCATCGTAGAGATTATAAGTCTCCACAGCCACATAGTCAATCTTCGGACCAACACAGAGTGCCACGTTTGAAGGAAGTGTCCAAGGCGTAGTGGTCCACGCAATGAAATAAGGCTTACCATGCTTTGTCCATTCGGCCTTGGGGTCTTTGATGAGGAACTGGGCCGTAACCGTAGTGTCTTTCACATCACGATAACAGCCTGGCTGGTTCAGCTCATGGCTCGACAATCCCGTACCGGCAGCCGGAGAGTAAGGTTGAATGGTATAACCTTTATAGAGCAAACCCTTGTTGTAGAGTTGCTTCAAAAGCCACCAAAGGGTCTCTATATATTTATTGTCATAGGTGATATAAGGATGATCGAGGTCAACGAAATATCCCATTTTCTCCGTAAGTTCACGCCATTCAGCAGTGAACATCATCACGTTTTCACGACATTTCTTATTATAGTCTTCTGTCGAGATATACTTCTGTGAAGCCTTGTTGTCTATATCTTTCTTCGTAATACCGAGTTCTTTCTCTACGCCCAACTCAACAGGAAGTCCATGGGTATCCCAGCCCGCCTTACGGTGAACCTGATAGCCTTTCATTGTCTTATAACGGTTGAATGTATCCTTGATAGCACGGGCCAGCACATGATGAATACCCGGATGACCATTAGCCGAAGGAGGACCCTCGAAGAAAATAAACTGTGGACAACCTTCGCGCTCATCAATTGACTTGTGGAAAATATCGTTCTTCTCCCACTCGGCCAACACCTCTTGATTTGTCTTGACCAGATTAAGACCGTCATGTTCGGCAAATTTCTTAGCCATATCCTATAAAAATCTATATATTTTGTTACGTAACTTTTTAATGCCCGCAAAGATAATAAAAATTATTAGCAATCCCAAAAAGAGCCCACTCTTTTTAATAATATGAAAGCAGAGCCTTAAAATTACATAACATATATTTTGCTAATCCCTAAAAACTCACTACATTTGCAAGTGAATTTACACTATTAATTATGAACTGGTTAATCAATCTTTTTACCACTACCGACTCTGTGGCCCATATAGCCATGCTCTATGCAATCGTGATTTCCGTAGGCGTACTGTTAGGCAAAGTGAAAGTAGGAGGTATCTCTCTCGGCGTGACCTTTGTGCTCTTTGCAGGCATTGTTGCAGGACATATCGGCTTTACAGCCCCCACAAACATTCTTAGTTTCATCCAGGATTTCGGCCTGATTCTTTTCGTGTTCTGCATTGGTCTTCAGGTAGGCCCAGGCTTTTTCGAAAGTTTCAGAAAAGGAGGTGTCACACTCAACCTGCTTGCCACCGCAATGATATTGCTCAACATCGGAGTAATGTTTGTCTGCTATTGGGTTTTCTTTGATACTCATAATGTTGACAATCTCCCGATGATGGTCGGCACACTCTATGGTGCCGTAACCAACACCCCGGGACTTGGTGCCGCCAATGAAGCCTTGACCAGTGTCTTCCCCCAAGGACACATGCCACAGATAGCCTCGGGATATGCCTGCGCCTATCCACTCGGCGTACTGGGAATTATCGGAGCAACAATTGCCATACGCTATATCACACGTGTGAAATTGGAAAAAGAAGAGCAGAACCTTGCTGAACAGGAAGACGAGAATCCACATGCAAAACCTCATCAGATGCACCTGAAAGTGAGCAATGCCTACATTGCAGGTCGCTCACTGCTTGAGATTTCTCAGTTCCTCAACCGTGATGTTATCTGCTCACGCCTGCTTCATGATGGCGAAGTAACTATTCCTAACCGCGATACGATATTCAGTCTTGGAGATGAACTTCTGGTTGTATGTACAGAGGGAGATGCCGAAGCTATCAAAGCTTTCATCGGCCCAGAGATTGACACTCCCTGGCACACCGAAGCCGAAACACAGCCACTCATCAGCCGACGTATTGTTGTCACCAATCCAGCCATGAATGGGAAAACATTGGGAAAGATGCACTTCTCAAGTGTCTATGGCGTCAATGTAACGCGCGTTACCCGCCAAGGCATGGACCTCTTTGCCAGCCGTAATCACCATTTCCAGATTGGCGACCGTATTATGGTAGTAGGCCCTGAGGATAATGTGAACCGCGTGGCCGAAATGATGGGCAACAGTACCAAGCGCCTTGATGCACCCAATATCGGCACGATTTTCATTGGCATTATCATCGGCATTCTTTTCGGAAGTATCCCAATCGCAATCCCAGGCATGCCTGTTCCTTTGAAACTCGGCATCGCCGGTGGCCCTCTGATTATTGCAATCCTGATTGGTAGGTTCGGTTATCGGTTCAAACTTGTCACCTACACCACAACCTCTGCCAACATGATGCTTCGTGAAATCGGGCTTGTGCTTTTTCTTGCCTCTGTAGGTATTAAGGCGGGAGCAGGTTTCTGGGAAACCGTTGTACAGGGAGACGGCTTGAAATATGTATACACGGGCTTCTTCATCACCATCATTCCAATCCTCATTGTGGGAACGATTGCCCGTCTGCGCTATAAGTTCAACTACTTTACTATCATGGGAATGATTTCGGGTTCCTACACCGACCCACCCGCATTGGCCTATGCCAACAGCATTTGTACACGTGAAGCTCCGGCCATAGGTTACTCCACGGTCTATCCATTGAGCATGTTCCTGCGCATCTTTACAGCCCAACTCATTGTGCTGTTCTGTTGCGGAGTATAACCACTCAACTTGACATTCCCGCATTTAAGGGAAAAATAAAAACGCAACAGTTCAAGAAAACTGTTGCGTTTTACTTTATATTTGTTCAGATGAACCGTCGATTTATCACACCATTTATCAAAGCGTCAAGGCTATGATATAATCAATATCAGTGGGAATTGCTCCAAAATTCAGAGTTATTCCATTGCCCGTCTTCGTGTAATTGACGGGCTTACCCGTGGCATAAACCAAAGCCGACTTCGCCTTGTGATTGCCGAGAGGAACGAATAAACTTGAATCCATGCAATTCAAAATATGGATATAGAGCTTGTTTCCGCGCTGAGTACTTACGCCCCAATCATGCGGAGCAACAATTCCTCCACGCGTGCCATAAATGGTTTCTCCGTATTTATTCATCCAGTCCCCAATAGCTTTCAGGCGGTCGAGGGCAAGCGAAGGGAGTGCTCCTCCAGGCTCCGGGCCTACATTAAGCAACAGGTTTGCATTCTTCCCCGCTGCCCGAACCAACATCTGTATCAGTTCTTTGGGCGTTTTATAGTTGCTGTCGGTAATCGAATAGCCCCAGTGGTCATTGATCGTCTGGCATGATTCAAGAGGCAATCTGCTGATGCTCTGCCCCGAAAGCCCTGCCTTGTTCTCACCGGGAAGATCGCGTTCGAATATCTGAATGTCTTCACCGGGATTGGGAGTCTGATGATGATTGTTACCAATGAGACACCGTGGCTGTAGCTTATGTATCATTGCATACTGCGCTTCCAACTGCCAATCAAAGGGCTTTGCATCGCTGTCATGGTCCCACCAGCCATCAAACCATATGGCTCCGATCGGCCCATAGTGAGTAAGCAGTTCTGTAAGTTGCGTGTTCATGAAGTTGTAATAGCTTGTCCAATCGGCTTTCTCTTTCTGTCTGCCTGTCCCAAGTCCTGTTCTTCCCTGCGGATAATCTTCTCTTCCCCAGTCCAAATGCGAATAATAGAGGTGCAATTTAATGCCGTGTCGCTGGCAGGCATCGGCCATTTCCTTGATGACATCCCGCTTGAACGGTGTTGCATCTACCGTGTTATAAGTGCTGGCAGAGGTTTTGAAAAGCGAGAAACCATCGTGGTGGCGCGTTGTTATCGTGATATATTTTGCCCCGGCAGCCTTGATTGCCCTCACCCAGGCATCTGCATCAAACTCTGACGGATAGAAAGTCTTGGCCAACTTCGGGTACTCCTGATAGTTGATATTCCTGTTGTTCATCACCCACTCGCCTGCACCCATCATCGAGTAGAGGCCCCAATGCAGGAATATACCAAACTTCTCATCCTGGAACTGCTCACGTGCCTTGAGGTTTTCAGACGTTGGTCGATAAGTCTCCTGCGCCATGCCGACATAATTCATCAGCAGAGTTGCAATTAAAAATAAAGTCTTTTTCATGTATGTTTCTATTGTTTAGATTTCTGTTTACAAAGATAATGAAAGTTCTGAAGAATTGTATCGAAAATCATCCGTTAAAGTTTCATCGATAAAAAAATAAGAAAAACATCCAGCTCTAACAGTATAGGACAGCACTGCAAAAGCAGGGATAAAGCGTATTGCGGATTATAGAAACTAAAGAAGACATAAGCAGAGACAGGCAACATGCGTCAAACTGTGCTGTAACTTGATGCAAAACACACTGCAATCAGCATCAAGTTACGCGGTAATCTGCCTCAAATCACACGCTGAAATGACGCAGATTGCGAGGCTTTCAGCAATCGTGTATTTCATAAAGTTCAATGTCCAACATTCAATATGCAAAGAAAAAGTCATTGCATCTCATAATATTCAATGTTCAAACTTCAATATTCAAAGAAAAAAGTCCCAAGGAGTTCTCTTATCATCAGAACTTCTCGGGACTGTCATATAAAATTCTATGATGCTGATATTACTCCTCAACCTCACTGAAATCTTCCTTGGTTACACCGCAAGTTGGGCAAACCCAATCTTCCGGTATATCTTCAAATGCAGTTCCGGGTGCAATACCATTATCAGGATCTCCTACAGCTGGGTCATAGATATACCCACAAACGTCACATACATACTTTTTCATAATTGTTTTTGTTTTAATGAATAATGATTTATTTTGTTGCCTTGGCAAATGCCTCTCCATAGTCACGACAGGTGGCAAGTGCGTCTTCATCGGGAACCCACAAAGCCTTGATTCCATCGTCAACAAGTTCGAAACCCGCCTCCTGCAAATGTGCACTGATAAGCTTAGGTGCATCACCGCTCCAGCCATAAGAACCGAAAGCTGCAGCCTTCTTCCCCTTAAGCTTCAAGCCACGGGCCATTTCAAGAATACCGGCAATGGCATAAGAATATCCATAGTTGATTGTCGGTGAACCTACAAGCACGGCTTTCGACTGGAAGATTTCCGTCAGAATGTCGTTCTTGTCTTCCTTGGCTGCATTGTAAATCTTCACGGTAACGCTATTGTCTTCAGTCAATATGCCCTCGGCAATGGCTTCTGCCATCTTGCGGGTAGACTGCCACATGGTGTCATAGACAATGGTTATCTGATTTTCCTTATAAGCATCGGCCCATGCCTGATACTTCTCAATGATCTGCATAGGATTGTTTTTCCACATCACCCCATGGCTCGGGCAAATCATTTTGATAGAGAGATTCATGCCAAGAAGCTCTTTCACCTTACGGCTTGCCATTGCACTATAAGGACAAATGATGTTGGCATAATACTTTTCTGCCTCCCAAAGCAGATCGTCCTGCTTTACGAGATCATTGTAAAGTGACTCGGTTGCGAAGTGCTGACCAAACACATCATTGGAGAAGAGAATATCTTCACCGGAAAGATAAGACATCATCGTGTCGGGCCAATGCAACATTGTAGCCTCGATGAAAGTAAGAGTCGACTCGCCTAAGTCAAGCGTATCGCCCGTTTTGACATTCACAAAGTTCCAGTCCTGATGATAATGTCCGCGGAGAATAGCTTCCCCTTTCTTCGTACAATAAATAGGAGTGCCGGGGATTTCGCGTAAAAGTTCTGGGAGAGCACCGCTATGATCAATCTCATTATGGTTCATGACAATGTAGTCTATCGCCTTCAAATCAATCTCACGCTTCAGTCTTGCCACGAATTCTTTATCGTAGGGCTGCCACACAGTATCCATCAATACAGTCTTCTTATCCCGAATAAGGAATGCATTATAGCTTGAGCCATGGTCGGTGGAGAGTTCATCACCATGAAAACGCACTAATTCCCAATCAATCTTTCCTACCCAGGTTACCTTATCTGTTATCTTCTTCGCCATAATAATTAACAATAAATGAATTAATAAGCAAAATTAACAATAATTCTTCAAAGCGCCATAACAGCTCGCACTTTTTTTCATTTTTCATGAAATTAAGCTCATGAAAAAGGGAAAATGTGCTGGAAATGATGTCATTCCATGACCAATAAGGAACGACAAAACAGAAAAAGAGGCGTGACGAAATGAGTCGTCACGCCTCTGATGATTATCTGATCAATAGTGTGGTTAGAACGAAGCCACAGATGCACTGTCAATCCATTCATACACCATACTGCATACACCAAAGAGAAGGATACCCGTGGTGCAGATAGCCAACGCCAACTTAGTGCTTGAAGCACTCTTGAAGGTTGGCAGTGGATTTTCGTTGTGCT
>ERZ772807.434-NODE-434-length-25851-cov-5.945728_pt1 | contig 25851 bp, 21 predicted proteins | sample MGYA00511472_ERZ772807 | MGnify/ENA primary metagenome ERZ772807 (study PRJEB29015, sample SAMEA2737947) | human oral metagenome | biome: human oral; feature: human-associated habitat; material: dental | place: China | collected 2039 ... | reverse complement strand
GTTGGGTACTCTTAGACTTGGGAGGCATCGTCGTACATGTCTTTTCAGAGGAAATCCGGGCGCATATGGGAGCGGCACGACGGGCACGAGGGGACGGGGTCGGTGCTGGACCGGAGAGCCTCACCCAGCGGCTGGACGGCCCCGCATCCCGTACACACGAGGCGTTCCCAGTTGCCGTGGAGCTCCCACACTTCCCGCGAACCCGCCCGCTGGTGCAGGCCGTCGATGTTCTGGGTGACGATCGCGTCTAGGCGTCCCGCTGCCTCGAGCGTGGCCAGGGCCCTGTGCGCGCCGTTGGGCTCCACCGGACGATAGACCTCGTCAAACCACTGCCAGTACGCCTCCGGGTGACGGTTGAAGAAATCGATGCTGAGCACCCGCTCAAGCGGGATCTCGCGCTCCTGAAAGTAGAAGCCGTTGGCACCCCGAAAGTCCGGGATCCCCGACTCGGTGGAGACACCCGCGCCGCCGAAAAACACGGTGGAGGGCGAATCGGCGATCCAATCCGCCAGGGTAGAAACGTTGTTATCCATGAGGGTCTCCTTGCTCGCGCTCCCTTCCCAGGATAAGCCCGAGGCCGGGGCCCCGTGGGAACCCCGGCCTCGTAGGCGAACGACTCAGGCGAAGGTCAGCGCCTGGCGCGCGATCGCCAGCTCCTCGTTGGTGGGGAAGACGACCAGCGTCACGGTCGAATCCGGCGTCGAGATGATGCGCGGCTCGCCGCTGCGCGCCTTGTTCGCGTCCACGTCGATCGTGACCCCGAAGGGTGCGAGAGCCTCGGCCAGCTCGCGGCGCACGTCGCTGTCGTTCTCGCCGATGCCGGCGGTGAAGGTGATGACATCCAGGCCACCGAGCTCCGCCGTGTAGGAACCCACGTACTTCAGCAGACGGTTGATGTAGACGTCCATGGCGGTACGGGCACGCTGCTGAGCCTCGGGCTCATCATCGTTGCGGATCATTTCCCACACGGAACGCATGTCGGACTCGCCCGTCATACCCTTCATGCCGGATTTCTTGTTGAAGAGGGTGTCGACCTCGTCAACGCTCATGCCCGCCACGCGCTGGAGGTGGAACACGACGGCGGGGTCAATGTCGCCCGTGCGCGTGCCCATCATCAGCCCCTCGAGGGGGGTCAGACCCATGGACGTGTCAATCGGGTGGCCGTTCTTGACCGCGGACACGGAGGCGCCGTTGCCCAGGTGCAGGACGATCTGCTTGAGATCGTCGCGCCCTAGCATCGTGGAGATCTCCTGGGAGACAAACTGGTGGGAGGTGCCGTGCGCGCCGTAGCGACGCACAGAGTACTTCTCGGCCGTCTCGGTCTCGAGGGCGTACAGCGCGGAGCGGTCGGGGAGCTGCTGGAAGAAGGCCGTGTCGAAAACGGCGACGTGCGGGACGTCGGGCATGAGCTCGCGCGCCACGTCAATGCCCTTGAGGTGGGCGGGATTATGCAGGGGAGCGAGCGGACACAGCTCCTCAATGAGGTCGCGAACCTCGTCCGTGATCAACGCCGGGCCATCGAAGTGGCGGCCGCCCTGAACGATGCGGTGACCGACGGCGACGATGCCCGCCTCGGCCAGGGTCGGGCCCTCCGTGTCGAAGAGGCGCAGGACCTCGCGCATTCCGACGGTGTGATCCGCAACGGGGATCTCCTCCTCGGTCACCGACTCGCCGTGGACATGCTTCACGATGCCCATGGAGTCGCCGATGCGCTCCACGATGCCCTTCGCGATAGCATCGCCCGTTTCGGGGTCGACGAGCTGATACTTGATGGAGGAGGACCCCGAGTTAATGACGAGAACGGAGGAAACAGACACGTGTGAGCCTTTCATAGGGAGTAGATGGGAGTGAAGGACGAGGCCGGGGCCCGATGGCCGATCGGCGGCAACCGGGCCCCGCCGTCATGCCTCGATCAGCCCTGGGCCTGGACGGCGGTCAGGGCGACAGTGTTGACGATGTCCTCAACGAGAGCGCCGCGCGACAGGTCGTTGACGGGCTTGTTCAGGCCCTGCAGGACCGGGCCGACGGCGACGGCGCCGGAGGAGCGCTGCACGGCCTTGTATCCGATGTTTCCGGCCTCAAGCGAGGGGAACACGAAGACGGTGGCCTTGCCCGCGACCTCGGAACCGGGCAGCTTCTTGGACGCCACGGCCTCGTCGACGGCAGCGTCGAACTGGATGGGACCCTCGATGGCCAGATCGGGGGCCTTCTCCCGGGCCAGACGCGTGGCCTCGACAACCGCATCCACGTCCGGGCCGGAGCCGGACGTGCCGGTGGAGTAGGACAGCATGGCGACGCGGGGGGTGACGCCAAACTGGGCGGCGGTGCGCGCCGACGTGACCGCGATGTCGGCCAGCTGTTCCGGCGTGGGGTTGGGGTTGACCGCGCAGTCACCAAATGCCCACACCCGGTCCTTCATTGCCATGAGGAAGATCGAGGACACCACGGAGACGCCGGGGGCGGTCTTGATGATCTGGAAGGACGGGACGATCGTGTGAGCCGTCGTGTGGGCGGCGCCGGAGACCATGCCGTCGGCGTCGCCCATGTGCACCATCATCGTGCCGAAGTAGGAGACGTCCGTGACCTTCTCGCGCGCCTGCTCCAGCGTGACGCCCTTCTTCGCGCGCAGACGAGCGAACTCTTCGGCGTAGCGCTCCCGGTAGGCGGGATCGTCCGTGGAGACGACCTGAGCGGCTCCGAGGTCCAGGCCGAGCTCGCCCGCCCGCTTGGCAACGTAGTCCGCGTCCCCGACGAAGGTAATGTCGGCGATGCCCGCGGCGAGGACCTGCGCCGCGGCCTGCAGGACACGGTCGTCGTCGGGTTCGGGCAGGACGATGCGCTTGCGATCGGCGCGTGCACGCTCAATGAGGTCGGCCTGGAAGGCGATGGGGGTGACTGCGGTCGGCGCGGGGCGCTCGCGCAAGCACTGGGCGGCCTCCTCGGTCAGGGGCAGGGAGAAGATCGGCAGGTCGCACGTGACCTCGGGGACGGCGCCGGTGAGGATGACCGCGACGACGCTTGCGGCGGCGGCCTGCGCGCGCAGGCGGGCGGCGGCGATCTCCTCGGCGAGCAGTTCGGGGCTGGCACCCTCGGAGTCGAAAGCGAGGACGACACCGGCGCGGGCGGATGCCGCCAGCGCGAGGTTCCAGGCGACGTGGTCGAACGAACGGTTCGAGGCCTCGCGAGCCGGGATGATCAGGGCGTCATCGCCGGACGCGCGCACGGCCTCGACCGCCGCGGGAAGAGCGGAGGCGGGACGTAGGGCCGCGTCGCAGGCGCTGGTGCCGGCAAGGGCATCAACGGAGGTGGCGGCGCCCAGGACGCGGGCGAGTTCCTCCGTGGCGAGGGCGGCTGCCTCCGACGAGCCGGGGGCGACAACAATGAAACGGGACACTCGAATTGCTCCTTTGGTTGCGAGAGAATAACCGTTGCCACATAGGCCTTTGGGACCATCTTAAACCCGCGGGCATCCCTTTTCGTCACAGCGGAGTCTCTTCCGGCCCCGGCCGGTCGCGCGCGGGCGAGAAGAGGACGCCGGTCGCGTTCGATCGTGCGCTAGGGTAGGGGGCGTGAAGAACGAGGAGAGGGGAGTGCGCGCACGGCTGGGCGCGTGGCTCGGTTGCGCTCTCAGCGTCCTCGGCGTCCTCGGCGTGATCGCGCTGTCGGCGACGGATCACCGTCACCGGGCTGTGATGGTCCTGGTTGCGGTACTGGCGGGGATGGGTGCCCTGCGTCTGTGGACCCCCGGGCGTCCGTGGTTTGCCTCGAGAGGGCGCCTCGTCGACGTCTCCGTGTACGTGATTCTCGCCGCGATTATCTGGTATCTAGCTCCCTACGTGTCGACGATGGCGGTGCGCTGACGTCCATCATTCCGTGATAACGCGCGGAAGAGCCCACAATATGGGGCGATGAACGAGGCTGCTGACCCGCACGTGGGCAATGTCCCGCATCCTGGTTATCCGTTTAACGATCCGTCACGCTCGTGCATGCTATGTCTGACCCATCATCCATAATCTTCTCAAGGTGAAACACATGCGCGAGTTTCTGCGTAAGTCGGGAATTCTCGTGTGGGTGATCGCGGCGATCATCCTCGCGAGCGTCCTCGGATCGATTCGCATTGGCGGCAACCACCTGATCCCGGTCGGGGTCGGACGCGTTTTCGCAACCTTCTCCGACATCTTCAGCCAGTTCCTGAGCTTTGCGATCCCGCTGATCATCATCGGCCTCGTGACTCCCGCCATCGCTGACCTGGGTCGGGGGGCCGGGAAGTGGCTGGGCATTACGACCGCGTTTGCCTACGGATCGACCCTGTTCTCCGGCTTCCTCACGTTCCTCGTGTGCTTCTCGCTCTTCCCACGCCTGCTCGCGTCGACTCAACTGTCGAGCGTGGACAAGCCGGGTAGCGCCCTGGAGTCCTACTTCACGATCGAGATGCCCCCGCCCCTGCAGGTCATGACCGCCCTGCTGCTATCCTTCGTGGTCGGCATCGGCCTGTCGATGGTGCCGCGAGGCGTGTTGCGCAAGGGATTCATCGAGTTTCGTGCGATCATCACCCGCCTGATTGAAACGATCATCGTTCCGCTCCTGCCCCTGCACATCTTCGGGATCTTCCTGAACCTGACGTACACGGGAGAGGCGATCTCCGTCATCCGCACGCTGCTGCGCGTGGTCGTTGTCGTCCTCGTCCTGGAGGTCGTCATTCTTCTCACGCAGTTCTGCGTCGCGGGAGCGGTCGCGCGTCGCAACCCGATCAGGGCACTGCTCACCATGATGCCGGCCTACCTGACGGCGCTGGGGACCTCCTCCTCGGCGGCAACCATCCCGGTGACGCTGCGCCAGACGAAGAAGAACGGCGTGTCGGAGGCGGTCGCTTCCTTCACCGTTCCGCTGTGCGCGACGATCCACCTGGCCGGCTCGACGTCGAAGATCTTCGCCTTCGCCTTCGCGATCGTCCTGACCCAGGGGCTCAGCGTCTCGCCGGTGCAGTGGGTTGGATTCATCTTCATGCTCGGCATCACGATGGTCGCCGCCCCCGGCGTGCCCGGCGGCGCCATCATGGCGGCCACGGGTCTGCTGTCCTCGATGCTGGGGTTCAACGAGGCGCAGGTCGGGCTCATGATTGCGACCTACATCGCTCTGGATTCCTTTGGCACCGCCACGAACGTCACGGGCGACGGGGCGATCGCGATGATCGTCGACCGCGTCGCTCACGGAACGATCGGGCGCGAGGGAGATCCGGAGAACGCCCGCGAGCTGGCTTTCGACGGCATGGTCTACCTGGATCGCGTCTCCGTCGAGGGCGTTGTCAGTCCCGAGGAGCTGGCCGATTCGGCGGCTCGTCATGGCACCACACGGGTTCCGGGGCATTTCCTGGGAGGCCAGCCCTAGGGGTCGCGGGTACCCTCTGGTCTCGGCGTCTCGTGGGAGTAAGGCCCTAGTGTCTGGCGGGGTGGTGGCGTAGAATTGACGGCGATAGGCCTGTCGGCTTACTCGGCCCTTCCGTCAATGAAAGATGGCAGAAAAATGAGCACTGTGCGCATCGGAGTCCTCACATCCGGCGGAGACGCCCAGGGAATGAACGCGGCCGTTCGCGGGGTTGTGCGAACGGCGTTGGCCAGGGGCGCGCAGCCCTACGCCATCCTCGAAGGATGGCAGGGGGCCTGCGACGGAGGCGACTCCATCAAGAGGATGGAATGGTCGGACGTGTCCTCCATCCTCGCCGAAGGCGGCACGGTCATCGGCACAGCCCGTAGCGCGGACTTCCGCACCTACGAGGGGCGCCACCGCGCCGCGGCCAACCTCCTCGAACACGGGATCGACCACCTCGTTGTGATCGGCGGCGACGGGTCCCTGTCGGGAACGGACGAGTTTAGAAGCGAGTGGGGGCAGCACGTTCGAGAGCTCGCTGATGAGGGCGTCATTTCGGAGCAGGATGCTCTCGCCCACCCGGATCTCATCGTCGTTGGTCTGGTCGGATCGATCGACAACGACATGGTGGGCACCGACATGACGATCGGCGCTGACACCGCGCTGCACCGCATCATGGACGCGATCGACCAGCTGACCAGCACGGCGGCCTCCCACCAGCGCACGTTTGTCGTCGAGGTCATGGGCCGTCACTGCGGCTACCTGCCCCTGATGGCCGCGGTCGCAGGCGGCGCCGACTATGTCTTCACCCCCGAGGATCCGGCCGGTCCGGGTTGGCAGGATGACCTCGCGGAGCACCTGCGCCTGGGTCGCGAGGCGGGGCGCCGCGAGTCGATCGTCCTGGTTGCCGAGGGCGCGCGCGATCGCGACGGCAACGAGCTACCCGCGCAGCTGGTCGCCGACACCATCAAGGAACGTACCGGCGAGGACGCGCGAGTGACGATTCTTGGTCACGTCCAGCGCGGGGGCACTCCGTCGGCCTACGACCGCTGGATGTCCACCCTGCTCGGCTACGCCGCCGTCCAGGAGATCCTCGATCGCACGGGCGATGATGAGCCCGTCATCCTGGGGGTGCGTCACAACCGCATCACCCGGATTCCCCTCATGAAAGCGGTGCGCGACACCCGTGCTGTGAAGGATCTGGTTGCGGCGGGAGACTACGAGGCCGCCCAGGCGTCGCGGGGCACGTCTTTTTCCTCGATGGTGGGTATCAACCAGGTGCTGTCGACGCCTCCTCAGCTTACCCCGGAACCCGAGGGCGAAACGATGCGGGTCGCGATCATCCACGCCGGCGGCCTCGCGCCCGGCATGAACACGGCTGCCCGGGTGGCCGTGCGCCTGGGCATTGCCCGCGGCTGGACGATGCTGGGCGTTGAGGGGTCGTGGAGTGGTCTCGCCGACGACCGGGTGCGTCCCCTCAGCTGGTCGGACGTTGAGGGGTGGGCCTTCAAGGGGGGCGCGGAGCTCGGAACGAAGCGCGACATCCCGCCCGTGGAGCAGTTCTACGCGCTGGGGCGAGCCATCGAACGCAATGAGATCGACGCGCTCATCGTGATCGGAGGACTCAACGCCTACCTCGGTGTCCACGCCATCACCTCGGAGAAGGACCGCTACCCGGCGTTCCAGATTCCGATGCTCCTGATTCCTGCGTCGATCGACAACAACCTGCCCGGTTGCGAGCTCGCGATCGGCACCGACACGGCGATCAACAACGCCACGTGGGCGATCGACCGGATCAAGGAGAGCGCCGCCGCTTCCAAGCGCTGCTTTATCGCGGAGACGATGGGGCGCCGCTGCGGATACCTGACTCTCATGAGCGCCCTGTCGACGGGCGCGGAGTACATGTACATGAACGAGGATGCTCCCTCCCTCGAACAGATTGCCGTCGATGCGGCTCGGATGGTGACGTCCTTCAAGTCTGGGCGTCGGCTCTTCCTCACCCTCGTCAACGAGTCGACGTCCCAGTACTACGACCGCGAGTTCCTCGCCGACGTGTTCAACGCCGAGTCCGAGGGGATCTTCGACGTGCGTCACATGGCCCTGGGGCACCTGCAGCAGGGCGGGTCGCCGTCGCCCTACGATCGACTCTTGGCGACCCGGCTCGTGGATCGCGCCTTCGCGCAGCTCGTTGACCAGTTCGAGCGAGGGGACCGGGGGGCCTACTACATCGGACAGGTCGGCAACAACACCGAGGCGCGGCCCGTGAAGAACATGTTCGACGACCTGGACATCGTCAACCGTCGGCCCTTCCTCCAGTGGTGGCGTGACATGGTTCCCGTCCAGCGCATTGTCTCCCTGCAGAACCCCGGGATTGAGGCCACGCCGATCCACATCGACGATTCGATCGAGTGACGCGTGGGCGCATGCGCCCGGTGGTGAGGCCGCGGATCCCCGTCTTTTCGGAGGCGACGCGGCCTCGCCGATCGGGGAGGAAGAAACCGGGGGTGACCGCGGGGCTTGGCGTCGCTAAAATAGGAGCGAACGTTCCTCGACTCTCAGGAGACCCCATGAGTGATATCCCCGTGATCGATCCGACGATGACCCCCGCGTGGGACACGCTCGATCAGCTGGCCGACACCTTTGACCCCGACCTGCGCAAGCTATTCGCGGACGACCCCGCGCGCACGCAGGCGTTCACCTTCGATGCGGCCGACCTGCACGTTGACCTGTCGAAGAACCTCGTGTGCCCCACGCTGGTGGGACACCTCCTCGCGCTCGCTGAGCAGACCGGCGTCCTCGATCTGCGTGACCGCATGTTCGCGGGTGAACACATCAACGTCACGGAGGACCGAGCCGTCCTACACACCGCCCTGCGTCGCCCGGCCACCGATTCCCTGACGGTGGACGGACAGGACGCGGTCGCGGACGTTCACGCCGAACTCGATAAGATCTACGCCTTTGCGCGTCGCGTGCGCAGCGGGGAATGGAAGGGCGTGACGGGCAAGCCCGTGACGACCGTTGTCAACGTCGGCATCGGCGGATCGGATCTGGGTCCCGTCATGGCCTACGAGGCCCTCAAGCCCTACGTGCAGGCGGGCCTGGAGTGCCGCTTCATCTCGAATATCGACCCCACCGACGCCGGCGAGACCACGAAGGACCTCGATCCCGAGACGACCCTCGTCATCGTTGCCTCCAAGACCTTCACCACCCTGGAGACCATCACGAACGCGAAGGTCGTGCGCGCCTGGCTCCTGGATGCTCTGCGCGAGCGCGGCATCGTCACCGATGCCGCTTCCGAGCAGGACGCGATCGCGAAGCACTTCGTGGCCGTGTCCACCGCCCTGGACAAGGTCGCCGAGTTCGGCATCGATCCGACCAACGCCTTCGGATTCTGGAGCTGGGTGGGCGGACGCTACTCCGTGGATTCGGCGGTGGGGACTTCCCTGGCGGTCGCCATCGGCCCGGAGGGCTTCGCCGACTTCCTCGCGGGCTTCCACGCGATGGATCGTCACTTCCTCGAGGCCTCACCCGAGAAGAATGTGCCTCTGCTCATGGGCTTGCTCAACGTGTGGTACTCAAACTTCCTGGGTGCCGACACGCACGCGGTCCTGCCCTACTCGCAGTACCTGCACCGTTTCCCCGCCTACCTGCAGCAGCTGACCATGGAGTCCAACGGCAAGTCGGTGCGTCGTGACGGTAGCCCCGTCACGTATGAGACCGGCGAGGTGTTCTGGGGTGAGCCTGGAACGAACGGCCAGCATGCCTTCTATCAGCTGATCCACCAGGGCACCCGCATGGTCCCCGCCGACTTCATTGCCTTCGCGAACCCGACGTGGGCGCTGGGCGATGGCGACGCCGACATGCACGAGCTGTTCCTGTCGAACTTCTTCGCCCAGACGAAGGCGCTGGCCTTCGGCAAGACGAGCGAGGAGGTGCGAGCGGAGGGGACGCCCGAGGCAATTGTCTCCGCCCGCGTGTTCACCGGCAACCGTCCCACGACGTCGATCATGGCCCCGTCCCTGACCCCTTCGGTCCTGGGCCAGCTGATCGCCCTGTACGAGCACATCACCTTTGTTGAGGGTGCTGTGTGGGGTATCGACTCTTTCGACCAGTGGGGTGTAGAGCTTGGCAAGGTCTTGGCCAAGCAGATCCTGCCGGCCATCGAGGGATCGGAGGAGGCCCTGGAGGCGCAGGACTCTTCCACGCGCGCCCTCATCGAGTACTACCGCGCTCACCGCGCGAAGTAGTCGTCGTCGATGCGAGGAGGGTGCTGCGCCGCGTCTGGCGCGGCACCCTCCTACTGTCGGGGCTGGCGCCGATGCCAGTAGCCGATGAGACCGATCGTGAGGGCGGGAGCCCACAGGAGCAGCATCGGGGCGTAGGCTGCGACCAGGATGGCCAGTTGCCAGTGGTTCATTCCGTCGGCCGGGGTCTGCCCCTCGGCCAGGCCCAGCCACACGGAGCCGAACCTGATCACCAGGGTGCCATTGATGTAGTAGAGCAGGGCATTCCCGGTCCCGCCGACCACGAGGGGCAAGGGGCGGGGGATCTCGCGTCCGCCGAGGAGGGGAAGCCAGCGGGGAACGCGCTCACCCCAGGGGTAGATGAGGCCGAGGCACAGGGTTCCAGCGAGGACCTGGATGGCCTCGAGCCCCAGGACGTAGGCCGTGGCCGAGGCGTTGGAACGGAAGAAGTCTGCCTGGGAGAAGCCGAGGTCGGCCCCGCAGAGCATCCCGATCCTCCACGCCACGGGCAAGAGGGCGCTGATGAATGCCGTCCAGCAGGCGACGCGCGTCCAGCGCCCGGGCGGGCGACCCGTCGAGTGGCCGTGGGGCGCCTGAGAACTCATGGCCTCACTCCCAGCGGAAGAAACGCGCCGCAGCTGCGGCACAGACGGCGCCGAAGACGACGAGAACGAGCGCTGCCACCCAGTGCTGTGCCCACCCCTCGCCCAACCAGAGACCCCGCGTCAGGTAGGTGAGTTGCGTCATCGGCGAGTACTTCGCGATGGCGAGAATCCCGGGAGGGAGCATCGCCAGGGGAACCGCCGCTCCCGAGGTGAAGATCAGCGGATACATGAGGATGTTACCCAGCCCCTGGGCGGCGCCAACGTTGCGGAATCGCCCGGCGATCAGGTAGCCCGGCGCCAGGAACGCGGCGAGCCCCAGCATCGTCGCGGCGAGCGCGGAGATGAAGGCTCCGGCTGACGCGGGGCGCACCCCGAAGCCGAGGACGGCGATGGCGTACATGGCCGCGAAGGACGCCAGGCCGAGCACCAAACGGGAGAGGACGTCGGCGGCCAGGTAGAGGGCGGGATTGAGCGGGGTTGCGCGGAAGCGACGCAGCACACCCGCTCCCCGCTGGGTCACGAGGTCGACGGGAACGATGATGAGCGCGGTGATTGCGATGACGATTCCGGGGAAGGCGGTGAAGTTCGCCTCGAGGAATCCTTTTCCGCCGAACTCGGGCGCTGGTGTGTTGCCGAAGATGAGGCCCATGCACCCGATGAAGGCGGGGGCGAAAATGAGGGCGAAGATGATGGTGACGGGTTCTCGCAGCGCGCGCATCGCGGTGACACGGCACAGCTGAATGAAGGTGTGCATGGCTCAAGCCTCCTGACGCATGTCGCGGCCGGTGAGGGCGAGGAACACGTCCTCCAGGCCGGGGGAGCTGGTGCGGATGTTTGCCACGGTGAGGCCCGCGGCCTCGATGGCTGCGATGGCAGCGTGGGGGATGCCGGTGCCCGACCACAGCATCGAGACCGAGGTTCCGGCGATCGTCACGTCGCTGATGCCGTCGATCTCGTCGAGGATGCCGGAGCCGAGCTGCCGGGACGTGCGCAGCTGAACTTTCGTGCCCTTCGTGACGGAGGCGATGAGGCCGGGCACCGTGTCGAGCGCGATGAGGCGGCCGGCGTCGATGACGGCGACGCGGTCGCACAGGGCCTCTGCCTCCTCCATGTAGTGGGTGGTCATGACCACGGTGGCTCCGCCCTGGCGGATGGAACGCACAACGTCCCACATGGCCAGCCGCGCCTGCGGGTCGAGGGCCGTGGTGAGTTCGTCGAGAAAAACCACGTCTGGCTTACCCACGAGGGCGAGTGCGATGAAGACTCGTTGGCGCTGTCCGCCCGAGAGCTTGTCCACGTAGGAACGCCCCTTGGCTGCGATGCCGAGCTCGTCAAGAAGCTGTCCCGTGTCGGCGGGGTCGGAGTATAGGGAGGCGAAGAGCGCCATCGCCTCGTTGACGGTGATCTTGGGCGGCAGGGCTGCTGTCTGCAGCTGGACGCCGATGCGTTCGCGCCATCGCTTGGTGGGGTGGGAGGGGTCCTCTCCGAGGACGTCGATGGTGCCGCTCGTGGGTCGGCGCAGGCCCTCAAGGCACTCCATGAATGTTGTCTTTCCGGCACCGTTGGGGCCGATGATTCCGAAGATCTCGCCGGGGCGGACCTCCAGTGAGACGCCGTCCACGGCGGTGAGATCGCCGTAGTGCTTGGTGACGTCCGTCGCGCGGATAGCTGGGGTGGTCATGACTTCTCCTGAGGGTGCCGTGGGGAGGTGTCACGAGGCGGGGTCGCTTCTGTGGGATCGCTGTCCGCCTCGGGGGGCGTGTCGCCCGCCATGGTGGTGCGCACGAGTGCGGCGAGGGGGTTGGTGTCGGCGTGCTGGGCGAGCAGCAGGGAAAGGGGGACCAGGGCGAGGCCTTGGGCTGGGTCGGTGAGGACGACCAGCTGGTCGCCCGGTTCGAGTCCGAGGGACTTGCGAGCCTGGGCGGGGATAGAGACCTGTCCTCGAGTGCCCACGGTGACGGTTCCGAAGAAGCCGCGCCCTCCGGGACCATATTGTGCGGGGTTACGTGGTGTCATGTACTCGACCTCCATGCCAAATCGGATAATACATGCAAAACATGTATGCATGTATTATCTGCCTGCGGGAGGCCCTTCGGTGGGGATTGTCGTGTGATCTGCCACTCATCCTATGGCGGTTGTGTGCACCCTCACGCTTCGCAGTCGGCGCCTCGGGGCAGGACCACGCCCCGAGGCGCCGACAATCGCACACTACGGACGACACCTCAGACGGGCACGACGTCCGGCGAGAAGGAGAATCCCGCCCGCTCCCGCGGCGATGGACCCGCCAAGAAGACCCGACTGCGCGCCCGAGTTCGCGAGCCTGGGAGCCCCACTCGAAGCGGAAGGAGACGTCGTCTCCCGCTGGCTCGCGCTTGGGCGTGACTCGCTCGGGGTAAGCACACGCGGAAAACGCAGCTTTGCCCACACCAGGCGATGGTCCGAGGTCGGGAACGGAGAGAGACCGGTCAAGCGGAAAAGCTCGTCGTCGCGTGTCGGCCAGAAGACCTGCGCCCCCTCGACCTGGGTGCCAACATTCGGTAGGACGTAGTCAATCCGCAGATTCCCCGGCCGCGGATTGTCGCCAAAGTCGCCCGTGTCGTACGCGGGATCCGTCCTGTGCGTCAGGTTTGCGCCTCCCTGAAGCTCCGCTTCGCGCTCTCCTCCCAGCGAGGTCGGTGCCGTGTCCACGATCCGGGAGCTGGTCAGCAGCTGATCGATGGCCCCCGGGTACGAGTCCCCGTCGAGGGGGTCCGAGTTGTAGTCCCCGAGAATCACGAAGTTGGCGTCCGAGGGCAGGCCACCCCTCACTCCGTTGTCGTCGTAGAGGTAGTCGGCTCGGTTCGCCACGTAGTCGGCCCACAGTCGGATTTCGTCGAAGTTTCGCTTCTTGTTACGCTGCTCGGCCCCGTCGAATGACGGCGGGGTCGGGTGTGCGGCCAGCACGTGGATCGTCGTCCCATCAACATCGACCGGCAGGTCCACGTGCGTCTTGGACGACAGGGGGAAATGCTGAAGAACCTCATCGGAGTACCAACCGGTGCCGTCGCTTGTGGTGGGCAGAAGGGCGCCCGGCATGTCCTTCCACAAGAAGTGTTGGAAGGAACGAACCTGGTCGTTCTTGATCGGGTACTTGGAGTAGACGACGAAGCCGTATTGGCCCGGGAACTTGCCGAAGCCCCAGGCGTCGGAGGGGCCCGAGGTGCTTCCGTCCCCGTCCAGGTCGAAGCCGCTGGGGACTCCCGTGTTCACCGAACCCGCCCACGAGTAGGGGTAGGCGACGGGCTGGGCGCCGTTGTGCGGGACTTCGAGATAGTTCGTGCGAAAGAGGTCAACAGCCGCCCCATTCGCGTCGTAGTCGAACTCGTTGATCAAAATGATGTCCGGATTCACGCGTTGAATGGTCTCTGCGACGTTGGACGCCTGGGTGTTGCCCGACGTGGCGAGGTCGCCGAGAAGCTGACCCGGAGAGTCTCGGTTGAGGCTCGCGTTGAACGTGGCCACCGTGAGGGCATCGGTTGTCGGCGGCGGTGCGGCGTCAGCAAGAGCAGGGAAGGCCGGTAGCAGGCACAGGGCAAGGGGGAGGCACGCCGCGGTGGCGGCCGAGAGGGGCTTCATCGCCAAAATCTCCTTCATCACCGTTGGGATGGGTACAACAGATGGTAGGTCTCCGGCCGGCCAACAAACAAGGATGTGGTACGGGTGGGAGGAGGAGCGGGAGTAGCCTCAACCCTACGGGCGCTCGTCGGCGCCCTTCCCCGACCAACGAATCGAGGTTTCCATGGTTTCAACAGCTTCCCTGGTATCCATGGGCGTCAGCGCTCTAGCCACGCTCGTCCTGCCGATCGTTATCCTCGTCGTTGCGCGGCGCAGGTGGCGCTTCTCCCTGTGGTCCGCCGCCGTCGGCGCGCTCGTGTTCGTCGTGTTTGCTCTCCTCCTCGAAGGGGGAACGCACTCGCTTGTATTCGCGGCCGTCCCAAGTCTGCGCAGTAACCCCGTCCTCTACACCCTCTACGGGGCGCTCGCGGCCGGAGTGTTCGAGGAGCTCGGGCGGGTGTGTGGCTTCGCCGTGCTGCGAGCAAGCGATCGGCGCCCCGACGACGTCGGGCGCGCCCTCGGGGCGGGCATCGGACACGGAGGCATCGAGGCAATGCTGCTCGTGGGAGTAGGGATGGTCTCCAGCCTCGTGACCTCGGTGAGCATCATCAACGCGGGGGCCAGCGAGGCGTTCCTTGCCGGCTTGCCCGACGCCCAGCGCGACACCGTCGCCCACCAGCTCGACTCACTCATCAATACCCCTGCGCCGTTCTACCTGCTGGGCATCGGCGAGCGCGCCATCGCCATCGTCTTGCACATCACCCTGTCGGTCCTGGTCTGGATGGCGTTCACGGGGCGGATCCGCCGCTGGTGGATCCTCGGGGCGATCCTCGCCCACGCCCTCGCGGACGCTGGGGCGGCCCTGTATCAGAGCGGGGCGGTGAGCGTGTTCGTGGCGCAGGGGTGGGCGCTGATCGTCACCGTCATCCTCGCACTGGCGGTCAGGCGAATCTACGTGTCCACCAAGGTGTCGCTCGCCCGCGGTGCCGCGCAGGCCTCGTGAGCGAGCGACGGGCGGGACATGAGCTCACGCGGGAATGTCGCGCACGCGATAGGCGATGAGGCCGCCAGCACAGCACGCGATGCCCACGCCGAGCTGGACGGCCAAGGGGAGCCAGTGGGTCGTCCCCCACGGGTCGGCCACGTGCCCGAGGACGGACAGATCCTGCGCCCACGTCGGCATGTCGATGAGGCCCCCGAAGAGGCGCGCGAAGGAACTCCACGCGATGAGTGCCCACGCCAGGGACCGCCACCGGGGCGCAGCGCCCACCAGCATCGCGGCGATGCCAGCCGCCGCCACGACCCCCGGTAGCTGGGTGAGGGTGGAGACGAGCGCGCGGCCGGCAGCGTGGTCCTCGCTCACCTGGGTGGCCGTCGCGGCCGCCAGCGCTGCCCCGGACACGAGGAGCAGGACCACTCCCGCGCCGACGGCGTCGACCATCGCCGCCAGGAGCGCGCGCGTGCGCGGGACCCCGCAGGCCAGCACCGCCTCGGTCAGCCCCCTCTCCTCCGACGCGGCCAGGCCGAGCACCCGCTGGACGACCGCGGTGGCCACGAGGGCCACCATCACGACCGTGAGCAACGTGGTGTACTGGACGACGGGCCGCATCTCGGGGGCCATCTTGTCGACGTAGGCGGCGCTCGCCGGGTTGTTGGCGATCAGGTCGGACAACCCGCCCGACATCGCGCCGAAGAGTGCCCCCGCGAGCGCAAGCGCGAAGGCCCAGGCCGCCAGGCGCCGAACGCCTAGGCGCGCGGTCAGGCCCAGGGGGCCGCGCACGCGCCACCGCCTGGCGGACACCGAGCGGTCGGCCAGCACCGCCCCCAGCAGCTCCCGGCGGGAGTGGAGCAGCGCCGCCAGTGCCACCAGCGCGGCGGACACGAGCGCGAAGACGGCGAGCGCCCACACGTGCTCCGCCCCGAAGGGCTCGGAGACATCCCGCCAGGCCAGGGGGCTCAGCCACCGCAGCCACGCGGTCCCCGTCTCGTCGGCCACGACGCGGACGGCGAAGGCCGCCCCGAGGATCGTGAAACACAGTCCTCGCGCAGCCGAGGCGTCCCGCACCAACTGCGAGGCCACCAGCGCGATCCCGGCGAAAGCCCATCCCTGGGCGATGGCCACGCCGCCGAACACGAGCGCCCCTCGCAGGGGCGTCTCGCCCACGACGGCGTCCACGCCTATCAGCGAGACCGCCAGGCCCGCGCCCGTGAGCGCCATCGCGCCCAGCGCCCACGCGGTCGCCGAGGCGAAGGGAACCCAGCGGCCCGCGCCCGCCCCGAGGACGACCTCGACGTGCCCGTCCTGCTCGTCGCGCCGGGCCAGCGCGGTCGTGAGCATGATCGCCATGATCGCCACGAACCACAGCAGGTACCCGCCGTCCTCCCAACTGGCGAACTCTCCTACGGAGCCGGTGGCGGGGAGGGGCCCGAAGAGCAGGCGCACGCCCGGCGCGTCGCGCATCTGGGTGAGGAGCGCGGTGCGCTCCTCGAAGGAAGGGTAGGTGCGCTGCAGGGCGATCGGATGGCCCAGCAGGAACAGCCACAGCGGCACCATCCACGCGAGCGCCTGCCACCTGTAGCAGCGCGTCGCCAGCCCCAGGCACCGCCGCAGTCCCGTGAACGCGCTCATGACCGCGCCCCCTCGTCCCCCGAGTAGTGGCTCATGAACAGGTCCTCCAGGCTGGCGGGCTCCACCTGGACGTCGTCCGCGCCCAGCTCCGCCACCACGCCCAGGACCCCGGGCACCAGGGAGGAGGGGACGCGGGTCTCCACGCGGGTGCCGGTGGAGCGGACGGGGGCGCCGAGCCCGGCCAGGGCGTCGACGAGGCGGGGGCGGCGCGCGTCCGACTCGCCGACGCCGATGCGGATGGCGGTCTTTGCTAGGGAGCGCAGCCGCGACAGGTCGCCGCTCTCCACGGTGCGCCCCTCCTTGATGATCGTCACGTGCGAGCACAGGTCCTGGACCTCCGCCAGGATGTGGCTGGACAGCAGGACGGTGGCGCCCCCGTCGGCGGCCTCGCGGACCGTGTCCGTGAAGACCCGCTCCATGAGGGGGTCCAGGCCCGAGGTCGGCTCGTCAAGGATCAGCAGGTCCACGGGTGCGGACAGGGCGGCCACGAGCGCCACCTTCTGCGCGTTGCCCTTGGAGTAGGTCCGCACTTTCTTGGTGGGGTCCAGGTCGAAGCGCTCGGTGAGTTCCTCCTCGCGGGCGCGGTCGCGCGAGCCGCGCAGGCCCGCCAGGGTGTCGAGCACCTGCCCGCCCGTGAGGCTGGGCCACAGGCTCACCGATCCGGGCACGTAGGCGAGGCGGCGGTTGATGGCGGAGGCCTCGAGGGCGGGGTCCATCCCCAGGACCCGGACGCGGCCGCCGTCGGTGTGGTACATGCCCAGCAGCACGCGGATCGTCGTGGACTTCCCCGCGCCGTTGGGGCCCAAGAAGCCGTGGATCTGGCCCTGCCCGACCCCCAGGTCGAGGCCGTCCAGGGCCTTGGCCTTCCCGAAACTCTTGATGAGGCCCTCGGCCTCGATGAGATTAGACAATGTTCCAGTCCTTTCCTGTTTTCTCTTCGAGCACGGGCCCGAACTCCGGGTCCGCCTGCAAGCGGCGAACCAGGTCGCTAATGACGCGCCTCTGGTCGGGCTCGGGGTAGCCGATCGTGGAGAGCAGGGCCACCCGCTTCCACAACAGGTGCCCGGGCCCGCCGCTGGGCAGGTCGCGCAGCAACGCCAGGGCGGTGGCCCTGTTGCGCTCGAGGACGGCCCACTCGGCCTCCTCGAGATCCTCGATGACGCGCTCCCTCTCCTCGTCGCCGTAGGCGCCGGGGTAGCGGCTGCGGTCGAGTGTGGCGAACGCGGTGAGCATGCGGACCACCGCGCGGCGGTCCTCGTCGCTGAGCCCCTCGATGAACGGGCCCAGCGAGGCCGGGATGAGGCCCGAGATCGCCAGCGCCAGGACCATGCGCCGGTCCGTGTGGATGATGGGCAGCGTGGCCGGGTCCTCGACGAGGCGCTCGAGGTGATCGTAGAAGCGCTCCAGGACGATGGGCAGGGGCGAGAGCGCCTCGCCGGAGCGCACCCTGGCCACGAGCTCATCGATGCGGGCGCGCTGGTGGTGCAGGACCTCGATGCGGGCGTCGATCTGCGCCCGCGTGGCGAGCAGGTCCGCCTCGATGGCGCTGCGCCCCTGGGCGGATTCCTCGGGCAGCATCTGGGCGATCTTCGCCAGGGGGATCCCGGACTCGGCCAGCCACCGTATGCGCAGCAGGCGCGCTAGGTGCTCGATGCCGTAGTCGCGGCGCCCCGCGACGAGTGGGGGCACGGGGAGCAGGCCCAGGCGGTGGTAGTAGCGCACCGTCCGCGTCGTGGTCCCCGCCAGGTCGGCCATCACTTTCACTCTCATGGGTACCATCGAACACTGTGACGCTACGTCGCTGTCAAGGGTGCGAGAGTCGCGGGCCGTCGGTCGTGGACTCGGCGCACTCGCGATTCCCTCTGATCGACGCCGATCGTTCACGGAATGCTCGCGTGAGTCGCTAGTATGGGGTCATGAAAACCTTGATCGTCGGCGCTGGGATTTCGGGACTCGCGTGCGCGGATGCGCTGGCCGGGTGGGGCCAGGACGTCGAGGTCTACGAGGCGAGCGGGCGCGCGGGCGGACGCATGGAGACCGCAACGGTCGCCGATTGTCGGGTCGAGGTCGGCGCTAACTTTCTGTCCTCCACCTACCGTGTCATCCCGCGCATGGCCGAGCGCCTCGGCGTCGCGCTCCGCCCGATTCGTGCGCGCGCAGGAATCATCGTCGACTCGCAGGCTGTGACCTACGCCCCCAACGGATTCGCGATGGTGCGAGCGGGCGTGATGGGCTGGCGTGAAGCCGCCCAAGCGGGCTGGCAGCTGGCCCGCCAGTTTCCGCGCCTGGCGAAGGCCAATCCGGCTGACCCGGCCCAGTGGGCGGACATTGACGTGCCCGCCGATGCATGGTGCTCCGGGCGCTTTGGGCGGGCCTTCACGAACGCTGTCATCGGCTCGTCGTTTCGGGGATACTACTTTCAGGACCTTGCGCAGACGTCGGCGTCGGCGGCGCTGGCCATGGTGTCCTACGGCTCGCGCCCGTTCACGACGCTCACCGCAGATCCCGGGCTCGAGGCGATACCTCGGGCGTTGGCCGCGGGACTGTCGATCCACTACGAGGCTCCTGTCGTGCGTGTCGAACGCGACAGGGCCGGCGGCGCGTTGGTCCTCGCCAATGGGACGGTGGTTGAGGGTGATCGGATCGTCTTGGCCGTTCCCGCACCTGCGGCCGTTTCGCTCGTGGCGGATCCGTCCCCGCTCGAAGCCCAGTTGCTGTCGACCCCCTATAGCTCGGGGCTCCTGGTTGTCCTCGCGTGCCGTCGTCGCCTGACCGAACGCGAGTTGGGCGGTGCATACGGTTTGCTGGCGTCGCCGAGCCAGGCTGGTCCCATTGCCGCGCTGTGTGTGGCCAGCCGCGCCGGGCACGCGGCGCCGGGCGCAGATGCCGTGACCGTGATGTTCGATGGGGAGGCCGCGGAGCGTTTGATCTCCCAGGGACAGCCAGACGCCGAGGTGGTGACGCGGGCGGTTGCGGCGCTGTGCGAGCTCGCGCCGACTGTGGAAGACGCCGTTGACGGGGAGGCGAGCCGCGTCGTGAGGATTCCCGCCGCGATGCCGACCTGCCGGGTCGGGCGAGTCGGCAGGGTTCGCCGCTATCGCGTTGAGCACAGGGGCCCGGTCATTCTGGCGGGCGACTACCTGGCATTCCCGTGGTCGGACTCGGCGGCCTTGACGGGCCTGTGGGCGGCGAACTGCGTGCGGGTGTCGGGCGGGCGCGACTGAGGGGCGCGCAGGGAAGGCGCCCTCGTGTGCCGTCTCGCGTACCGTGGTTTCCGTGCGTGATCGAAGAATCCACCTCTCTGTGGCGCCGTAACATACCGACGATAAGCGTCTGATAATTCGTGGCGCTCGCCGATTGGGCGCCCGAGAAGGCCTTCCAGTCGATGGACTTCAGCCAGCAGGCGATGGACGTGTACCTGAGCGAGCTGAGCTCCAGTTTCGTGGGCAAGGACATGGCGACCTACGCGAAGGCTCCGGCCTTCCTGGAGCGTCCCCGTATGTACAAGAACTACGGCAGGCTCGCCGCGGAAGTGTTCTACGGGATCTTCAACCATGATCTGAAGCCTCGGCGTCACATGCGCAAGGTCGGACTCGACGTGCTCAAGGCGTCGGGACTGAAGCTCACGCAGATCATCGGCGATGTCCTCACGGGCATCCGCGCCCTGTGACGAGATTTTCTGAAAGGAGGACGAGCAATGGCACCATTCGTCATCGAGAGTGTCCCGGCCCGACTGGCCGGGAACACCTACAACCTGGATGAGGAAGAATCGCACATCAAGGTCAATCAGGAACTCGCTCGCGCCACTGGCGCCGGCGCCTTGTTGGAGCGGATCTGCCCGGCGAAGGTGTACTCGGTTGAAGCCGATGGTGCGGTTGGCGTCGAGTACGCGGCGTGCCTGGAGTGCGGGACCTGCCTCGCCATGGCGCCCAAGGGCGTGCTCACGTGGCACTATCCGCGAGGCAGCTTCGGCATCATGTTCCGTGAGGGCTGAGTGAGTCGCGTGAGGGTGCGGCCACGGGCGTGCCTGCGGTGAGGCGGCGGGAGCATGACGCTCCCGCCGCCTCACTGTGTCCGGGCACGAGGTCGGGGAGCGTAGGGAGGCGTTGACGAGACACAGTCGTCAAACGATGTGGCAAGGGCCACCAACCTCGGCTTTATCAGGCAATGCGGCCTGCACCGTCCAACAAGGCAAGTCTCGCGAGGACCCCAACTAGCGCAGAGCGGTTGACCATTACGACAGGCAGATTCCTCGCCGGCTTGGCTTACGCGACAAGAGGGAGTATCGTACTGGGTGACCAACTTTTACCATTCGGTTTATGTTGGTTCGTGAACACCGGATACCCAGAAAGTGAGTTCATGCGCTATCTCAACAAGACAATCGGAGCCGCGGGCGCCCTTGCGCTAGTAGCGGGGGGACTCATCGCCGTCCCAGCGCTCGCCGCCCCCGTCACTACGATCCACGTTTCCCAAGCCTCCGGCTCGGACACTAACGACGGCAGCGCCGAGCGCCCGTTCGCCACGCTGGGAGCAGCACTGAAAGCAGCGCCCTCGGGAGCGACTGTTGAAGTCGCCTCGGGAACTTACCGTGAAGGCGAACTCTCCACTTCCAAGAAGCTCACGATCACCGCCGGGAAAGGACAGCAGGTCTCACTCAACGGCGCAGACATCGTTACGGACTGGAGTGACAACGGTGACGGCACCTACTCCTCAGCCCGCAGCGACTTCGTCCGTTTCTCGCACGTGAGCACCGTGAACGCGAATCCCGCAATCGAGGGCATGGCCGCCTACCCCGAACAGGTCTTCGTTGACGGTCAGGAACTCACCCAGGTGGCGGATCGCTCCGAGGTGGGTCCGGGCACCTTCTGGGTCAACGACCCCGACCCCGTGACTTTGGTCAACCCTCAGAACAACCGTCAGGGCTACCACGTCAAGCCCCACACCGGCGTCTCCTACGTCCTGGGCGACAACCCCGCCGGACACACCGTCGAGGTCGTCCAGCACCACCGCTCGCTCACGCTGGGCGGAGAGGGATCCGTCTTCAACGGTTTCACCGTCGAGAAGTACTCGCCCCTGCAGCAGTGGGATTACAAGGATCCCGAGATCGGCACCCTCACCGGCGGCGTCATGTTCTTCGTTGGCGCGAAGAACGTCTCGGTCACCAACAACACGTTCCAGTACTCAGCGATGGGCACAGCACTTGGCCTGACGAACGCCGACGGCTCCACGGTGTCGGGCAACACGATCACCCACAACGGCGGCGTCGGCTTCGGCATCAACCGATCCTCGGACATCTCCGTCGAATACAACACCTGGTCGATGAACAACCAGGCGGGTTTCATCGTTGACAACTGCGGAGCCTTCTGCACCATCGGCGACACGAAGATCACGCACGTCGATGGCGTGCGCTACGCATTTAACACGCACGACTATTCCCAGGCCGGCTACAACCACAACGATCCCAACGTGGATAGCCCGCGTCGCCTCATCGGCGTCTGGTTCGACGAGGGTGTCATCAACTCCGAGATCGTCGGCAACCACTTCATCAACGTTGGGAAGTCCGCGATCTTCGATGAGGTGAGTTCCGGCAACATTATCGCCTCAAACATCGTCGAGAATTCCTTCGAGGGAATCGTCCTGTCGGGCACCGACTCCGACAAGATTTTCAACAATACCATCGTCGATACTCTCTCCCCCATGGTGATCCGTGAGGACACGCGCTACGACGGCTGCAACGCACGCAACAAGGCCGGAGAATGCACTGCCCCCGAGAAGTGGTCGGGCGAACACGGCCTGACCTGGAACGCCACCGACAACCAGATCTACAACAATGTGCTGACGAAGTCCACCAACTCTAAGAAGGACGACCCGTGGCGCTACTCGGTCATGCTGCGCTTCAGCGGCGGCGTGAACGGCGACGGCACCGCCGTGTATGGCCCCGAAGAGGCTCAGGGGCTTGACTACAACACGTACTACCGCACCTCTAAGGACACCGAGCGGTCCACCATCCACTGGGAGTGGGCCAAGGATGGCGGTGGAAGCGGCGCATTCAACGCCCCCACGCTCGCTGAGTTCACATCCCATCCGCAGGTGGGCACGGACTCCGCGCCGGGGCGCGAGGCCAAGGGTCGCGAGGCACACGGGCAAGACATCATCGCCCCGCGCACTGAGCAGAAGCTCTTCGTGAACCTGCCTGGCCAGGAGAACCAGTTCGGAGCCTCCGACCTGCATCCTGCTCCCGGCAGCCCTTTGGAGAAGTCGGGCACCACACTCGACCCCGAGGTTGCGGAATCCCTTGACCTCAACGCCAATGCTCCCGTCAACAGGGGCGCCCTCGTGAACGTCGCCTGGGGCGACTGAACTCCGGGCAGCCAGCAGGGCCCCTGGCGCCGCTCCCACGAGTGGCGCCAGGGGCCTTTACTTCTTGACGCTGCTGCGAAACCCCGGTGTGGAGATGGGCGAAGGCCTTGACCTCGGCCTTGTTGCCTTCTTCATGAATTTTCGTCATTGCTTCGGACGCGGAGGTGAGCAACGTACATAATGCTTCCCCGCGCTCCTCCAAGCGCTTCAGTGCGGCATCGCATACCTCACGTGACTCGCCCGTCCAGTCCTTAACCGCGCTGGCGATTGCGTCGTTCACGTCGGGAATGAAATTGCCAACGAGCGCTGCCTTCTCAGAGAAAAGGGAGGCCATTGCACAGGCGTCTGCCTCGTGAAAAACTAGTTTCGCGATTCGCCGCTCATTGTGCACCTCCGCCAGTGTCCTGCTCAGATAGGGCTTGTAAGACAGCGCCCAAGCGACCGCTAGGGGAACTGCTGTCATCTCCACTCGAACCTGACGCTGCCTCGATCTAGAGACCGGACGATCGCTGTCTCGCAGTCGCCAAATGGCTGCTCGACACCGACGAGGGCATCCGATAGTGGCTCGGGATCCTCGTAGCGGGTGCTGAGGGAGTCGCTCCAACTCGTCATTGCGTGAGAGAGCGTCTCTACGTACGGGCAATTGGCGCCTTGGCACAGGGGTTCGAGCTCTTTTCCCAGGGGGGGGAGATGGACTGCGAAGGGGGGCGGCGATAGGCCGGAATGCTCCGGGCCGCCTCAATCAGTGTGCCCGGAGTGAAACCTATATCAGCGTTCATTCGAGCGACCATAAGGCGGCTGACCGCCTGTCAATCGCGGTGGTTTTGTGCCCTAGTGTTCCAGGTGCTCGTGTTCGCGGTGCTGTGGACATTCGAGCTGGAAGGTTGAGTGACTGATTGGGAAGTGGTGTGAAGCGCATTCGCCGAGCTCGTGGATGATGCGGTCACGGCAGGGCCCGTCGGCCTCGTGCGTGACGGTCACGTGCGCGGTGACCGTCACCAGGCGTGAGGACACGGCGGCCACGTGCAGGTCGTGCACATCAAGCACTCCGTCAATGCCCATCATGTGTGTGCGCAGCTCACCCACATCCACGCTCTCAGGTGCTTGCTCCATGAGGATCGCCAGGGACCTGCGCAGGAGCGCGAGCGCCCGCGGTGCCATGAGCGCAGCAATGAGGAGTGAGGCGAGGGCATCGGCGCGTGTCCAGCCGAACGCCCACTCGGCTCCGGCCGCGACGATGACCGCGAGGGAACCGAGCGCGTCGTTCGCGACCTCTAGGAACGCTGCCTTCATGTTGAGGTTCGCGTCGCGACCACCCGCCAAGATCGCCAGAGACGCGACGTTGGCGACCAGGCCGACGATGCCGATGAGGAGCATGGGGCCTGCCTCGACCTCGGGGGGTGCGAGCAGTCGCCACGCGCCCTCCCAGGCGACCATGACGCTGATTGTCAGGAGCATTCCGGCCTGTAGCGCCGCGGCCAGGACCTCGGAGCGCGCCCACCCCCACGTGCGCTTGTCGTCGCGCGGCCTACGAGTCAGGACCACCGCAGTCACAGCGATGACGAGTCCCGAAGCGTCAACGACCATATGGCCGGCATCGGCGGCGAGCGAGAGCGAGCCGGACAAGAAAGCGCCCACGAGCTCCGCGACGACAACCAGTCCGGTCACTGCGAGCGCCCACCCAAGGCGTGCGGTCGACGCCGACGAATGGGAATGATCATGTGAGTGCGTGCCGTGCCCACCGCTAGGGGAGTGCGCGTGGTCGTCGGAGTGGACCGCGGCCTCGTCGACGTGGGACGAGGCGGGGGGCGATTCTTGCGCAGCTCCGGCGCTGGGAGAGGGGCTGGGGCGGTCGTCGGACATGCCCCCACTGTAGGTACCGAGAGAGTCTGTTGTCGAGGCACTCAACCTCTCCATATGTCGTAGATCACTGCCTGGGTGAGGTCTCCTGGGACTGGATGCCCGTGTTCCACTGTGACCGACGACGTATCCTAGGGGCAGAGCGTGGGAAACCCCGCGACTGAAGGGCACGTGCCCACAGGACCTGTAAAGGAGCGCCACATCATGGCAGAACCTCGTATCGTCACCGTCACTGGCGCAGCCGGCAACATCGGCTACGCCCTCCTGTTCCGCATTGCTTCCGGCCAGCTGTTCGGCCCGGACGTTCCTGTCAAGCTGCACCTGCTGGAGATCCCGCAGGCCGTCAAGGCTGCCGAGGGAACCGCCATGGAGCTCGATGACTGTGCGTTCTCGACTCTGGCTGGCGTCGAGATCTTCGACGACGTGAACCGTGCATTCCAGGGGACGAACGTCGCCTACCTGGTGGGTGCAATGCCTCGCCGCGCGGGCATGGAGCGCGCCGACCTGCTTGAGGCCAACGCGGGCATCTTCGGTCCCCAGGGCAAGGCCATTAACGACGGTGCCGCCGACGACGTGCGTGTCCTCGTTGTTGGTAACCCGGCGAACACGAACGCGACGATTGCCCAGAACGCCGCTCCGGACGTTCCCGCGTCGCGCTTTACCGCGATGATGCGCCTGGACCACAACCGTGCGGTCGCCCAGCTCGCCCACAAGACCGGCGCCGCGAACGCCGACATCAAGGACGTTGTCGTGTGGGGTAACCACTCCGCCGACCAGTACCCGGATGTCTCCTTCGCGACCGTTGCCGGCAAGCCCGCGACCGAGCTGGTGGACGACGAGTGGCTGTCCAGCTACTACCGTCCCACCGTCGCCAAGCGTGGCGCCGCCATCATTGAGGCGCGTGGTGCCTCCTCGGCCGCCTCCGCGGCGAATGCCGCGATCGACCACATGTACTCGTGGATCCACGGTACCCCCGCCGGTGAGTGGGTCACCGCCGGTGTCATGAGCGATGGCACGCACTACGGCGTGCCCGCCGGACTGAACTTCGGCTTCCCCGTCACTTCCGATGGCGGCGAGTGGCAGGTCGTTGACGGCCTGGAGATCTCCGACGCGACCCGCGCTGGAATCGACCACAACATCAAGGCCCTTCAGGAAGAGTACGACGCCGTCAAGGCGCTCGCCCTGGCCGAGG
>ERZ772807.433-NODE-433-length-25868-cov-7.421764_pt1 | contig 25868 bp, 18 predicted proteins | sample MGYA00511472_ERZ772807 | MGnify/ENA primary metagenome ERZ772807 (study PRJEB29015, sample SAMEA2737947) | human oral metagenome | biome: human oral; feature: human-associated habitat; material: dental | place: China | collected 2039 ... | reverse complement strand
ACGTCGATCTCCTTGTGCCAGAAGTCGTCGATGACCCTCTCCAGGCGCGCCTCGCCCATCTGCCCGTGGGCGGTGGCGATCCTCGCCTCGGGCACGAGCGAGGCGAGCCGGGCGGCGACGGAGTCGATGTCCTCCACACGGTTGTGGACGTAGAAGACCTGCCCGTCGCGCAGCAGCTCGCGGCGGATGGCGGCACCGACCTGCTTGGTCTCGTAGGCGCCCACGTAGGTGAGGATCGGGTGGCGGTCCTCGGGCGGGGTAGCCAGGGTGGACATCTCCCGCAGGCCGGTCACCGCCATCTCCAGGGTGCGGGGGATGGGGGTGGCGGACATGGCCAGGACGTCGACGTCGGTGCGCAGCGCCTTGAGGGTCTCCTTGTGCTCGACCCCGAAGCGCTGCTCCTCGTCGATGACCACCAGGCCCAGGTCCTTGAAGCGGACCCGGCCGGTGATGAGCCGATGGGTGCCCACCACGACGTCGATGGTGCCATCGGCCAGCCCCGCCAGGACCTCGGCGGACTCGGCGTCGGACTGGAAGCGGGAGAGCTGGGCGACGCGCACGGGGAATCCGGCGTAGCGCTCGGAGAAGGTCTCGGCGTGCTGGGTCACCAGCAGGGTGGTGGGCACGAGCACGGCGACCTGCTTGCCCTCGGCCACGGCCTTGAAGGCGGCGCGTACGGCGATCTCGGTCTTGCCGTAGCCGACGTCGCCGCAGATGAGGCGGTCCATGGGCTGGGAGGCCTCCATGTCGCGCTTGACGTCGTCGATGGTGGCGAGCTGGTCGGGCGTCTCGGTGTAGGGGAAGGCCTCCTCCAGCTCGGCCTGCCAGGGCGTGTCGGGGCCGAAGGCGTGCCCGGTGGTGGCGCTCCGGGCGGCGTAGAGGCGCACGAGCTCGCCGGCGATCTCGCGCACGGCCCTGCGCGCCCTGGACTTGGTCCTGGCCCAGTCGGAGCCGCCCATCCTGTTCAGGGCGGGGGCGTCGCCGCCGACGTACTTGGACACCTGGTCCAGGGAGTCGGTGGGCACCAGGAGCCGGTCGCCGGGCCGGCCGCGCCTGGAGGGGGCGTACTCGATGACGACGTACTCGCGGGTCGCCGGGGTCGCGCCGTCCTTCCCGACGCCCCTCCCGCCGCCGACCCCCCGGCGCATGAGCTCGACGAAGCGGCCGATCCCGTGCTGGGCGTGGACGACGAGGTCGCCGGGGTGCAGGGAGAGGGGGTCGACGCTCCTGCGGGAGCGGCGCGCGGGGACGGCCTTGCGCTCGCGCGGGCCCGAGGGGGCCCGGCCGGTGAGGTCGGACTCGGCGATGAGGGCCAGGCGCAGCGGCTCGGCGACGAAGCCGTGTCCGGCACTGGCCTGGGTGACGCGGACCACACCGTCGCCCCTCGCGATGCCGTCGGGGCCGCTGTCGGGGGCGCCGCGCCCCAGATCGGCCGGCTCGTCGAGCTGGGTGACGATGCGCGCGGGCACACCGCCGTCGGCGAGCAGCTGGGCCATGCGGCGCCCCGGCCCGGGGCCGTCCGTGGCCACGACGACGCTCCAGCCGTCGCGCGCCAGGGAGCCCAGGTCGGTGACGGCCTCCTCCAGGCGGCCGCGGTAGCTCTTGGGATCGCGCAGCGGCAGCTCGGCGGTGTCCGGCGATGGGGCGAGAGAGGACAGGGACCACCAGCCGCGGTTCGTCGAGAGAGCCAGGGCGCGGGCCTCGGAGAGGCGGGCGAAGGCGGCGGCGGACAGGTCGATGGGCGCGGTGCCCCCGGAGGCGGCGGACGTCCAGGCGGCGGCGAGGAACTCGGCGGTGGTGGCCACGAGGTCCTCCGCGCGCTTGCGCAGGCGCTCGGGCTCCAGACCGACGACGAGGCGGTCCCCGACCAGGTCGAGCAGCGGCACCATGCGGGGCACCAGGACGGGGGCGAGAGACTCCATGCCCTCGCAGGTGACGCCCTCGGCGATCCTGCTCAGCATGTCGGCGGCGCCGGGGATGACGTCGATGAGCCTCCGGGCGCGCTCGCGCACGGCGTCGGTCAGGACGATCTCGCGGCAGGCGGTGGCGGTGACGGCTCCGATCTCCTCGATGGTGCGCTGGTCGGCCACGGCGAAGGTGGAGACGGACTCGATCTCGTCGCCGAAGAAGTCGACGCGCACGGGGCGGGCCAGGGTGGGCGGGAAGACGTCGAGGATACCGCCGCGCACCGCGAACTCGCCGCGGTTCTCGACCATGTCGACCCGCGTGTAGGCGGCCGCGGCCAGCCGCTCGGCGGTGGCCTCGAGGCCGGCCTCCAGGCCCTTGGCGAGGCGGACGGGCTCGAGGTCGCCGAGTCCCTCGACGACCGGCGCCAGGAGGGCTCGCACGGGGACGACGAGGACGCGGATGGGGCCGCGTCCGGGATCCGGGGCACCGGACAGCCCGGCATCGGCGGAGCCGGCGGCCCGGCCGTCCTCGGGATGGGCCAGGCGGCGCAGGACCGCCAGGCGGGTGGCGACGGTGTCCGCGCGAGGGGAGAGCCTCTCGTGGGGCAGCGTCTCCCAGGCGGGGAAGACGGCGACGTCGGTTGCGGGCAGGTAGCAGGCCAGGGCGGCGGCGGTCTCCTCCGCCTCCCGGCCGGTGGCGGTCACGACGAGCAGGGGCGTGCCGTCGTCGGAACCCGCGGCGTCGGACTCCGCGCCGCTGGAACCTTTGGAGGAAAGCGAGCCGGCGGCGGGAGCAGGACCGACGGCGCGGGCGACTCCCGAGGCGCCCAGTGCCATGGCGGCCAGGACGGCGGGGCGCGCGCCCGGCGCGACGACGACGGAGCGGTCGGTGCGGGAGCGGCCGCCGGCTGCGGCAACGAGGTCGTCGATCGTCGGGTCGGCGAGAAGCGGGGGCAGGAGGGCGGTCAGACGCACGGCGAGCAGTCTAGAGGGGCGGCACCCGAGAGCGGGCGCGCCGCCGGCCGATGCGGCTCGTCGCGTTCCGACGTGCGGAGGATGATCGGAATGCGCGGTCGGGGTCCCGGCGCCTCGATGGCTCCGGGATCCCGATGAGGACCGGAGCCCTCGGATCCCAGCCGCAGTACCCCGCGCCCCGTCCTCGACGTCCTCGCTCGCGCCGGTGAGGGACCAGCGCCCCGCGCCCGCCCGCACCCCCGACCACCGAGGAGGGAGTTGGACTTATATGATCTTCCTTCTCATCACATAGGCTCCGACGGTCAAGGCGATAACCGGGTACGCCGCGGCCGCGACCAGGAGCAAGGGGTAGTTGAGATTCGGGATCATCTCCGGATCCCGCGTGATGAGGTACCCGAACAGATTGTTCGGCAGCCACTTGCTGATCTCCTCGCTCACCTGCAGAGGGATCAGACCGAACACGATCGGCGCGATCAGGCTCACCGCGATGTAGGTTCCCAGCGCGGAAGCGGCCTGGCGGAAGACGAATGCGAGGCCCGCGGCGAACAGGCCGCTGCACATCAGGTTGAAGTTCGCAACGACTATCTGCCTCCACACAACCGGGTCGGAGAACGACACCCCGTAAGGAGTTCCATTGCTGACGAGCACGTCCTCGATCGGGATCAACAGGATCAGCAGCGCCGAGAACACGCACACCGCGAACACCAGAGGCCACACCAACTTCGCCAGCACGAACCCGTATGGCCGTTGGGTCGCCCCGTAGGTCGTATAGATGAACCCGGAGCTCCACTCGGTGCACACGAAGACGATGAACGACGCGCCGAAGAAGATCTGTGCGAACGAGAATCCGAACTCAGGGATCTCATACAAGAAGGACGTGTTATTAAGCGGCTCTCCCCTCCCGTAGGACAAAGAGACGCTATACGAGACGGCGATGGCCACGGCCATCATCACGGCCAGGCCGACGTACGTCAGCAATCTCACCGATCGAGAGCCGATGAAAACGTGTTTCTGAATCGTGAGTTGAGCGAGTCCGGCGCGTTTGTAACTGGTCCGCATCGTCAGTTCTCCCCATTCCCCTTCAACGAAAGATACAACTGCTCGAGAGACGTACGCTCCTCAGTGAGATGAGTGACCACGACCCCCTCCTCGTACAGGACTCGGCCCAGCGTCCCGGGCTCAACGGCCGCCACATGGACCAGATCGGAGTCGCTGGAGAACTCGTACGCCCGCCTGCGCAGAACGTCGACCAGTTTCCCATTATCGTCCGCAGCGACCACCGATCCCGATGCGCCCGACATTCTGTCCGTGCTGCCCGTCCACACGGTCCTGCCCTCCTTGATCACGACGATCTCGTCCGCCACGGCCTCGACCTCGGTCAGAGTGTGCGACGACAGGAGAATTCCGCCGCCCTCGTCGCGGAAGGAACCGAAGAACTCCCTCAACCACATGATCCCGTCAGGGTCCAGCCCGTTCATGGGCTCGTCGAGGAGCAGGTAGTCGGGATGAGCGATGAGCGCCAGAGCGAGGTTCAGGCGCTGCTTCATGCCCAGCGAGAAGGTCTTGACCTTCCGGTTCTTGGCATACATCAGATCAACCGTGTCGAGAATCTCCTCCATCTCGCTCGACGGCACTCCGTATGCCTCGCCCAGAGCCCTCACCGCCCTCACGGCGGTGAGCTCACCGTTGACCCCCTGCCTGTCGAGCAGAGTGCCCATCTTCGACCAGGGGCTGCTGAGCCGACCGGATCGCTCGCCATCGATCTCGCTGGTACCCGAGTCTGCGGATTCCAGACCGGCGATGATTCGCAGGGTCGTTGATTTGCCTGCTCCGTTCGGTCCGACGAAGCCGACGATCGACCCCGCCTCGACTCTGACGCTCACATTATCCAGAGCCGTGTGCTGCCCGTATTTCTTTTCAAGCTCGTGAGCAATGATCACGATGCCGCCTCCCGTGTTTTTCGGTACGCATTATGCATCAAACTGAACTCCCCTTCAATGTCAAGCAATTCGTTGAAGCTACCGGCTTCAACAATCGCACCATCCCTCATGACGATGATCTCGTCAAAATCGCGAATCGTTTCTAAGCGATGCGTGATCGCGACAAGTGCGCAATCAAGTTTCTGGAACACCCGGTACAACAGGGCCTCAGTTTGCTGATCCAGACCGGAGGTCGCCTCATCGAGAATGATGACCTGGGGTGTGCGGAGAAAACATCGGGCGATCGCGATCCTCTGCCGTTGACCTCCCGAAATATTCCTCCCGCCGTTCACCAGGAAAGTGTCAAGACCCTGCGGAAACTCAATCGGGTCGAAGGCGAATTGAGCCTTCGCCAGCGCATCGAGCAAATCTTCATCAGAAATCTGCTCCCCCCAGCAGAGATTATCCCGCAGTGAAGCGCTCCGGAGCGGAGCGTCCTGGGGAATGTAGACCACGTTGTCATAGAAGTCCTTCTGCCGGACGTCGCGAATGTCAATACCGCCCACCATCACCCTTCCCGAGATCGGGCTGAGAAGACCCGCCAGCAATTGAGCCAGCGTCGACTTCCCGCAACCAGTATGGCCAACGACGGCGACACGCCTATGACTGTCGACCTTGAGAGACACCTGGTCGACCGCCCGACCGCTGAAGGCTCCATAGCTGAATGATACGGACTCGGCGGACATCGGCATCTGAAAATTTTTCGAGGCTCCTTTCCGGAAGATCGGTTGATCGCGATAGGTAACCATGTCATCAACCCTGCGAACAGCCGCGCCAGTCTCTCCGAGTTTTCCAGCCGCATCGACGATCGTCGTCAATTGCGTAAGAATGATCGTGCTCAACAGCTGCGCCCTGAGCGCCGACGCCAGCGGCGCTTCCTGACGAGAACGCCAAAAGGCGATCAAGAACACTGCGATGGGGAGGCAACTCTGTAGCGCTGAGACGAAGGCGCTCACTATTCCGGCGACGATGGTGCGCTTCCGCTCGAGTTGGAACACTCTTCGGTTTCGAGTGCACCATTGTTCGAAGGTGAAGCTCTCCAAGCCGCCCGACTTCACCACCTGTATAGAAGTAATCGAGTCGACCAGAACCGAATTCGCGAGCGACTCAATAGCGTTCAGCTCCTCCGAAATCTTATTCATTTTGATTCGTGAATATCTGAAAAGCGCAAGATAGAGGGACGCAGTAACGCACATAAGAACGAAAGCCATCGAATCCGCGCCCAGAAGGCAGATAAAGGATATCGTTACCATGACGCCGGCCACGAGCAGCTTCGGCAGCGAGGAGGTAATGAAGTTCTCCAGCGTCTTAACGAGTGAGATTCTGTACAGAAGCTCGCCCTGCGGTCGCACGAGAAAATAGGTGATGGGTGCCTCAAGGAGAGAATGGTAAACTCGTTCCGACAGGGTTCTACCGATCTCGGTAGCCGAGAAGGATGTCAAAACTACGTTCAGGCCCTGCACCAGGAAGAACCCGCCAGCAAGCGCAGCAAGCGAAGCCCACAGAGCGGCGGATGGTTGCTCACGGTATTCGTCGACGATTCTCGACGTTCCCTCAGGAACGTAGAGGGTGATCAGCCCGACCATGCAAATACCAAGAAGCAAAGGAAGGAAAACGGTCATCTTGTGTCGAAGCAACCGCCCAATCACAAGCCACGACGATTCGTCTCCGGTTGTTTCCGATCGAGTCTCCTCAGCCACCCGATCAGAAACGACGCAAAGCCCCGCGAAGCGCTCCCGGAATTCTCTAGGGGACACTCGACGGCGCCCGACAGCGGGATCGATTATTCGCCAATGCGAGTTCGACACTCGAGTAACTACAACGTAGTGGTTAGGAATCCAGGCAACGATTGCCGGGAAACGCAAGGTGGTCAACTTTGAATATGAGCACCTAAATACCTTCGAAGCAAGACCATGATCCCTCAAAATGTGTGTAATTTGCCGTACAGTCAGCCCGTCCCGTCCGGGAGAATAAAGTACTCGCATGTCTCGGAGAGACGACTGCACCCCGGCCGCTTGTAATAGCATGTGCGCGCACGCGACCCCGCAGTCCGATTGCGCGACCTGATAACTTGGTTTCATTCGAGCCAAAGTGGTGACCTCACCGTCGTGGTCGGAGACAACAGATGCTCAGCATACATGCAGGCGCCGCCAATCCCCGCGAATAGGCCGTGCGAGACCGAAGAGCGCGATAGCGAACGGATGTAGCTCGGGAATACACTTGCCATCCATTGGTGCCCTGCGGATACTGACTCGTTTTTCAAATCATCATCAGCAATGAGCTCTCCAACATGCTCAAGAAGCCACAAGTTGCCCACGTCACCGTGGCAGAGTGTTGGGTTTCCTCCGAAAGTGTTCTGCTTGACTTCATTGACGAGATAGAGGATGACATCATCGATGTCGCATTCCAGGACACAGGGGCTTGCATGCGCCTGCGCCAATGCGAGTAGAATACCCGGCGTCCCCGAACACCAGCCGCGCCCCGACTGTGGATGCGTATCACTAATACGCCATAGACCGTCCTCACGAGAACGGATCGACAGGAGAAGGGACAGCAGGTCATTCGACATCCTGTCAACGGTGCTCTTTTTCTCAGCGGGTACATCGAGCGATGCTAGCGCCCCGAGATATCCGGCGAGACCGTGAGCGTAACCTGACTGGCTGGATATCTTCGATCCATGCGTGAGGCCCGCTTGGAGCTTTCCGATGAAGGTCTCGAGGAGATTCGTCCTATCTAGCACGCCAAGCTTCTGCGCCAGAACCACCAGACCTGAAATTCCGCTAATATAGTCCAACCGCTGTGGCATTGTTGCCAGTGCGCGCAGTGCAACATCGCGAACACGCTCGAGCGCCTTCTTGTCGTCGAGGTAGTCAAAGTAGATATCAAGCGCCCAGAGCGTCGACTGAGCTCCGGAGATTGCCCCTGGCTCGAGAAGTGACATGCTCTTCGCACTCAAGGATTCCAAGCGTAGAAGCAAATTGGAGAAAAAACGTGACGCGGCCTCGCCGTCAATACCATCTATGCCGAGATGGTCGGCGATTGCCAGCGGCAGAGCCACGCCGGTAGAGCCGGCATACAGGTCGAGAGAGAGCTCATCGACATACCAATATTGATGCGCGTGCGGACTCAATCGAGCGCCGATCCAGGTAGCGGGATCATGGTCGTCAGCCTGGAAGTAGCCAAGTTCGAGTTCGCGTAGCGCACTGGTAAGCTTGGGGAGTTGGTCGCCGCTTCGGTTCTTGCCTCCGGCATCGAACACGAATCCAGTCCTATTAGACTTCTCATCGTAGTAAGGCGCGAAGGTCACCTTGATCAGCCAACTGTCAAGATCGATGGCACGTTCTTCGAGTGAACGCAGGCGTGCGATGCATGAATCTATGGGTGATCCAGAGAAGTATTCTTCCTCTAACTCAACTCCGTCGCCCAGAAGGCTAGTCGATGTACAGGCAACCGAATATCTCGGTATATCGTTCGACGATAGGCGATCGATCTCGTACGCAAGAATCGACCGGGGCAGTTCCGAGCGGCGCAGGAAACTTCTACTCAGCGCCGCGACGAAATAGGCGCCATTAGTGAGGCACCGTTGATTAGTCGCCAACTGAATGGCATTGGTGTAACGAATGGTGTCCTGCAGAACTACTCGTACCGAGGCGGAATAGAAAGCTTCGTAAATTGCGGACACTATTTTTTCTCGTTTGCTGAGTGCGCGGCGCATGAAATCACAAAAAGTTTTGCACACCGCCTCCACGAAAATCAGCCCGATGGGATGTTCTGACATCTCGGTCGGGAGATGACGAGCGACATCTTCGTATGCGACGCGCATTTTTGTCGTATAAGGATCTTTAACGACAAGCTGTCGCTCTTTGATTGACGATCCATCTCGTCTTCCTAGAACGCCTATATCGACAAAAGTATCCCCTGTTTTCTTCGGCACAATCAGAGGTGAGGGGAAAAGTCCGCTCGAACTCACGAGACTTGAAAGAAACGAGTGAATCGGATCGGACACCGCTTCGGCTCCTTCAAGCCCCCCTGACAGCACCGTCTCTGCGTCGATGAGAATGGGTACCCCTTCCTGAAAAAGCACGTTCTCGTAATGCACATCGGAGAATGCGAGCAATTTAAGAAAGCAGGCGAATTCGGCAATCGCCGACGGATTGGAGAAGCGGGACCGCTGATCGTCTGCAATGTATTTTGCCCATCCGTAATCACCCCTGTCTAGGATGGGGCAAGTCTGCAGATACTTAAAGCCCAATAGTTCCTGAAGCCTCTGAGAAAATAATGAGCAGGCCTGCTCCGCGCGCAGTGAACGCGGTTTATACAATATACGATCGCCGTTTTCGAATTCAATGAGCGCGACTGATCGTCCCGCATGTGAATCACCGAGATTCAACTTGAGATTCTTCAAGCGAACGGCTCTGCCGATCCCCCATTTCTCAAGGAGGGGCCTGTCATTATTCAGATTATTCAGTATTTCTTTGAAATAATCGTAGTGGCTATGGGCCACGTGGTCGGCGAGGTACGCCGCAACTCCATACTCCTCTGCAAAAAGTTGTGTTTCTCCTGCCAATCTGCAGGCGACGTCGCCGTAACTTGACTCATGCATATGTTCGTCATTGAAGTGAAAATGACGCTCGACATAGGCCAACTGTGCTTTTAAAAGGACTCGCTGCAGCTCGCCCACAACTCTAGCCACGAAGGACACGACCAGACCCGCAGATGCGTAGGAGTGTCCTGATTGACTAATCGCATCACGAAGGTCGTTTATTGACAGGTTGGCGAGTTTCCATGTCGAGACGAAGAAAGGTATGGGTTCGTCATCGAAGAATGAATCGATGTCTTCAAGCCGATCTCTCCGCTCCACTAATTGCCGACGAGAGGCGAGTCGGACTAGAAACTCGTCTACGTTCTCATCAAGTCGACTGACGCAAGTTGGATAGTCGAAACTTTCGAGAAGTTCGTCTACCTCGCAAGGAGACAGCTCGGGGAAAAAATCATACACAGTCGCCATGGACATCTCGAAAACTTTTTGGGGGAATCTGGGGGATGAAATATCCACACAAAGCTCAGGATTTTCCCTCCCCCAGACCGATGCCACTAACTCCTAGATCGGATTAGCCGCAGAGAAAGCCCCAGCACTCCCAAGAGGCGGTGCAGACTCGCCCAATCGTGCGGGTGCCCGGGACAGTCCACACACCGCCGGAGAAGGAGTTGTCCTCGGAATTGAGCTCTTGCTCGGTGAGCTCGTCGATGAATTCGATACTCGACATGTCGAGACCTTCCTAGGTTAGGCGAGACCTTGTTGTCGCGCCTGTATAGCAGGATAATCCGAACACCATTATAGCACAAGGAAGTACACATGATCGTTACGTGCACGTCGACGCCTCTTGCTGCCGACGCCCCGGGCCCGGTGGTGGGGGTGCCCCTGTGTGGTGTGTCGGGCGGCGGTGGGTGGTTTTGTGGCTGGTTGCGGGTCGTGGAGGGTGTCGTTGCGGGTCATGACGTGCGGGGTCGGGATGCGGTGGTGGGCCGGGGCGGGGACGACCTGGCCCAAGGCGTTTTGCCTTGGTCGCGTTTGCGCTGGTGGTAGGCCCGGGAAACGGGGTCGGAGCGCAGCGAGGCGGAGGCGAGCATGGCGGACTTGGGGCGCTTGTTGCCTTCGTGGGAGACGTGCCTTGCCGCGGATCGATGAGCCCGATCTCCTGGTCACCGGCGCCAGGCCGGATGCGGGAGGCCGGCTGGGCGCCGGTGGTGGAGGTCTTGCCCCCGGGGTCTGGGCCAGCAAGGACGGCGGCGGTCGGGGCCCCGATCCCGAGCACGGGTGGTCAGGACCTGGCACATGAGGGTGGGCCTGGTGCCAGGGTCTCGATTCGGGCGACGACATCGGCCCGCTGGGAGCGTGGGGCGTCGTGCGCCCGACCACGGCCTCCAGGACCGCCTCCAGAGAGGGGCGAGGTCTGGGTGAACCACTGATTCCGGATCCGGCCCTCGCTCTGGTTGACCTGACGAGCCAGGTCCGGGTCGAAACCAGTCAGCATGCTCAACGCCGCAGCATCCTCATCCGAGGTGCTCACGGAGCGCAGGGTGTGAGGCAACGTCCTGGCCGCGCCGGCGATCACCACCGCGTCCTTCGCGTCGGCCCTGGCGCTGCCCGGCGCCAGATCCGCGATGCGGCGCACCGACAACCCCGGCAGATGGCCCGCCGTGATGCCCACACCCTGGACAACCACCAGAACCCCTAGTGGTGGCGGACCGGCCCACCACCAGCACCTGCCCCTTTTGCCTCTAGGCGCTGGTAGACCTCTCGCAGCCGGTCCTCGTCGTTGAGCAGAGTATCGTCGAAAACCCCTGCCCGTCCCGACTCAGGGCCGTGACCCAGTGCCCGTCCCTCGCCGACACCCGATACCAACGAAAACCTCGATGCCCCCGATATCCATCATTCGCGCCGCCTCTCACTCAAGTCAATACAAGGCCAGCCGACAGACGACTGACCCCGCACCCACACCCGCGAAAGACCTCCACCGTTTTGCGGCAAGCCGCTCCCCCCCCCACCAGTACCCGACCACCGCAAGCGACTCCCCCCAACCATCTACACACAAGGACACGACACCCATACCCACAACAACCGGCCCAACCCCGGCACCTACCACCAGGGAACCACCAACAAGGTAACGGGTCGTCTGGCTGCCGGTGTGCAGAGGCCGGTGATATCGCTGGGGCGGCGGGCGCTCTCCCGACCCGTCCGGCGGAGTTGATCGCGAACGTGGGTCGGCGGACGCGCCCAACGGATCTCGTGCTCGAGTGCACCCGGGCGCGAGAGACCCCGCAACGGGCAGGGCGGAGGGGAGAACAGCAGGGTGCCCGGGTGGGCCCCGCTCCGACCGGAGATCCCACCCGGGCACCGCGCTCGATCGAACTGATCAGTCTCCGTCACCGGCGTCGGGGCCGCCAATGCCGTCGTCGTCCCTGGAGCCCCGACGGCGCAGCACAAGCAGCGCGCCGCCGATCAGGGCCACGAGCACGATGATCAGGGGCACCAGTACCGCGGCGCCGGTCATCGCCAACGGCGTCGCCCGCGAGAGCGCGCCCGAGATCGACTGGTTCGCACCCGGGCCCTCGGCACCCGCGGCCGCCTGCGCGCGCGGCTCCGCGCCCGCCCCCGAGGCGATCGCCGGATCCGCGGGACTCGCAGAGGCCTCCGCCGGCCCAGCCGACGTCTCCGCTGTCGCGGAGCTCGTCATGGAGTTCGCCCCCGCCGGCGTGTAGACGTTGACGAACTCGACCGTCGTGGCCCGCTGCGAGGGGTTCGCCGCGATCGTCACCGTCTGCGTCTCCGGTACCGCCAGGTCGTAGCCGTCAATAGCCGCCATCTTCTCGTCCTCGCTCACGGTGCAGGTCGTGCCCCCGTCGAAGGTCTTGTCGGGAGCGGCGACGTCGTTCCCCCTGACGGTCACCGCGCCGAACTGCCCGTCGGAGCAGTCGTAGATGAAGCCGAACTCCTTGCTCACGGCATTCGCGGCGTTCGCCGCCGCCTCCGCGCCCGAGGCCGTCTGCCTGACCTGGAAGGTGCCCAGGGCCGTCTTGAAGGCCCGGTTCGTCAGGGACGCAGTGGTGCTGGTCCGGGAGCCGATGGTCAGGCTCGGAGACTCGACGCCGTCGACCGAGTAGCTCGGGGAGCCCCAGCTGTAGCCCTCGGGGGCCGGGGAGGCGCTGGTCAGGTCCTCACTGAGCGTGATGGTCGTGCCCTCGGGGAAGGTTCCGGGGAAGATGCTCGACCTGCCGGTCTCGACCCGCATGACGGTCGAGCCGCTCCGACCGTCGTCGCCGAGGGTTCCGGGGGCCGTCCAACCGGCGTAGGCGTCGGCCGCGGCGGGCAGGGCGTAGCCGACCCTGACATCGAAGACGGTGCTGGCGGGCACGACGTCGAGGGCCGATCCGGTCAGGGTCGTGACGACCCCGAAGCCGCCGAAGCCGGGGTCCATCCCGACGGTGGCCTCGAAGGGCTCTACGTAACTGCGCTCGCCGCTGGCCTCCTCGCCGGAGCCGTTGAGAACGGCTCTGTTGGAGTACCGGGCGCCCATGATCGGACCGCCGGTCCGCGAGGTGAATCCCGTGCGGTGGACGATCTCGTAGTCGGTGGCCGGGGCGAAGGGACCGGTGACCCCGATGGTGGCGACCTGGCCGCGGGTCGTCACGGCGAGCTCGAAGCCACCGGCGCCGGCGCTCGTCGACTCCCGGGAGCCGGTGGTGGCGACGGCGCCCTCGGAGCCGGTGGCCGGGTCTCGCGCGTAGAGGGCCCACTGGGACGAGTCCGAGTCGAGGCTCATGCCGTCGCCGAGGGTCTCGGTGACGGTGATGGTGTCCCGGGTGCTGCCGTCAACGGCGATGGCCGACTCCCCCGAGGCCAGTCGCTCCTTGACGTAGTCCGAGCCGAAGCCGAGCCTCCAGGTGATGCCCGTCGAGGAGGAGTCGATGGCGTCGCCGTTCATGGAGAACCGCCAGGGGCTGTGCGCGGAGGCGGCGCCCTCCTCGACGCCGGCCCCACCGGGCAGGCCCACCGCGACAGACGGAACCACCACGGTCAGAGCCAGGGCGATGGGCCCGAGGACGGCCACGAGCAGGCGCCCGCTGAGCGACGTGTCCAAGCGATCGGCAACAGAGTGCATGGAATGCCCTTCTGCTTGTGAGAAAAAGGGATGAATTAAGGGGTGCTACCACGCTACCGCGATGCGTAATTGAACTGCAATGCCACGTAACCGAATTGCAATGCAACCGGATGCACCCGGCTCGTTGAGGGAACTGAGCTCGACGACGGAAACCGACGGGGCGGACAGAGCTCCTCGCGATCGGGACGTCGCGGCCGATGCCCAACGTCGGCCCGAAGGCGCGCCCCGTCCCCGCGGTCGTGTCGGGCTGGGCCGTCCGAGCCGTCCGGCGCCGCGTCGTCGCGACGGCCCCGCGCGGGTCGTACCGGAGCCCGCGCGGTCGTACCCGCATGCGCGCGGTCGTACCTTAGATCCCTCCTAAGGTACGACCTGGCGCAGCAGAGTACGACCGCGGGCCCCGACATACGACCGCGCGGGACCGAGGGCGTCGAGCCGGCGGCCTCCGCTCACGCCCCCCCCACGCGCACCGCACGGGCCACGCGCACCGCACGGGCCACGCGCACCGCGCAAGGCGTGCAGGAGGCCGTGCAGGATGCGCGGGCTCAGAGCACCTGGCAAATGCGCGGGCTCAGACCGCCTCGGAGTCGAACAGGCTGGTCACCGAGCCGTCGTCGAAGACCGCTTTGATGGCGCGGGCCAGCAGCGGTGCGATCGGCAGCACGGTCAGGCACCCGAAGCGTTTGGAGTCGGGGATCGGCAGGGTGTCGGTGACGACGATCTCGCGGGCCCCGCAGGTGGACAGCCGGTCCACGGCCGGGCCGGAGAGCACGCCGTGCGTGGCGGCGACGATGACGTCCTTGGCTCCCGCGTCCAGCACCACCTGCACGGCTTTGGAGATCGTGCCACCGGTGTCGATCATGTCATCGACCAGCACGCAGGAGCGTCCCTCGACGGCGCCGACGACGCGATTGGCCACCGACTCGTTCGGCCGGGTGATGTCCCGCGTCTTGTGGACGAAGGCGAGCGGTGTGCCGCCCAGGGCGTTGGCCCAGCGCTCGGCCACACGAATGCGGCCGGCGTCCGGGGAGACGACGGCCGCATTGGAGGTGTCGATGCGACGGCGGATGTAGTCCACCAGCACCGGCTGCGCCCACAGATGATCCCAGGGGCCGTCGAAGAAGCCCTGCTCCTGCGAGGAGTGCAGATCGATGCTCATAATGCGATCCGCGCCCGCCGTCTTGTAGAGGTCCGCCACGAGCCGGGCGGAGATGGGCTCGCGGCCCAGGTGCTTCTTGTCCTGGCGGGCGTACGGGAAGAAGGGCGCGACCACGGTGATGCGCTTGGCGGAGGCCCGCTTGAGGGCGTCGACCATGATGAACTGCTCCATGAGCCAGTCGTTGACGCGGTCGCCGTGGGACTGCACGACGAAGACGTCGCAGCCCCGCACCGACTCGTTGAAGCGGACGTAGGTCTCCCCATTGGAGAAGTCGTAGGCGGTCGACGACAGCACCTGCGTGCCGAGCTCGATGGCGACATCCTGGGCCAGCTGGGGGTGCGCCCTGCCGGAGACGACGACCAGTCGCTTCTCACCGCTGGTGATAATGCCCGTCATGACGTGATTCCTCTCTGACGGCCGGTGAGGCCCTCGGTGGTGAGCGCGGTGGTCGCCGCGCTCGTCTCAGTGCCCCGCGGGAGCATCGCCGTCGAGCTGGCTGAAGGGCGCGACGACCGCACCGGCAGGGATCTCGACGTCGGTCAGGATGGCGTAGGCGCCCACGCGGGCGCCCTCGCCGATGCGGGTCGCGCCGCGCAGCAGGACCCCGGGCTCGAGGACCACGTCCCGAGCGAGCTCGACGGACACGTCCACCCAGGTGCCGGCCGGATCGACCACGCCGACTCCCGTCCCCATCCAGCGCTCCAGCGTGCGGCGGTTCAGCTCCGCGCCGAGCTCGGCGAGCTGAGCACGATCGTTGCAGCCCTCCACGAGCCAGTGGTCGGCGACGACCAGGGCCGACACGGGCAGGCCCGCGGTGCGGGCGTCTGCGACCACGTCGGTGAGGTAGACCTCACCCTGGTCGTTGTCCGTGCCCAGCGCGGCCAGGGCCCGGCGCAGATGAGCGGCGTCGAAGACGTAGACGCCGGCATTGATCTCCGTGATGGCGCGCTGCTCGGGGCTGGCATCGCGCTGCTCGACGATGGCCGACACGGTGCCGTCGGCCTCGCGCACGACCCGGCCGTAGCCGGTGGGGTCGTCCAGGACGGTGGTCAGCAGGGTCACGGCGTCGCCGCGTTCGACGTGCTGGGCGAGCAGAGCCCGAAGGGTGGCGGTGTCCAGCAGCGGCACGTCCCCGCTGGTCACCACGACCGGCCCTGCGAGATCCTCCGGCAGCGAGGCGAGGCCGCAGGCGACGGCACGACCGGTGCCCGGCGTCTCGTCCTGGTCCGCGGCCACCGCATCGGGTGCGACCTCGGACAGGTGGGCGACGACGGCGTCGCGCTCGTGGCGCACGACGACGACGAGATGATCGGGGCGCAGGCCGCGGGCGGCGGCGACGGCGTGGTCGAGGAGACTGCGCCCGCCGATGGTGTGCAGCACCTTTGGAACGGCCGAGCGCATGCGGGTGCCCTTGCCTGCGGCCATGATGACGACGGCGACGGGTGCGGTGGAAGCCACGAGTCCTCTTCTCGCTGGTGATCGCGGGATGCACCCGACGCAGCACGACGAGTGCACACGGTCATCCTACGTCGCTCGCGGCGGGAGCCGGCGCCGCGTGTCGTCGTAGCGCCGCCCGCCCGCGGTTCCGCCCCCAGGATTCGAACCCGGGCCTCAAGGCTCCAAAGGCCTGCGTGCTGCCGCTACACCAGGGCGGAACGCCGCGCCCGGGCTCTCCCGGTCGCGCGACCGGGCGCCAGTGTCTCACGAGCGCATGATCGGCGAGAACCCGACGGCGCCGGGCGAGCCGGGGCATCCCGGCCATGCGGGTCTCGTCACGCGCGCTCGCCGCGGCGCGGGCGCCCCGCGCGCGGCATGATGTCCCCATGTCCGGCAAGGGGAGCAAACGGACCCGCATGAGCGCGGGAGAGCGGCGCGAGCAGCTCATCGAGGTGGCGCGCGGCCTGTTCGCCACAAAGGGTTTCGACGGCACGAGCATCGAGGAGATCGCCTCCCGGGCGAAGGTCTCCAAGCCCGTGGTCTACGAGCACTTCGGCGGCAAGGAGGGTCTGTACGCCGTGATCGTCGACCGCGAGCTCACCACCATCTCGACGACGATCACCCGGGCGCTGGGATCGTCGTCCTCCGCCTCGGTCACCGTGGAGCGGGCGGCGCTGGCACTGCTGACCTACATCGAAGACTCCCCCGACGGCTTCAGGATCCTCTCCAGCGGCAACGATCGGGCCTCGGGAACCTACTCCACCTTCCTGGCCGACGTCGCCATCCAGGTCTCGGGCCTTCTGGCCTCGCAGTTCTCCGACCACGGCATCGACCCGCGGACCGCTCCGCTGTACGCCCAGATGCTGGTGGGGATCGTGGCCATGCCCGCGCAGTGGTGGCTGGAGAACCGGACCATGAGCAAGGAGAAGGTGGCCTCCCACATGGTCAACCTCGCCTGGAACGGCCTGCGGGCGATGGAGCCGGCGCCCGTCCTGCGCGCCCCCGCCCAGGAGGCGGCCCGGTAGGGCAGGGCTCGGGGCCCGGGAGGAGAGTGAGAGATCCGGGAGGGCTCAGTACAGCCGTTTGAGCAGGCCCAGCCCGCGCAGCCGGGAGGCCCGCACCAGGGCCGCGCTCAGGCCGAAGGAGATCAGGACGACGAGCACCGAGCGGATCGGTCCGGCACTGTGCGCCAGGTCCGCGCCGAGGGCGAGCAGCACCCCGTAGTGGACGAAGTACACCAGGCTGCCCGTGTGACGGGCCATCACCTGCCCGGGCAGCGGGGCCGGCAGGGTGCGGGCCACCAGCAGGCAGAGCAGCGCCGGGACGAGCACCAGCGCGCTCAGGTAGCAGGTGGAGACCGGATCCGCCAGGTCGGAGCCGAAGTCCGCCCGTCGCCTCAGGGCGGCCTCGGCGAGCATGGCGATCCATCCCGTCGTGGCAACGGCGACGGCCGTGCGGGGCCGCCACCCGCCGGTGCGCCCCACCCATGCGCCGACGGCGACGTAGCAGGCACCGGTGAAGATGCCGTCGCGCGGGGCGAGGCTGAGCTCGTCGAGCCCCGCCAGGAGGTGCACGACGACGCCCTGACCGCCTCCGTCCGACAGCGCTCCCGTGCCCATGGCCCCGTAGGCCAGCGTCCCGACGGCGCTGAGGCAGGCCAGCGCGACCAGCAGCCGCCCCGGAGTCGTCACCCTCAGCCCCGCGGAGACCACGACGATCCCGATGATCACGGAGGGCAGGTACCACAGGTGCGTCATCCCACCGGTGAGGATGAGCCTCACCAGGTGAACGGGCCCCTGCAGGCCCTCGGAGAGCTGGTCGGGGACGATGACGGGCAGGTAGAGCACCAGCCATATGAGGTAGAGCTCGAGCACGCGCCGCAACTGGCGGCGCACCGGGGGGTTCGGCCTGCGGAAGAGGAGGTAGCCGGAGATCGCCAGGTACAGCGGGACCGCCAGACGAGCCGCACCGGCGGTGACATAGGTGTTGACGGTCGGGGCGATCCTGGCGAGGGGCGCGGTGTGGATCCATATGACCAGCAATGCCAGGACGGGCTTGACCAGATCGATCCCGGGGACGACGGCCGCGCGCTCGGATCCGCGAGTCATGGTTGCAACTCCTCGGCCGTCTCCAGCCACGCCGTCTCGAGCTCGGAGCGCGCGTCCTCCGCGGCGGCGAGCTCCCTGCCCAGCTCGGCGAGCTCGCCAAGGCGCGCAGGATCGGCCGAGGCGGCCTCCAGGCGAGCGTGCAGGGCATCGACTGCCCGTCCGGCCCGTTCGAGACGCCGCTCGATGCGGGCCAGACTCTTCTGCGCCTCCCGTCGTCCGGCCCCGCTCAGCGCCCGGCCATCCCCCGCTCCCGCGACGGTCCCGGCGGATCCGGCAGCGGCTCCGCCACCCCGGGCGCGGGAGCCCGACGCGCCGCCGCGCCCCTCCGCCGCATCGTCATTCACGACGGCCTCACGCCGCAGACGGAGGTACTGCTCGACGCCACCGGGCAGATCGCGCAGGGCGCCGTCGCCCAGAAGGGCGACCTGGTGGTCGGTGACCCGCTCGAGCAGGTAGCGGTCGTGGGAGACGACGACGAGAGTGCCGGGGAAGGAGTCGAGGATGTCCTCGACGGCGGCGAGCGTGTCGGTGTCCAGGTCGTTGGTGGGCTCGTCCAGGAGCAGCACGTTGGGCTCGGTCATGAGCAGGCGCAGCAGCTGGAGGCGCCGCCGCTCCCCTCCGCTGATCTCCCCCACCCGGGTCCAGGCGCGCTGCCGGGTGAAGCCGAGGCGCTCCACGAGCTGGGCGGCGGTCAGCTCCCTGCCCCCCACGCTCACGTGCTCGCCGACCATGGCCACAGCCTCGACCACGCGCTTGTCCGCCAGGGGGTCCAGCTCGTGGGTGGACTGGGACAGGGCGGCCACGGACACGGTCCTGCCGCGCACGACGCGCCCTCCGGCGGGCGCGAGCGAGCCGTCGAGCACTCGCAGGAGGGTGGTCTTGCCCGCGCCGTTGACGCCGATGACGCCGACGCGCTCGCCCGGCGCCAGACGCCAGGTCACGTGGCGGAGCACCTCGGTGACCCCCTCGCCCGCGGGGCCGGGGTAGCGGACCGTGACGTCCTCCAGATCGATGACCTTCTTGCCCAGACGGGACGAGGCCATGGCCACGAGCTCGACGGAGTCCCGGGGAGGCGGCACGTCGGCGATGAGGGCCTCCGCGGCATCGATGCGGAACCGCGGCTTGGACGTGCGCGCGGGCGCCCCGCGGCGCAGCCATGCGAGCTCCTTGCGCAGCAGGTTCTCGCGCTTGGCGGCGGCGACGGCGGCCCGTCTGGCCCGCTCGGCGCGGGCCAGCACGTAGGCGGCGTAACCGCCGTCGTAGGTCTCGACCCGCCCGGCGACCTGCGGCCGTCCGCCGCCCGGATCCGCACCGGGGACGACCTCCCACACATTGGTGCAGATGGCGTCGAGGAACCAGCGGTCGTGGGTGACGGCGATCAGCGCCCCGGCGGCGCGCCTGCCGGCGAAGCGGGCGTTCAGGTGACGGGCGAGCCAATCCACGCCCTCGACGTCGAGGTGGTTGGTGGGCTCATCGAGGATGACGACGTCGGCCTGCGCTGTCAGGACCGCGGCCAGGGCGACCCGTCGGCGCTGGCCGCCCGACAACGCGGCGACCCGGGCGTCGAGGTCCACGTCGGCCAGCAGCCCGGCGTGAATGTCGCGGATCGGGGCCTGCGAGGCCCACTCGTGCTCGGGGGCGTCGCCGTGCACGGCGGTGCGCACGGTGTCACCGGGGGCGAAGTCGTCGGACTGGGCGAGCATGGCCACGCGAGTGCCCCTCGACCGGGTGACGCGGCCGCCGTCGACCTCGCGCGCGCCCGCCAGGGCGGCCAGGAGGGTCGACTTGCCGGCGCCGTTGGGGCCCAGGAGTCCCACACGACCGCCGTCCCCGATACCGAGGGTGACGTCGTCGAGCAGGAGGCGGGAGCCCACTGCGATGCGGATGGACTCCGCCCCGAGCAGGTGCGCCATGTCAGCCCACCACCCGGGCCCCGGCCACCGGGGCATCGACTCGCGCAGTGCCGCGCACCAGCTCGGATGCCGTCAGTGCACGGATGACGCGCGTGGCGCTCGTCGCGTCGGGTACGAGGGCCGCCACCGTCGGGCCGGATCCGGAGACGATGGCGCGCAGGGCCCCGGCGCGCTCGGCGGTCGTCATGATCTCGGCGATCTCCGGGAGCAGGGAGACGGACGCCTCCTGGAGGTCGTTGTGCAGGGCCCCCGCCAGGGCTCGGGCGTCGCCGGCGCGGAGCGCGGATGTCATGGTCTCGGGGGCCTCCGCGGGCGAGGCCCCGACCCCGCTGGACGACCGGGCGGAGGCCAGCTCGTCGAAGCGCCGGAAGACTGCCGGCGTGGACAGGCCGCGCGCCGCGAAGGCCAGCACCCACAGGTACCTGCCGCGAGTCATGAGCGGAGTGAGCCGGTCCCCGCGTCCGTGCCCGACGGCGGTGGCGCCCAGGAGGGGGAAGGGGACGTCGGCGCCGAGCCGCATCGCCAGATCCTGCAGCTCATCCGGCCCGAGCCCGGTGCCCCACAGTGCGTTGCAGGCGATCAGCGTCGCCGCGGCGTCGGCGGAGCCGCCGGCCATGCCCCCGGCCACGGGCACGCGCTTGCGGATGGTCAGGTCGACGCCGTCGGTGACGCCGGTGGCCTCGGCCAGCAGACGCGCGGCGCGCACGGCGAGGTTGGAGGAGTCGGTCGGGACGCCGACGGCGGCGTCCTCCAGGCTCAGCGTGATGCTGCCGTGGGCGGCGCGGGACTGGCTGCGGGCGGTCACGGTCTCGATGAGCCGCACGGCCTGGAAGACCGTGGTCAGAGGGTGGTACCCGTCCGCACCGGGAGCACCGGCGGACAGGAAGAGATTGACCTTCCCGGGGGCCTCGACCCGCACGGTCGTGGCCGAGCCGTGGTAGCGCTCGGCGGAGGGGACGCTGTCGTCCGCACCGGGAACGGCTCGCAGGTGGTTCATCGGATCTCCTGGGCGTCGGGATCGGTCAGGGCGCCGACGGTCACGAGGGCCTCGGTCAGAGCCGCGAAGTCGGTCGCATCGAGCCTCTCACCGCGCTCGGACGGGTCGATACCAGCGGCGCGGAGGGCGGCCTCGGCCCTATCCGGACCACCGGCCAGCGGGGCGAGAGCCCTGCGCAGAGTCTTGCGACGCTGGGCGAAGGCGGCGTCGATGACGGCGAAGACCCGCTCGCGGCCCACCCGGACGACGGGCGGCTCGCGGCGCACGAGCTCGACGAGGGCCGAATCGACGTTCGGCACCGGCCAGAAGACGGTGCGGCCGATCGTGATGCCGCGGCGGGCGGAGGCGTACCAGGCGACCTTGACGCTGGGGACGCCGTAGGTCCTCGACCCGGGGCGGGCGGCAAGACGGTCGGCGACCTCGGCCTGGACCATGACGGTGGCGGTCTTCAGGGTCGGCAGGGCGTCGAGCAGGGTCAGGAGCACCGGCGCGGCCACGTTGTAGGGAAGATTGGAGACCAGCCTGGTGGGGGCGCGGCCCGCGGGCGGCAGGCCCAGCGCGTCGGGGCCGTCGATGGTCAAGGCGTCGGCGTGCACGAGGCTCAGGCGCTCGGCGGCCCCGGGCATGCGATCAGCCACCGTGACGGGCAGGGCCCGAGCCAGGGACGGATCGACCTCGACGGCGATCACCCGGGCTCCCGTCTCCAGGATGGCCAGTGTGAGAGAGCCGAGCCCCGGGCCGATCTCCAAGACGGTCTCGTCGGGACGCACCCCGGCCCGGCGCACGATGCGCCGCACGGTACCGGGATCGTGGACGAAGTTCTGGCCAAGAGCCTTGGTGGGGCGAATGCCGAGCGCCGCGGCCAGGCCCCGTACGGCGACGGGGCCGAGCAAACCCGCTTCCGACGGAGCAACCGGGACGCCCGTGGGGGCCGAGCGGGAGTCCCCAGCGCCGCATGCAGCCCGGGCGGCGTCGGTGGTCGGAGACATGGGGCCCAGAATAACGGGCACCGTCCCGCCACGCGCGACCGCACTCGGAATCACGATCCGACCACGATCCATTGATGAATCGCGGCAGACCGATAAGTCAGTCGATCGAATCAGTACCAGCCGACGGACTCGGAGTGCGCCCAGGCACTGCACGGAGTGCCGTAGCGACCCTGGATATAGCCCAGTCCCCAGGTGATCTGAGTAGCGGGGTTGGTGGCCCAGTCATCGGCCACCGAGCTCATCTTGGAGCCGGGGAGGGCCTGCGGAATGCCATAGGCGCCCGATGAGGCGTTCTGAGCCTGGTAGTTCCAGCCCGACTCGCGGTTCCACAGGCTCTGCAAGCAGGAGAACTCCCCGTCGCCCCAGCCGTAGGACCCCATGAGCGAGCGGGCGATGGCCTGAGCGCCCTCGGGCGTGGTTCCGTCGCCCGAGGCATTGGCCGCCGGCGCCGGGGACGACGACTCACCGCCGCCACCACCACCGGACCCGGAGTCCGCAGGGGCGGACTTCCCACCGGTGTTGCCCGAGCCCGTGCCGACGAGGACGACCTCGTCGACCTTCTCGGTGACCACCGCGCTGGACAGGGGAGTGCGCGAGACCTCGGTGCCGTCCTTCGAGACGACCTCGTAGGTGGTCCGCACAAGACCATCGACGCCCTCGGTCTCGACCTTGGTCTCCCCCTCGGGGAGGGAGTCCGTCTCCTTCTCGACCCGGCCGTGCTCCTCGGTGCTCTCCTCGGTGACGGTGTAGACCGAGTCGGACTGCCCCTCGATGGTCAGCCCGGCCGACTGACCGGCTGACGCCCCGCCACCATTGGGGCCGCCGATGGCGGCCAGACGGACCTGGGTCTCGCTCGGCGGCTTGCCGCCGTCGCCGTCACCGGCCTGGGTGGCGGCGTACGCGCCGCCCGAGACCGCAATAGACAGGGCGGCGGCGACTCCACCGGCCCGGTACATCATTGGGGCCACGGAGGTCTTGGGCGCGCCTTGAGCGCGACGACGGCCCCGAGCGCCGGTGCTGTTGGCGCCCGGCAGGCTCTTGGAGGCCAGAGCTCCAAGCTCGACGAGTGTCGTGCTCCACGAGCTGGTCTGCGAGTGTCGACCCACGGTTGAACTCCTCATGGTTGATGACTGCCCAGAACGCTATCGGACAACGCCCCGCCCGAGCAACACCGCAAGGTCACATCCTTATCACGTCCGGCCCGTCGGGCACCCCGTAGACCGACCTGGTGCTATGAGACAGGACCGAGCACATCTCCGCCTCCCCCAGCCCCCGCCGCTCCGCGAGGAAGCGCACCGTCTCCCCCATGAGATACGAGGCATTGGGCCGACCGCGCCAGGGCCCGGGCGGCAGGTACGGGGCATCGGTCTCCACCAGCAGCAGCTCGTCGGGCACGAGGGCCAGCGCGGCCCGAAGCGCCTCATTGGAGGGGTATGTCACAGGGCCGGCGACGGAGGCGTACCAGCCGTGCTCGGCGCAGGCTCGAGCGAGCTCGGCTCCGCCGCTGAAGCAGTGGAAGACGGTGCGCTCGGGAGCGCCGTCGGCGAGCAGCACCCGCACGCAGTCCTCGTGGGCGTCGCGGTCGTGGATCTGCAGCGGGAGCCCCGTCTCCTTGGCCAGCGCGATGTGGGCGCGGAAGGCCTCCCGCTGGGCGTCGGCGCCGCGCTCCCCGGTGCGGAAGAAGTCGAGCCCGGTCTCGCCGACGGCGACGACGACATCGCGGTTGGAGCGCACGAGCCCCTCGAGCCGGGCCATGACCTCGTCGAGCGGCTCGCCATGGTGGGGACGAGCGGCCGGGGCCAGTCCGTCGGGGCCGATCTCGCGCACCCCCGCATGGAGCACGGCCTCGTTGGGATGAAGGGCCAACGCCACGCGCACGCCCGGCAGGGCGCGGGCCGACTCGATGCCGCCCTCCCAGGTCGGGGCCTCGCACGCGGAGGTGATGATGCCGGTGACCCCTGCGGCGGCGGCCCGGGAGACCAGCTCGGCGGCGCTGAGCGGGGCCTCGGACCCGGGGCCCTCGACCGGCAGCCCGGGCACCGGCAGGTGGGCGTGGTTGTCGACGACCGGCGCGGCCAGGGGCGCGACGGCGTCGGCGGGCGGCCAGGACCGGTCGCGGTGCTTGCGGCTCATGCGGATCTCCTTCTCACGCGCGGCCGGCACCGCCCGGGACGGGCGGCGCCGGCGTCCGGGACGCTGCGCGGCTCAGGCGCCGGTGACGTCGTCGGGAAGACGGTCCGCGTAGCGCGCGAGCTCCTCGTCCACGATCGCCTCGTCGAGCTTGACGAACACGGGGGCGGGCTTGGCCACCGGCGTGCCGATGACGACCTCGTGCCGGCCCCACGCGGGGGCGGTGGTGTAGTCCCCGGTGATGATCGGGTAGGAGCTGCGCCCGGCGAAGGCCTCGGGCAGGACCCGGGGGTCGAGTTCGCGCGCCTCGCGGAGCTCGGGCATCGGGGCGATGGCGCCCCGCCCGCCCATCGCCCGGTCCACGTCGTTGGCCGCATGCGGCAGGAAGGGGGAGAGCATGAGGTTGAGGTCGGCCACCGCCTGGGCGAGGGTGTGCAGGATCGTCGCCAGGCGCTGCCAGGCGGGCCCGCCCTCCTCCCCCTTGAGCTTGAAGGGCTCGGTGTCGGCGATGTACTTGTTGGCCTCGCCCACCAGTCGCATGGCCTCAGCCAGCGCGGCCTTCTGGCGGTGGCGGGCGATGAGGTCGCCGACCTCGGAGAAGCCGGCCTCGATCGAGTCCAGGAGCGCGATGTCGATCGCCTCGGGCTCGCCGGGCTCGGGCCCGCACCAGGTATTGGTCGACAGCCGTCATGGCTTGGCTGCCCACTGGGACGAGGCGTTGTTTGTTGCCTTTCCCGGTGATGCGCAGCATGCCGTCGTTGTCGTGAAAATTATCGACAGTGAGCGCGGTGATCTCGCTAATGCGCGCACCGGTTCCGTACAGGAGTTCGATAAGGGCTCGGTCGCGGAGGTCTATAGGGCTGGCGGTATCGTCGGTAGGGATGGCGTCAATGAGCTGGGTAACTTCGGCAATGGTGAGCACGTCGGGCAGGTGCCTTCCGGTCGCGGGTGGGGACACATCGGCCGCCACATCCACGGCAACTAAACCCTCCAATAACGCGAATTTATGCAGGCCCCGGGCAACGATGAGGGCCCGGGCCGTGGAACTCACAGCCAAAGGTTTGATGTTCCGATCGGGGTCGCCGCGGCGCAGCTCGGTGACATACGCCTCAACCTGACTGGTCGTGACCTGGTTGAGATCGGTCACCCCCACGGCATGCAGCCAGGTCACGTAGCGGTACAGGTCGCGGCGATAATTGCTTAAGGTATTGCTGCTATACCCCTTTTCCACCTTGAGGTGCGTCAACCACGCGGCGACCACATCGTCAAGCATGGGGTTGTTTCTTCATGTCTCCGACCATGCCTGCCGCTTTACGACGCCGCGTCAGCGCCGTGGGCCGCAATTCAAACGGAGTTTGGGTCGACCGAGGCCTGCGCACTTTCCGCTCCACAGCGTCCGCCGTCATGATGCCGGCAATGGCAATCCCATTGGTGATCTCCCCTTTGAGCACCATATCCACGGCATAGTTCAATGCCACCCACCGGTTTTCCAAGTCCGCTTCTTCCCCCTCGCCGGCGGGCCGATCCTGCTTATATAAGCCCGTGGCCAAATACACCCGGACGGCTTCGTCGCTAAACCCCGGGCTGGAAACCAGGTCCACCAACACCGACCAT
>ERZ772807.432-NODE-432-length-25913-cov-8.123753_pt1 | contig 25913 bp, 24 predicted proteins | sample MGYA00511472_ERZ772807 | MGnify/ENA primary metagenome ERZ772807 (study PRJEB29015, sample SAMEA2737947) | human oral metagenome | biome: human oral; feature: human-associated habitat; material: dental | place: China | collected 2039 ... | reverse complement strand
AAATGTGATATATAGTGCAAATCAGTGTTTATGCTGAATTGCACTTTTTTCTTTTGTTTATGGTACTTTGTGGTTGTATTCTGTTTTAATTTGTTTCTATTTATTTACATACATTAAAAATTTATTGGCAACTTACTGGCAACTATTTCAATAGATTAATTTATTTATGACATCTCTTAATTTTTTGATAGTCCAATAAGTGTATACACCGTCTGTAATGTATTTTTCCCTGTGCCAACATTTTTTTATTTTTGAAGCTGATTCATTTTTTAAACGTCGCATTTTAGTTATAAATGTGTGCCTAATTGAATGTAAATTACCCGAAGTATTGTATTCTGAAAGAATTTTATCAAATTGATATTTTAGAAAATCATATTGTTGTTTAAATAAATATTTGCCATCATTCATAAATCTATCTCAGGAGAAGTAATTTCTTCTGTTGTTAGTTATAAGACAATAAACATAGGAGATAAAAGTTATAATACTGTAAGAAATTAATTTCCGCAATAAAGACACGAGCAACAGAATTAGGAAATTTAAAATTAAAATTTAGTCCAGAACAAATTGAGAAAATGTCTCAAAATTTTCAGATTTAAAAATTCCAAATGGAACAAAATATTTAAAGAAGGAGAAAATGTATTGTTAAATAGAACATCGAGTAACATAAAGACAGATGAATACCAGTTTGCAGTGTATATTGAATACGCTAAGAATCCAGTTCTTACAATGAAAAAGTTAGAAAATATGGAAAGTGGATAAAATTTGAAGGAGTTAAATAGAATGTTTAAAAAATTAATTATCTTAATAGTGCTATCATTTGTTTTAATAAGTTGTGATTCAAAAAAAGAAATAAGCCAAAATCCGATTATGACAAAAAAAGAATACAATTATGTTATTGAAAAGGTTGATAAATATTTAGATAAAGGAGAATATAAAGAAGCTATAAAATTATTATTAAAAGCAGCCGAATATAATAAAAGTGATTATAAGAAAATAGCTTGGATATATTCTCAAATTAGTGAAGAAGAAGGAGAAAAGTGGTATAAAATTGCATATAAAAAAGGAAACGAAGATGTTGCCATTATATTAGGATTGTATGCTGAAAAAAGAAAAGATTATGTTGCTCAAGAAAAATATCTAAGAAAAGCAGTAGATAATAATCAAAAAGATTCTTATAAATATTTAGGTAATTTTTTTGAAAAAATGGATAGAACTTCTGAAGCAATTGAAATTTACAAAAAGGGAGCTGAAAATAAAGATGCTGTTTCTATGTATAACTTAATAAAAAAATATTATATTCAAAACGATATTCAAAATATGAAATTATATATAAATAAAATACGAAAAACTAAAGAAATATTTGGATTTACATACGATATAAATGAAATAATAAATTACATGGATGGAAATAGTAATGATAAAAAAGCTATAAATTTGTATTTAAAATCTTTAGACAATATAAAAATAAATAAAATTGAAGAAGCAGAAAAAAATTTAAAAGAAATAGAAAAATATAAAAAAGAAGGAATTAAATATTTAGCTTCGTTTTACTATTATACTAAAAACGATAAAGAAAAAGCAGTTAAAATGTATAAAAAAGCACTTTTAGATGGGATAGATGTTAATTTTGAGATGGGAACTATAAGTGAGGAAGAAGGAAAAACAGAAGAAGCTAAAAAATATTATTTAATGTCCAGTAATAAAGGAAATCCGAGAGGACAAACTAATTTAGCTCAAATATTAAAAAATGAAGGTACTTATAAAGAAGTAGAGAAATGGTATATAAAAGCGGCCGAACAAAAATCATTTATAGCAATAAAAAATTTATTAATGTTTTATGATAACGAAAAAAATAAGAAAGAAATAAAAAAATGGATTTTAAAAATAAAAAATGAAGCAGGATTAAAGGATTATAATATTGAGGAAAAGGAATATATAGAAAAACTTATAAAAAATTATAATATAAAATTATAGTGAGGTAGAAAAATGATAAAAAAAATATTATTGCTGATAATATTATCATTAGCAACAATAAGTTGTGAAAAACCTGAACCCCAAGAAAAAACTTATACAATAGTATTAAATAAAGAAGAATACGAAAAAAGAGTTGCTGAAATAGAAAATGAAATTAATAATAAAAACTATAAAAAAGCTGAAGAAATGCTACTGGAAATAGCCAAATATAATAAAGCGGCATATGTAAAAATAGCGACTATGTACTATGAGGCAGGAAAAACAGATGAAAGTGAAAAATGGTTTAAAATAGCATACGATGAAGGTAATAAAGAAGTATCAGGCAGTCTGGGAGATATTTATTCTGAAAGAAGAGAATATGAAAAAGCAGAACAATATTACAGAGAATATATTAAATTAGGAAATTTAGAAGGATATAGGAATTTAGGATATATGCTTGAAGAATTAGGGAAAACAGAGGAAGCAATAAAACTTTATGCAGAAGGAGCTAAGTTAAAGAACACAGATTCGATATATTCTTTAATAAGAATATATTATTTAAAAAATGATATGCAAAATATGAATTATTGGAAGAATAGATTATTAAATGATACTGAAGTTATTAATCTTAACTCTAATATAGAGAAATATTTGAATTATTTGAATGGAAATGAAAACGAAAGAAAAATAGCAGATTTGTATATGAAATCAGCACAAAATATGATAATGAAAAATTTTTTTGAAGCTGAAAAGGAACAAAAGAAAATGGTAGAATATTCTCAAGATGAATTAGTAACTTTGGCACGATTTTATGATGTATTTGGTGATAAATCTGTTGGGGAAAAATTATTTAAAGAAGCGTATGATAAAGGATTGAAAGATTCTATTTATTACATGGGAGTTATCGAATTTGAGAAAGGGAATACTGGAAAAGCGAAGGAATATTTTAAAGAGTCGGCAATAAAGGAAAACAGGGCTGAGGCACAGATAGGCTATGCGGATAAGCTGAAGGAAGAAGGAAGGATTGAAGAAGCTGTTAAATGGTATAAAAAGGCTGCGGAACAAAAGGAAGCGGAAGCATTGATAAAGCTATGCTCCTATTATTTGGACAAACGTGATATTGAAAAAGCGAATGAAATGGTAAGAAGGTTAAAAACAACGAAGGGATTAAAAAATTATACTTTGGAGTATAAAAAATTTGCACATGAATATAAAGAATTAAAATAAATTCATATTTTTACGTATTCAGCCTTGTTTAATGACTAGCCACTTTACGTTTTGCTATAGAATTTTAAAGTGATTGCGTAAAGAAAAACACTTTAAGGAAGTTGAACAATTTATCATGAAAACATAAATAAAAGTATTATAATGTTCAGCTTGGAATCAAAAATTTTTTGCAGTATTAGAATATGTCTGAAAGGTGCATTTTATACGATAATTAGGCGTAAATAAAGGATTTAGTCAAAGGCAAAACTAAAGATAGATACACCAACTTATAAGTTGTATGGGGTATAATACTATTGACAGTTGAGGAGGATGTATAATTTTCAACTGTTAAATATAGCAATTTGATTTAGAAATTTTAGAAAGCAAGATTGTAAAGGAGATTTTTTAGAAAAGAAAGGTGATTAATTATGAAAAAGACATTAATTGGTTTATTTTTAGTTTTAGGAGCAGCTTCATTCGCAGATGCTGGAAAAATTGAAGCAAAAGGTGGATTAGATTTAGGTGGTAAATACCATTATGGACAAAACTACAAAAATCAAAAAACTAAAAACAGTTCTGGAGAAATTGGAGTTGAGTATAGAAACGAAGTAGTTCCAGGATTAGAATTAGGAGGAGGGACTGCATTCCAATTCCACAAAGATTTAAAAGATAAAGTTTCAGGACAAAACTTGAAAAACTATAATTCAATACCTGTGTATGGAACAGCTAAATATACATTTGATACACAAACTACTGTTAAACCTTATGTTAAAGGTGACTTAGGATATTCATTCAATAATGGAGATCATGATTATGGTAGATTAGGTAAATATAAAGCAGAAGGTGGACTTTACTACGGTGTAGGTGGAGGAATCAACTTCAACAACGTAAATGTGGAACTTATGTATAAAGAAAATAAAGGTAAATATGAATACGAAGGACCTTTAGGTGTTAAATCTAAATATAATGCTAACTACGGAAGAGTATCTCTTGGTGTAGGTTATGATTTCAATTTAGGAGATTAATAATAGTTTAGTATTTTAATAACAAAAAAAATAATTTTTTACTACTACGAAATGTAGTAGTTTTTTTTGTATAAATTTTTAAAAATAATTTCAATTCTTTATTTTTTTGTGATATAATAATAAACATAAATAAGTGTATAAATAATTTTTGCTATTTTCCATTTGAATAGTGGGTTTATTATAAATTTTTTTTAAAAAACAAATAAAATATATTTAAATGGAGTTTAGCATTAAAATAGAAAGGAAGATGACGATATGAGAAAAGTATTTTTAATGATGCTATTAGCCACAGTGTTTATTGTTGGATGCGGTAAAAAGGCTAATGATGGCAATGTCATAAAAATTGGAGTTATTGCGCCGCTTACTGGGAATTATGCACAATATGGAGTAGCGGTAAAAGAAGGTGTGGAACTGAAGGTTGATGCTATTAACAATGCAGGTGGAATCAATGGTAAAAAAATTGAACTTGTAACTGCAGATAGTAAAGGAGATGTTCAAGAAGCAGTAAATGCCTTTAAAAAGATGGTTTCACAAGATAAGGTTAATGTTGTGATTGGAGAAGTTGTATCGGCTACTTCACAAGCTATTTCAGGACTTGCGCAACAGGCAAAAGTACCTTTAATTTCAGCAACAGCTACAAGCCTTGATGTTACAAAGGGAAAAGATTTTGTATTTAGAACAACATTTACAGATCCTTATCAAGGAACTGCCACTGCGAAATATGCAAAATCTAAAGGCATAAAATCAATTGCAATATTGACAAACTCTTCAAATGACTATTCTGTAGGAATTGCAAATGCATTTAAGGCACAAGCTGCAAAAGATGGAATAACTATTACTGAAGAAAAATATACAAATGATGATAAAGACTTTAAAGCAATTTTGACAAAAGTAAAAGGACAAAATCCACAAGCTATTTTTATACCTGATTATTACAATACAATTGGGCTTATTATCTCACAAGCTAAAGATTTGGGAATTAATGCACAGTATCTTGGTGGAGATGGATGGGATGGAATCCAGACTAACTTTGGAAAGGTTGCAGAAGGAGCAATTTTTGCAAGTCAATTTTCTCCAGATGACAAGGCTGAAAATGTTCAGAAATTTATGAAGGCTTACAAGGCTAAATATAACAAAGAGCCAATAATGTTTGCGGCACTTGGTTATGATACTGTAGAAATTGTAGAAACTGCTTTAAAATCTACAAAGGATTTATCAGGAACATCTATAAGGGAAGCTATGAATAATGTAAGCGGTATTGACCTGGTAACTGGTAAATTAAAATTTGACGCTGATAGAAATCCTGAAAAGGCGGTTACATTTATCCAAGTAAAAGGTGGAAAACTTACATTAAAGGAAAAATTCTAAAAGTAAAAGAATTTAAGAAAATAAGAAACTGGGAACAAAAATTTTAAGTAAATTATTTTTAAATATAAAAATAAATTTTATAAAGGAGAACAATTATGAAAAAGATATTATGTTTAATTTCATTATTGGCATTGTTTGTACTTAGCTGCGGAGCTAAAACTGCAAAAGATAAAAATGTTATAAAAGTTGGTGTTATTGGAGCTTTGACTGGAAATGTAGCGCAATATGGAACAAGTACAATTAATGGATTTAAGTTAAAAGTAAAGGAAATAAATGCCGCTGGTGGAATTAACGGTAAAAAAATCGAACTTGTTGTGGCAGATAGTAAGGGAGATGCACAGGAAGCAATCAATGCATTTAAAAAAATGGTTTCACAAGATAAAATTGATATTTTTATGGGAGAAGTTACATCTGGACCATCTCTTGCAATTGCACCGCTTGCACAACAAGCAAAAATTCCTATGATTACAGCAACTGGAACTGCATTTGATATTACAAAAGATAAAGATTTTGTATTTAGAACAACATTTACAGATCCTTATCAAGGTGTTGTTGTTGCAAAATATGCAAAATCTAAAGGCTATAAAAATGTTACAGTATTGACTAATACAGGTAGTGATTATTCAGTTGGACTTGCAAATGCGTTTAAGGAACAAGCTAAAAAAGAAGGAATCCAAGTTAAAGAAGAACAATATACTGCTGATGACAAAGACTTTAGAGCATTGCTTACAAAAGTAAAAGGATATAATCCTGAGGTAATTTTTGTACCTGATTATTACAATACTATTGGATTAATTTTGACACAATCAAAAGATCTTGGAATAAATGCCCAATTTATGGGTGGAGATGGATGGGATGGAATCCAAACTAACTTTGGAAAAGTTGCTAATGGAGCAATTTTTGCAAGTCAATTTGCGCCAGATGATCCTGATCAAAATGTTCAAAAATTCATTACTTCATATAAAAATGAATATAAAACTGATCCGATTATTTTTGCGGCTTTAGGATACGATACTGGAACAATTTTAGAAACTGCATTGAAAAATGTAAAAGATCTTTCTTCAAAAGATGAAATTAAAGATGCAATTAAGAACTTTAATGGAACAAACCTTGTTACAGGTTCATTAAAATATGATTCAGAAAGAAATCCTGAAAAGAAAGTTACATTTATTGAAGTAAAAAATGGAAAACTTACATTAAAAGAAAAATTCTAGAATAATAGAATTATTCATAAATTAGAGAAATTTAACAAAACAGATATTTTTAAGCAAGGGGTTAAAAACCCCTTGTTGAAATAAAAAAATTCAGATTGTCGAATACATCTAAATATGGAAAGTAATAATTATTATAAAGTTCGGTTGTTGGGGATTTTTTCTTTCTTCTAACAATCGAGAACTTTTTTTATCAAGAGTTTTTATTTAAGAATTTAAAATTTAATAAAATAAATTAATGAAATTTAGTAAATAAAAATATACGTAAGCAACTTTAAGATTATATAAAAGTTTGAATAAAATTAAATATAGTTTTTAGGTTGCCTAAGTATTAAAATATAAAATAAAAATAAACTGTATAAGTGGAAAGTATAGGAGTTTTAAATATGTTAAAGAGTTTTATTGAACAAACTATTAACGGACTGCAAACTGGAAGTATTTATGCCCTGATTGCTTTGGGGTACACAATGGTTTACGGTATCGTTAAACTTATAAATTTTGCACATGGTGATATACTTATGGTGGGAGCTTATGCCACACTTATTGCTGTGTCAAATGGGATGCCATTAATACTGGCTATTACTTTGTCAATCGTTTTGTGTGCTATTTTGGGAGTTGTAATTGACTTTTTTGCATATCGTCCAATTAGGAATGCACCTAAGATTTCGGCATTAATTACAGCGATTGGAATGAGTTTTTTATTAGAAAGTCTGGCACTTATAATATTTGGTGCAAATCCAAAAGTTATTGATCCAAAATATATACCAGCATTTTTATCAAATGATAATAAAATGAAGCTAGGATTTTTACAAATTAGCACACTTACAATATTTGTAATTGCAATTACAGTAATATGTATGGTGGCTTTAAACTTATTTATTAAAAAGACAAAATTAGGAAAAGCTACAAGGGCGGTTTCACAAGATACAGGAGCGGCACAGCTTATGGGAATTAATGTAAATAAAACTATTGCCATAACATTTGCAATTGGTTCTGGACTTGGTGCATTAGGTGGAGCATTATATGCGATTGTTTATCCGCAAATTGAGCCATATATGGGAATGTTGCCAGGATTGAAGGCATTTATTGCAGCTGTATTTGGAGGAATAGGAAGTATTCCAGGAGCTATGGTTGGTGGATATGTTTTAGGGCTTCTTGAAGCATATGTAAAAGGCTCATCGCTTACAACTTGGGCAAATCCTATTGTATTTGGTGTACTGATATTAATACTAATTTTTAGACCAAATGGACTATTTGGAAAGAATATGAAGGAAAAAGTATAATTTGAAAGGAGGAAAATGGGAAATATGGAAAAAACTAATAAAGATGTAAAAGCAAAAAATATAGATAATGCAGAAAAAAAGCATAAAGAAACAAAAGAATATAAATGGCAAAATTTGAACTATTTTAACAAATTAAAAGTAAAAAATTATGTTGTTACATTTATTTCAATAATTGCACTTTATATCGTCCTAAGCTTTACTTTTGATCCAAATGATGCTTTCAGTTATACAAAAGGAATATATATAAACATATTAATTTTTGTTTTATTTGCAGTAAGCTTAAACATAACAGTTGGGCTTATGGGACAGCTTAATTTGGGGCAAGCTGGATTTATCGCAATTGGTGGATATTCAGCGGCATTTATTTCAAAAATACTCGTAAATTATAATTTACCGCCATTTTTACAGTTAATACTGGTATCATTGTTTGGAGGGCTGGTTGCAGCTGTATTTGGATTTCTTGTTGGTGGAAGTACGCTAAGGTTAAGAGGGGATTATCTTGCGATTATTACTTTAGCATTTGGAGAAATTGTAAAATATATTATTCAAAATCTGGACTTTTTAGGTGGAGCAACTGGACTTAACAATATTCCAACAATTCTAGATTTTTCAAATACATATTTCATTGTAGTTATCTCGATTATTATAATCGCAATGGCAATGACTTCTCGAAAAGGGAAAGAGATTCTGTCAATTAGAGAAGATGAAATTGCGGCAGAAAATATAGGGATCGGGTTAAATCGTGTAAAACTTTATGGATTTGCTTTTTCAGCGTTTTTTGCTGGAGTTGGAGGATCGTTATTTGCTCATAATATTGGAATTTTGACACCAGATAAATTTGGATTTTTATTCTCAATAGAAATTCTTGTTATGGTAGTGCTAGGTGGACTTGGAAGTATTACAGGAGCGATTATCGCTGCAACGATTTTGACACTTCTAAATGAAAGATTGAGAGATGTTTCGCAGTTTAGATACTTAGTTTATGCAATTATATTGATTTCATTAATGATTTTCCGTCCAAAAGGAATTTTTGGTACGAAGGAATTTACATTTGCAGGAACAAAGAGAAGAATTAATAAACTTAGAAATTATAGAAATAACAAGAATTAAATAAATGAAAGTTAGAATTAAATATTTTTGATAAATATAAAAATGAAGTAAAATAGGAGATAAAAATATGTCATTATTAAAAACGACAGATTTGGGAATATCTTTTGGAGGTCTAAGAGCTGTTGATAATGTTAATATTGAAATTAAGGAAGGTGAGCTAGTTGGATTAATTGGTCCAAACGGAGCTGGAAAAACAACAATATTTAACTTGCTGACAGGTGTTTACAAACCTACTGACGGGGATATTTCTATAAATCAGATTAGTATAAATAAAAAAACTACTCCACAGATAGTTGCTTTGGGAGTTGCCAGAACATTTCAAAATATAAGACTGTTTAAGGAATTAACAGTGCTTGACAATGTAAAGCTGGCACTTAACAGCAGTATGAAATATAATACTTTTGAAGCGATTTTTAGACTTCCTAGATTTTGGAAGGAAGAAAAGGAAATAACAGATAAGGCGCTTGATTTGCTGGATATTTTTGATATGGCTGAAATGGCAAATATTACAGCTGGAAACTTGTCTTATGGACAGCAAAGAAAACTGGAGATAGCAAGAGCTTTGGCAACAAATCCAAAATTATTGCTGCTGGATGAGCCTGCGGCGGGAATGAATCCAAACGAAACAAAAGAATTAATGAATACAATCAGCTTTATAAGAAATAAATTTAAAATTGCAATCCTGCTAATCGAGCATGATATGGACTTAGTAATGGGAATTTGTGAAAGACTTTATGTGCTAAATTTTGGGAGAATTATTGCTTCAGGTCTTCCTGATGAGATTCAAAATAATAAGGAAGTTATTGCAGCTTATTTAGGAGAATAAAATTTAAGAAGAAATTAAATAAAATTAGCAAAAAGGAGGAAAAGTGAATATTTTAAATGTAAATGATTTAAATGTATATTATGGCGGAATTCACGCTATAAAAAACATTTCATTTCAGATAAAAAAAGGTGAAATCGTTTCTCTAATTGGTGCAAATGGTGCAGGAAAAACATCTACACTTCACGCTATTTCAGGGCTTGTACCAATAAAATCGGGAGAAATTTCCCTAAGTGGGGAAAATGTAACTAACATTGATGCTTACAAGCTTGTCAGCCGTGGAATGGCACATGTTCCAGAAGGACGTAGAATCTTTACAGAATTAACTGTACTGGAAAATTTGGAAATGGGAGCATTTACAAGAAATGATACAGATCAAATAAAAAAAGATATGGAGCATATGTTCTCACTGTTTCCACGACTTGCTGAACGTAAAAAACAGATGGCAGGAACAATGAGTGGAGGAGAACAGCAAATGCTAGCAATGGCAAGAGCCTTAATGTCAAATCCTTCACTATTATTGCTAGATGAGCCGTCAATGGGACTAGCACCGTTATTAGTGCAGGAAATTTTTAACATAATTGTAAGAATTAATAAAGAAGAAAACGTAACTGTGCTGTTAGTAGAACAAAATGCCAATATGGCACTATCAATTGCAGACAGAGGCTACGTTCTGGAAACTGGAAAAATAATTCTGGAAGGAACAGGGAAGGAACTGCTTACAAATCCTGAAATTAAGAAGGCTTATCTTGGAGGATAAAAATAAAAAAATTAGAATATTTGTTTTTGAAAACTGTCTTGAAAAGTTTTTTGGCTTTTTGAGATGGTTTTTTTTGTTTTGAAGAAGTTTTGAGAGAAGAAAAAAACTGGGATTTCTCCCAGTTAAAAAATTTATTGTTGTTTTAATTTAACAGCATATATCCTTCCGAATTCATTGCAGCTTCTATTTCAGGAATGCTGTAATATTTTTCATAGTTATTTTTATCATCCAATTTATTATCATCATATGAAATGATATTGCCATTTTTATCTAGAATAATTTTTTTTACTGTAACCGCTAAAATTTCTTCTCCAGCAGAAACAGAGCCGTAAAAATATTTTAAAGTCAAGTGTCCGCTATCGTCTTTTTTGTAATAAATATTTGGCAATGCTGAGTATGTAGACAAATCAACGACATTATAGAAAGCCATGTTGTCATAGGTATTTTCGAGCCTGGCTTGAGAAAGTTTTGTTACAAATGCCTTTAAATTTTTTACTTCATTAACTTCTTTTGCGATTTTTGGAAGATTTTCTATTTTTATTTTTACTTTTGTATTTTTAGGGCGAATTTTTAATTTTTTGGCTAAATCCTTATTATATGTGAAATTCACTGTTACTGTGTCTCCATTTTTAAACTGCTTGTCTTTAGGATAGTCAATGCTAATTTCTCCATTATCTAGAAATTCCATTTCTTTTTGTGCTTTCTTATTATTATTCGCTTCCTCTTTTATCTTGTAATAGTAGTCGTATTTTGTCTCCCATGATATTGACGCATTTTCTGAATCTCCAGTGACTCTGACAGCATAAGCTTTGCTAAAATCGACATTATCTAAAAATATATAATTCACGCCAATATTGTAAAGTACCAATGCTCCTACGATTACAGCCGCTATAATTCCAATTTTTTTCTTTTGTCCTGAATCCATCTTGTTGTATTTTTCTTTGGCAGTTTGGATTCCTGCTTGTACATCCGCCATTTCAAAGTCCTTGCTTTTAAATGCCTTGAAATAGTTTGTTGTTGTAGAAATAACTGCTAGAATTAGGAACAGCACTGAAAAGAATATCCATAGTTTCGGATTTGGATTTGGTATTTCCTGCTGATTGCTCATCATTGACATTCCAGCTGCAAGTGGATTTTTTACTATATTCATATATTTATCCACTTTTACAATTTCTAGAATTCCGATTAATGCGACTCCAACTGCTGATAAATAATTTATTTTTGTAAAATTGCTTGTCAAATTTCCCTTTTTCATTTTTAAATATGACAGAACAAGCACGATTATTAATAGAATTGTTCCAAATTTAAAGATGTTATGAACATTTGAAATAGTTTGCAGAATATTCAGTATGGATGTTCCAGCATCTCCAAGAGCCCCTAGTCCTCCCATCAAATCTGAACCGGAAGAGGCTTTTTCTACCTTTTTAATTTGCATGTAGAACATAAGCCCTTTGAATGCTAGCCACAGTATTCCAGCTAAGATTGCGGCACTTAATCCAAAAATACTTTTTAGAAAAAGTTTATTTTGATTGTTGTCCTTTGAAAGAATATTGTCGAGAAATCCCTGAGACTGGTTGTTATTAGAGTTTGTATTATTTTCTTCATTTTTTATATTATTCTGATTTTCCATTTTTCCTCCTTGTATTTCAGTTTTTTGATTATATTATTTTTCTCGTTCCTTAATTATGAGAACAAATCTTTTTTCTTCTGGATTTAATATTTCATCGGAATCATATATTCCATTATACCAGCTTTTTTGAGAAAAGTAGCTTGAATATTTAGGATTTTTAAATTTATATCCTTTCTTGGCAAAAAGTGTATTCCTTATATAGCCTAATTTCTCTTTTGAAAACGTATTTAATATCGCCGTATTATTTTTATGCATTACTTCATCATAAACTCGGTCTAATGTTGCTAAATCGTCATCATTCTGATTTGTTCCAGATTGATTTTGTTGAGGTGCCGTATTTGGTACAACTGTTGCATTAGGGTCTGCTGGCTGTCCTGAAGTTGGTGTTGAAGTCCCAGGTTTTCCAAGCTGGTACATTATTCTATCTAATTTTTCAATTCCTTCTTCGTTTATAAATCCAGTCGATTTCTCAGCAGGTTTCAAGTAAAGTGCTTCCAAAAGTCTTTTTTCAACTAAGACTTCAGATTTGTCAGCTTTAGAGTCTAGTTTATACTTCTCTTCCGTAACTTGCCCTTCTGAATATGAATAGATGATTTTATAAAAAGAACCGTTTTCCTTAACAATTCCGCTCACACTGTTGCTTAAAACTGTAATATTATCTGCTTTTTTGCCATTAACTTCTATTTTTCCAGTACTGTTAGCTATATTAAAGATGTATGAATTTTTTCCATACGAAGTACGAACTTCAGCTACTTTTTTTCCATAGGATGTATCATTTTTTTCGTATATAAATTCTGTTGTAATTCCATTTTTTATTTGTGAAAAACTTAAAATAATATTATTTTGGAAAACATCTTTTCTTTTAAATCCGCTCATTTTGTAATTTATTTCAGATTCTCCTTCCAGTTTACCATTTTTTACAAAAAAATATCCGCTTTCATAAAATGTGTCAAACGTAATTTTTCCTGTGAATGGAGTACCTTGATATAAAATAAAATCATTGTCAATCTTAAAGTCTGTTAAGTTAAGTGCAACTGTAGGGCCTTGCGGATTTTGAGGCTTTACATAGGCAGCTGTTTGATTTGAAGTATTATTTTTATTTTTTGTGTTACCATTTTCTTTATTTGAACAAGATGCCATAAATGCCAAGATAAGAATTGCTATTGATAACTTTTTCATATTTTCTTATATTTCCTTTCTTTAAAATTTTTTATTGAAAAACAATTTAATTATTGTTATGGAATAACCAGTCTAAATATAATTTTGTATTCTTTTCTGTAGTTGAATCAAGTCTTTTCGCATTTTTAGACTTTAACAGAGTATTTAATTCACTTTCTGAAAGGACTTGATAACGGTCTCTCTCATATTTTTTTCCATTTTTTATTTCAGTTCCAGGAAACATTCCCATATATGAAATAAGAGTTATACCGTAAGAATTAGTTGTTGGTATCTTTTTATTTTTTTGAGATTTATAAACCAAACTAGGATAGCCTTCTTTATCAAAATTTCCCATTATTTCAATAGGCGTATATGAAATTTTGTATTTTTTTCCTACTTTCAAAATATTAATAAAAAAATTTTGTTTTTCCCACACACCATTATCTCCTTCCGGAGTTTCTTGATAGAACCAGTCTTTCTGATTAGAAATATAAATTTGTGTTTCAGGTGAGAAAAAACTATTTCTTTCCTGTTCCGTTATTTCTGCAAAAGCAAAAGTTCCTAAAATAAGCATTAACATTAAAATAAGTTTTTTCATGATTCATTCTCCTTCATTTTTTAATTTTTTAAATAACTTTGTCCTAGTATTTAGTTTTTTTGTTATTTAATTAATAATTTTATATTATAAAGTACAAGGAATTAGGTCATTTCCTTTTTATATTATACTTAAAACTCTTTATTTTATAACTCTTCCTTGAATTATAAAATTTTTTATATTATATCACATAAAATATTAATATTGCTTATTATTTTGTTATAAATATAAAATTTTAATTAAAAAATGATTTAATACCATAAAATAAGGGTTTAAAATAATTGCTTATAAAGATGAATTTTTATTAAAATCCTTGAAATCAAAGATTAATATAGAAGAAAACTCAGTGTACGAGATTTATTGTTTATATTATTTTTATTAAAATGTAGATACTTCATAAATTTTGAATTATATATTACTTAATAAATATTTGAAATTTTTTATCATCAATATAAGTTAATAGCTTTTTGTTTACATATTATTTGTATAAATTTTAAAAAAGTCATTTATGACTTCATTATCTATTATAAGTTGATTATTTGAAATTTTTTTCATATTAAATGATTTTCTTTTTATTTCTTTAAGAGCGTCAACTATTTCTGAACCAGAAGGATTAAGTTCGTTTGGTGTTAATGCTACATCTTTATAAATATTTTCTAGTTTAATCTTCTTATTAGCTTTTATTCTTGAATAAATATCATCAATTAGATTGTTATCTATATTTTTTATATATTTATCGTTAGTAATTTTTTTCTGTAATATACGTTTTCCTTCCTTTTCAGTTGGATTTAAAAATTCTACGTGTATATCAATTCTTCCTTTTCTTTTTATTGCTTCATCAATATTGTCATAATGATTTGTTGCAGCAAAAAAAACTATTTTAGATTCTTCATTTCTTAATCCTCCTTCGTTATCCTTTCCTAAGTAATCTAATAATGTTCCTTTTACTTCATTTGTTAGAACATTTGTAGCAGCAAGAGAATCAAATTCATCAAAAAATAGTAGTATTCCTTTTCGGAGAGAAGTCATTTTTGCTAATCGTTTAGATTCTTCAAATATTAAATTAATTTTTTCTAATATATCGTTTCTAAAATTACTTATAAAATCTTTACTTAGAACTCTTATGTAGTATAAATTTTCTTTTTTAGCAATAGCTTCTACCAGTTTTGTTTTACCATTTCCAGAAGATCCATAAAGTATTGATCCATATTGATTTTCAATTCCGAATAATCGCTTTATTTTTTTTTCTTCATTAGTTTCGTTCAAAAATCTAATAGAATCTAATATTTTATTTTTTAAATTTTCATAACCTATTATATCTTCTATTTCAGTTTCAATTTCTTTTGGTGTTTTTATTTCGATTTTTAATTTTCTTCTTAATTCATGTACTAATTCTTCTTCTATATCTTCTAAAACTTCAAGAAAAATATTTTTTGTATCAGTATCATCTTTTAGTAAACTAAGATTATCATATTTTCCTTTAATTACAACTTTTTCATATAATTTTTTTACAAAATTATCAATATCCCTTCCTGACATATTTTCCGTTTTTTTACAAATTTCATCTTGAAAACTTTTCTCTTTAAATAAAAAATTGTATTTTAATAATTTTTTGTGAAATAATTCCTTTCTTTCATTAAAACCAGGTAGTCCAACTGTTATATTTTCTGATAATCTACTTCTTATAGCAGGATCAATACTTTCTATTCTATTGGTTGCAGCAATAATAAAAACCTTTTGTCTTCCTGTAGTCATACCATCTATTTCTACTAAAAATTGGTTTACCATGTCAGTAAGAAAACTGTCATTGTCCTCTTTGCTGTTTCTATCTGTAAATACTGTATCAGCTTCATCTATAAATAAAATTGTTGGTTCATTGGCTCTTGCTTTTTCAAATATTCTTTTTACTTTTGCACTTGTATGCCCGATATATTCGCCTTTTAAATCAGCCAAAGTAGGAGCAAGGAAAAAGCAGTCTCGTTCATTTGCAATTGCTTTAACAATAAATGTTTTACCAGTTCCAGGAGGTCCTGTTAAAATTATTCCTTTTCTGGCATTTCTATCTTCCTTTTTTATAGAATTTAAAAAGCTGTCCACTGCACTTAGAATTTTATCTTTTGTTTCATCTTTCAAAATAACATCATCAAAAGTAATTTTTTCATCTAAAATCTTTTCTGTTGCATCAGTGAAATCTTTTTTATTTAGGTCATAGTTCTGATTATGTTTTACTATGTTATTATAAATTCTACGTGCTTCCTTTAAACTTTTATTGCTTGAGGAAATTATATATGAAATTTCTGATAACGTATTAAATAAATCAGTCATTTTTAAATTAACTTTTGAAGTTTCTGATAAAAAAATTCGTAGATACATTTTCTGTATTTCTTTAGCTGAAGGATTTCCGATATATATTGAGCTTTCAATATCTAAATTATAGTCATTAAGCAAATCAATATTTACAACATTAACAACTACTTTTGTATCTTTTATTTCAGACCAAGTTTTTATGAATTTTATGATTTTTAAAGTTCTGTCTTTAGTTGGTGAATAAAGTTCAGATAGCCAGTCAAAATTATGAATATAGATAAAACATTTCTTATCTAAATTTCTAAGCTTTTTTTCTAAATTATTTAGTTTATGGTCTAAATTATCTCCAGATAAAAATTTGTCAGTTACTTCTTCTATGAAATTTTCTCTTTTAGTAAAAACTTTAATTTCAATAGAATCTATCTGAATATAATAATCTGAAAATAAAATTTCATCCGTGTTAGAAAATAATGTTGCATATTTAAAAGTATCTTTTTCATTTACTATACCTTTTATATAATCATAATAATAAATCTCATCTTTTTTCATTCCATATAAAAAAACTAAACTTTTCCCTTTATTTAATAATTTTCTTAAAGGTACTATTAATCTATGATTTTTCATTTTTTAGTTCTCCTCGTTTTTTAAAGATTTATATGTTTTCTTTTATTTCTTTGTATCTTTTTGCTTCTTCGTATTCTTCTAACTTAACACATAAGTTTATAAGAGCATCTAATGAGCTGTTTTCTCCCTGTTCAAATGATTTTTGATAGTATTCTTTTGCTTTGTCATATTCTTTCTGTTCCTCATACAGATATCCAAGATTTCTTAATGCATCAGAATTTCCCATTTCAATAGCTGATTTATAATATTTTTTTGCCTCTTTGTATTTTCCTTGTTCACTATAAAGATATCCTAAATTACTAAGAGCTTTTATATCGTTATTTTTAACTGCATCTAAATAATAATTTTCTGCTTCATCAAATTTTCCTTGTTTATGGTACAAAACTCCTAGAGCATTTAAGATATTTTTATCGCCATTTTTTAAACTTATTTTATAAAATTCTTCAGCTTTTTCATTATTTTCGAGTTTTTCATATAATTTAGCTAATTTAGTTGAAGCTTCTGAATTACCTTTTTTTGATAGTTCAGAAAAATAAGATTCAGCTTGTTCAAATTTATTTTGATTAAAATATAAATCTCCTAATTTATCTATGATATTGTTATTTCCTTGAGATATAATTTTTTTATAAAATTTTTCAAGGTCATCATATCGTTCTTGTTCATAATATAAATCTTCTAAATTGGTTAAGGCTTTTTCATTTCCTTGCTCTGTTCCAATAATATATAGATTTTCAGCATTTCCGTAATTTCCAAGTGAATAGTACATATTTCCTAGATTATTTAATGCATCGTTATTTCCTTCATTAATAGCCAATTTATAATAATTTTCTGCTTCTTCAAATTTGTTCTGGTCTTGATATAAAACTGCTAAATTATTCATAGCACTATTATTTCCTTCATCAATAGCCAATTTATAATAATTTTCTGCTTCCTCGAAATTTTCTTGTTTTTTTTCAATACATGCTAGAATATTTAAAGCTGGAGTAAAACCATTTTCAACAGTTTTCAAGAAAAATTTTTTAGCTTGTTCAAATTTATTGTTTTCAAAGTACAAATCTCCTAAATTATAGTAAGCCTCTAAAGGATTGCTGTCAATAGCTTTTAAGTAATATTCTTCAGCTTTTTCAAAATTCCCTTGTTCCTTATATAAATCTCCTAAATTATTTATGGCAGTAGTTTCTTCTTTTTCAATGGCTTTCAAGTAGTATTCTTCAGCTTTGTCATATTTTTTCAGTTCTTTATATAAATTAGCTAACAGATAAATAGCTTTAAGATCTCCATTTTCAACTGCTAATTTAAAATATTTTTCAGTTTCATCAAATTTTTTCTGTTTATAATATAGTTCTCCTAATTTAACAAAAATTTCAATATATCCCTCTTCAATAAGTTTTAAATAATATTCTTCAGCCTTTTCGTATTTTTTTTGAGCAATATATACATTTGGTAAGAAAGAAGACGTTGGAAGAATAAAAATAAATTCATCTTCATTTTCATATCTTAAAAAATATTTTTCTGCTTCTTCATATTTTTTTTGTGAATAATATAAAAGTCCTAAATTAAATAAAGCAGAAGTATCATTTTTTTCAATTGCCATTAAGTAATATTTTTCTGCCTCTTCTATATTTCCAGTCTGTCTGTATAAAGATCCTAAACCACTTAATGCAGGAATATTTCCATATTTGAAAGCTTCTTTAAAAAAATATTCAGCATCTTCATAGTTTTTAGCTTTTAAAGTTATATTTCCAGCTTTAAGAAAATATTCAGCATCGGTTAATTTGTTATTTTCTGGCATTTTTAATCCTTTCTATTATAATGAAAATTTAGGTTTATTTATTTTAGCTGTATTTTCATTGTATACTATTTTTTTTGTAAATTTCTTAAATTCTTCAAAATCATTATTAGTTGGGTATTTATCAATATCGTTATATATTTCATTTTTAAATTTTTCTATCTCTTCTTCTATCTTTTTTACTTCCCTTTTCCGCTTATTAAATTCCTCTTTTTTTTGTTGTAATTCAATTTTTTTACTATTTAGATATTCTTCTGTATATATTTCTTCAAATTCTTTTAATTCAAGATTTTCTTTTGAAGAATTTGAATATTTATGTAGTTCTTGAAATTTTTTTATTATGATGCATTCCTTGCCTTTACTTTTTTCAGTTTCTATCAGTTTTTTTACTACTGCTTCTGTAAATGGATACAGATTCATTAAATTTGATAAAATATTTTCATATTCATCTGTTTCAAAAAAATCTATTATTTCAAAATATAATGTTCCAAGATGTTCTTTTTTTATAAAATAATTAAAATTATAAAATAAATTTATGTCAGATGTAATTTTATCTAATATATCAAAATTTATATTTTGAAAGTCTTTTTTTAAAAATTCTATCAATATTTCTAAATTTGGTTGTAAGTTGGACATGATTAAACTCCTTTTCTTATTTTTAATTTATTGTATTTTTTATTAATTTTTCCCTTGTCTTTTGTATAAATCTTCCAAATTATTTATAGCATTTTCCTCTTTTTCTTTTATTGCTAGTATGTAGTATTTTTCTGCCTCATCCAGTTTTCCCTGTTTATCATATATAAATCCTAAATAATTAAGAGTATAGCCATTTTTTTGATTAATCATAATAGCTTTTAAAAAAATTTTTTCCGCCTTTTCATATTTTCCTTGCTCTTCATACAAAATTCCTAAATTAATAAGAGTAGGTTCATCTTCTTGTTCAATTTCAATAGTTTTTAAATAGTATTTTTCCGCTTCATCATAATTTTTTTGTTTATAATATAAAACTCCTAAATTACTTAAAGCTATTGTATTTCCTTTTTCACTGGCTAACTTATAATACTTTTCTGCTTCACTATAGTTTTCCTTAAGAAAATAGTCATTACCTAAGTTTAATAAAGTTTGAACATCTTCAGTTTCCTTAATTGCTTGCGAATTCTGATTTTCATTAAATTGCCTAGAACCAGTATCTTGATTTAATGTACCATTAATCATTTTTTTAATATATGAAATACCAGAGTTCATCGAGTCCATTAATTGAGAGATTATATCGTTATTTTTCACTTTATCTCCTTCCTTTTTTAAAGTTAAAGAAAAAATGGAGAATAAAAATTTTTTATAGATTAATAATAAATCTTCAATTCTCCAGTACATTTTTACTTAATTATCTTTTTCCTATTTTTTCATATAGTTTGTCTAATTTATCTGAAGCCTCTTTTATATTATTTTCACTAGCTAATTTATAATATTTTTCCGCTTTTTCATAGTTGTTGTTATTTTCATAAAGAATTCCTAAACTTTCTAAAGCCTTAACATCTCCTTCTTCGATAGCTTTTAAATAATATTTTTCCGCTTCATTTATATTGCCTTGAAGTTCATGTATAGTAGCTATGTTAAATAATCCGTAAATACATCCTTCTTCAACGGCATAGTTATAATATTTTTTAGCTTCTTCATATTTTCCACCCATCAGAAATTGCATACCAAATTCCATTAAAACTTCTTGATCTCCATGTAAATGTCCCAAAGCATTTAGAATTTCATTGTTTGAATATAAATTCATTAAATTATTTAAAGCAGTTATTCTTATATCATCATTTTCTTCTGTAGCTAATTTATAGTATTTCTCAGATTCAACATAATTTTTTTGCTTATAATACAAAAATCCTAAATTATTTAATGCCTTTTTATCTCCTTTTTCAATAGCCATTTTATAATATTTTTCAGCTTCATTATATTTTTTTTGTTCACTATATAACAGTGCTAGATTTTTTAGAGAAAATTCATTACCCTTTTCAATAGCCATTTTGTAATATTTTTCGGCTTCACTGTATTTTTTCAATTCACAATAAATATTTGCTATATCATTTAAAGCTATAATATCTCCTTTTTCAATGGCTTTTAAATAATATTTTTCAGCTTCATTATATTTTTTTTGTAAAAAAAACAAATATCCTAGGTTATTTAAAGCTATAATATCTCCTTTTTCAATAGCTTTTAAATAATATCTTTTTGCTTCGTCATAATTTTTTTGTTTAACACATGTTTGTCCTTTTTTTCTTAGAGTTTCTGCATCTAATTCAGGTCCAAAAATAAATGCTTTTATAGATGAAACTACTGATTTTACTGTTTCTGTTACCTGTGTCATTGTATCTTTTTCGTTTGCCATTTTGTCTCCTTTAACACAAGCTATGGAATTTAAGTGATTTTTTCACACTTGTGTTATTATAAACTTATCCTTATTTTATTTCATCAGTAAACGGAAGTTTTTTATATTCTATCATTTCAAACCCAAAATAATTTTTTACAGTTCTACTCTTATATCCAATATTTTCAAATAGATAATCAGATGTTTTTGGGAATCCCCAGCCTCTTAAGTCTATTTGATGATTTTTTTCAAAATCTAGCTTTATGCCAGGATGTATGTATGTTTTGTGATTAGATTTCAATTTTTTATTTAAAAATTTATTTGAATCTACAGTATCATTTTTTCCCCAAGTGTACCCTAAAGCAACATCTTTATACTCTGTTCCATTAATATTACAAGTATCGTAAAATCTAAAATGTTCTCCTGTGGCATTTCCAAAATCTCCACCTATACTAGAAAATCCAGTACAGTAGCTCCCTTTTTTCACAGTAATTTGTTGTCCGAATGCAAAACTTCCAATTAACAGTCCTGCTAATAATAATTTTTTCATTATTTTCACTTCCTTTTTTATTTAAAAATTTGATTTCTTTTTTTTATTCTTTCTTTAATTTCTTCTGCTTCTGAATCTGAAATAATTCGTTCATGTGGCTGAACATTTCCACTATATCGTTGTCTTTCGTAAGTATGGATATCGATATCATCGTGTACTTCTCTAACTCTGTTTACTGCGGCATTTCCGATGAAGTTTCCGATTCCCAGCACTTTAAATACTAAATAGCCTGCTATAAATATAGCAATTAACGGTATTGCAAATAATATAAGCATTCCTATTCCGATTAGTTTTAAAATTAGTAAGATGTATTGCTTTGTAGTAGTATTTTCTTCTCTGGCAATATTATCTTTGGAAGTTAGATATTTTTTGTTCAATACAGCAAAAGTAATTGCTCCAGTTATAAATTGTACAGCTGTTGCAATTGTAGAAATCGTAGTTTCAGTTGGATGACTATAATTAAACAGGCTAAGAATGTAAAATATACCTTTTAGTATAAGGAATAAAGCAGCTCCTGCAATTGTTCCTGCCACCAATCCTAATAACCAGTATGATAAAAGATATGTTATCCATACTTTTCCTTTTGTTACTCCTTCGAGAGGCTTACGTCTTATAGATAGGACTATAATGAGAATATGCAGTATAATAGAAGCCAAAAATATGAGTTTCAATGTTAATGATGAAGAATCGTTAAAAATTTGAATAATTTGTGACATTGACTTTTCTTCCTTTCTTTAAATATTCTGTTTTATCTTATTTCGCATACTGATCTCTCATACTTGGAGGAATTTTATCAGGATTTTTTCTAAAATATTCCTCTCGAACTTTTTTATAATTGGTAGGTGCAGGGCGGTTGGGGTAGTTTGCTAAATCGTGAAAGCTAAATCTTTCCATATTCATTGCATCTTTCTTTTTTCCGCTTTTTTTAGATGTTGATGTGGTTCTTGCTTTTTTAATTCTTCTGCTCTTTTTAGAAGTTTTGCTTGCTGAAAAAGCAAATAGAGATGTTGTCAGCATAAATAATAATATAGTCTTTTTCATAAATTTTTCCTTCTTTCCTTTATTATAATTTTTTTGTTATAGAATAATTTAATTAGTATTATGCAATATCCAATCTAGCCAGGCTTTCGTATTCTTTTCTGTAGTAGGATCAAGTCTTTTGGCATTTTTAGATTTTAATAAAGCATTTAATTCACTTTCTGAAAGAATTTGATAATTATCTCTTTCATATTTTTTTCCATTTTTTATTTCTGTACCAGTACGCATACCTATAAACATAATATTATAATTGTATGAAGATGCTGCGGGTATTTTCTCATTTTTTCTACTTTTTACAACATATCCTGTTGTTGTTGTATAAGTTAATGTAGGATACCCTTCTTTATCATAAGAAGTAACTTCTTCAAAAGGAGTATAGGCAATTTTATATTTTTTCCCAACTGGAAGAACATAGATAAAATAATTATGTTTTTCCCATTTAGTATTTTCTCCCTCGAAATCATCTGGATATTGTCCAAAGAACCAGTCTTTCTGATTTGAAATATAAACCTGTGTTTTAGAAGAAAAAAAGTTGTCAGTGTCTTGCTCTGTTATTGTAGCAAAAGCGAAACTTGCTAAAATAAGCATTAACATTAAGATAATTTTTTTCATAATTAGGTCTCCTTTATTTTTTTATTTATATTATTATTAATTTTTTTGTGTAATAACAGGATTTTTTAAAAAGTTCCTTGTTTCCTTAGGATTTTTATTTTGTTTTTCTACAAATTCTAACTTACTTTCAGATGGAATTTTACAATTTGTTTGAAAATATTTTACTATAAAATCTGCATTGTTTAACTCAGTGTATTTTTTTGATATTTTTTTAGCATCTTTAGAAACTTTTAATAGATATAAACCTATTGTATTTTCCAATGGCTGTCCTTTGAAGATGTAATATTGAAGAAACAAAGTTCCAATTGTAGCACAATATTTTTTCTTTCCAAAGTAATCAACGCTTTCCCTGTAAGATTCTTCGGTTATACCTTTGACATTCAAGTCCTTTAGCATTTGAAAATAATAATCTCTATCTTCAACATCAACTTTATAAGTGGTATCTTGTGCAATAAATCCTAAAAATTTATCAACCTTTGTTGAACTTGAAACAATATTATCTTTATAAACTCCTTCTTTTATAAGCCGTCCTTTATTATTATAAATTTGAAATTCACCATTTTTAGTAAATACAGTGTTCCAAATCAAAACTCGGTCTTTATCTACTTCTTCATATCTTGCTTGACTTTTTTCGATAACTTCTATATTTCCATCTCTAGTATGAGTTGTCATTATTCCTTGATTTCCAGATGTTTGAGTATATGTAAATAAAAAACTTCCGTCATTGCTATATTTTTTATAAAGATTAACTTTTCCATTTTTGTAAGTTGTTGTTGTTTCTAGCTGTCCATTATCATAATAAGATACGGCTTCTCCTTCTCTTTTTCCATTTTTCCAATTTTCCTGTACTCTTAATTGTCCATTGTCATAAAAAATATAAATTTTTCCATCAGAAAGTCCATTTTTCATTGTATAAAGTCCAATAACTCTTCCTTGAAGATAAACAACTCCAACTCCAGTAAAATTTTTTATAGGCATGTATGGTCTTCTATTTCTCAATTCAAAGTTACTTATCCTACTTGTTTCAATATCTTTGAGTTCCTTATAGTTGCTCAATCTTGAAAGTCCTTTTATTGTGTCTAATTTTATTCCAAAAGAAATTGTACTTGTGAATAAAAGCATAGTTAATACTAATAATTTGATAAGCAGTCTGCTTATTTTCTTCATAAATTACTCCTTTATTTTTCATATATTTGCAAATATCCTGTTTATTTCTTAATTTTTTTATAGAGTATTAAAAATTAACTAGTCTTAACCTAAAATTTATCATTTTGATATCACTCCTTTTCTATGTTGCGAAATTAATTATACTATACCATATTAAAACGATGACTATCCTTTTTTTTTTTTTTTGACTTAGAATATTAAATTATATTTAAAGAAATAAAGATATAAAAAATTTATAAATTGGACTTTTCTCTTTATTTCCTGTATAATATTAATATAAAGCAACAGATTTGTAGAAAGGGAAAATTTATGTTACATTTTGCAAATGATTATACGCAAGGGGCCTGTCAAGAGATTTTGGATGCGATTGTTAAGACTAATTTTGAGAATTTGTCTGGATACGGAGCTGATAAATATTGTGAAAGTGCAAAAGTAAAAATTAGGAAAGCTTGTGAAGTGGAAAATGCAGATGTTTATTTCTTAGTTGGTGGAACACAGACTAACGCAGTTGTGATAAATTCGATACTGCAGTCTTATGAAGGGGTGATTGCGGCTGAAACGGGGCATATTAGCATGCATGAAGCTGGAGCGATTGAATTAACTGGGCATAAAGTTTTGACTTTGCCACATCACAATGGAAAAATCAATGTTAATGAAGTGAAGGGATATTTACAGACATTTTATGCAGATAAAAATCACGAACATATGGTTTTTCCTGGAATGGTTTATATTTCACATCCAACAGAATATGGAACTTTGTATACCAAAAATGAATTAACAGAAATTTCAGAAATTTGTAAAAAATATAAGATTCCGTTATTCTTGGATGGAGCAAGGCTGGCATACGGGCTTATGGCAAAGGATACGGATGTTACACTTCCAGATATTGCACGACTTTGTGATGTTTTTTATTTTGGAGGGACAAAAGTTGGAGCATTGCTTGGAGAAGCAGTTATTTTTACCAAAAATAATACACCAAAGAATTTTGTAACAAGAATAAAGCAACATGGGGCATTACTTGCTAAGGGAAGACTGCTTGGAGTACAGTTTGACACATTATTTTCAAATGATTTGTACAAAAGGATTGGAAAATATACTGTAAATTTATCTGAAAAATTAAAAAATATTCTACATAAAAAAAATTACAGATTTTATCTTGAATCACCTACAAATCAGCAATTTATCATAATTGAAAATATAAAAATGGAAGAATTGGCAAAAAAAGTAAGTTTTTCATTCTGGGAAAAATATGATGAAAAACACACAGTGATAAGACTGGCAACAAGCTGGGCAACTACAGAAAAAGATTTGAATGAATTAGTAAAATTATTATAAA